>Ga0209343_10004861_pt1 | contig 16508 bp, 9 predicted proteins | sample RifCSPlowO2_02_FD_184026 | JGI IMG/M metagenome (GOLD analysis project Ga0209343, IMG submission 184026) | Groundwater microbial communities from Rifle, Colorado - Rifle CSP2_plank lowO2_0.2 (SPAdes) (version 2) | ecosystem: Environmental > Aquatic > Deep subsurface > Groundwater | place: Rifle... | reverse complement strand
TGGTTTTCATCGCCAAGGGCCAAAGCATATCGCGAGACGAGCTAATCCGTAAACTTATTGAGCTCCAATATGAGCGTAATGACTATGAGTTTATCCGGGGAGGCTTGAGAGTGAGGGGCGATATAGTTGAGATATATCCGGCCTATGCCCAGACCGCAGTGCGTTTGGAACTATCTGGCGATGAAATTGAGCATATTTCTGAATTTGATCCTGTTAGCGCAAAGAAAATAACGTCGCTAGAGAAAATCGGCATCTATCCGGCTAAACACTTTATCGTTTCAAGCTCCTGCTTAGAAGACGCGCTTAAATCTATCCTGGAAGAATTAAACCAGCAGCTTAAATTATGGCGTTCCCAGAATAAAATCTTAGAAGCCCAGCGCTTAGAAAGCCGCACCAGATACGACGTTGAGATGCTCAGAGAAATCGGCTACTGCCATGGAATTGAAAATTATTCCCGCCATTTATCCGGAAAGCCTCCTGGCTTTCGGCCATATTGCCTGCTCGATTATTTCCCAAAAGATTTTCTTCTCATAATTGACGAAAGCCACGTTACCATTCCCCAGATCAGGGGTATGTATGAGGGGGATAAGGCAAGGAAAGAGACCCTGGTTGAATATGGCTTTCGCCTGCCATCTTGCCTTGATAACCGGCCCTTAAAGTTTGATGAATTTGAAGGCCTGCTGAACCAGGTGATTTTTGTTTCCGCAACGCCTGCTGAATACGAGCTCAAGAAATCTAAAGGCAGAGTGGTTGAGCAGATTATCAGGCCTACGGGATTGGTTGACCCGGAAATTATCGTCAAGCCCAGCGAAGGCCAGCTTGAAGATTTGATTGGCGAGGTCAAAAGGCGCGCAGAGAAGAATGAGCGGGTCTTAGTAACTACCCTTACCAAGAGGATGTCGGAAGACCTGAGTAATTATTTGAAAGATGGAGGGCTAAAGGTAAAATATCTGCATTCCGAGATTAAGACCATTGAGCGCACGCAAATCCTGAAGGAATTAAGGCAGAAAAAATTTGATTGCTTGGTGGGAGTGAACCTTCTGCGCGAAGGCCTGGACCTGCCTGAGGTTTCTCTGGTGGCAATCCTTGATGCGGATAAAGAAGGTTTTTTAAGGTCCCAAACCAGCTTGATTCAGGTTGCCGGAAGAGCCGCCAGAAACTTAAATGGCCGGGTAATAATGTATGCTGACACAGTCACCGGCTCAATGGAAAAGGCGATCTCTGAAAGCAGGCGCAGAAGAAAAATCCAATTGGAATTTAATGCCAAATATAAAATCACTCCCCGGGGCATTCAAAAGGCAATCCGGGAAGGGATTGAAACCCTGCAGGAAGCCGAAGAATGGACTCAAGATTTGATCGGTTTACCGAAAGATGAGCTTGAATTAAGGAGCTATATCTCTGAATTAGAATACGAAATGGAATTGGCGGCAAGGAATCTGCAGTTTGAAGAAGCAGCAAGAATACGGGACAAGATCAAAGAGTTTAAGCAACCTAATGGATGAAGGCATAGTCAGGGTTTTTCATAGCCGGCAGTTAGATAATCTGCAAACGCATATTATCGGCAAAAAAATCTATAAGTATGATACTACCGGCTCAACCAATGACCTGGCGTTTACCCACGGCTTGCAAGGCGAGAAGGAGGGAGCTGTTTTCTGGGCCAGGGCTCAAACTAAGGGAAGGGGAAGGCAGGGAAGGCGCTGGGTTTCGCATAAAGACAAAGGAATTTATTTTTCTATAATTCTTAAACCCGATATTTTAGTCAGCGAGGCGCCAAAAATTACCCTTTTGGCTGCCTTGAGTATTTGTAAGGCCTTGCGTAAATTCGCCGATGGCGAATTTTTGCTCAAATGGCCAAACGATATTGTGGTGGAAGATAAAAAAATCGGCGGGATTCTAACTGAAATGGACGTAGAAATAGGAAAGATAAGATTCCTCATCGTGGGCCTGGGCGTAAATACTAATTTTAAACGCAGCGAACTGCCCGCAAAAGAGGCAACCTCATTGCGCATATTGCTGGAGAGTAAAGGAAATCATATCAGTTTACCCAAATCAGATCCTTACCCCGCCAAGGCGGGGTCAGGATCAAGAAAAATCTGCCTTAAGTCTCTTCCTGAAGAGCAGCTTTTTCTTGAAAAAGAAATAGATAATCAACATATACTAGGCCTTTGCCTGAAGGAAATTGACAGCCATTATGCGCAGTTTAAAAAAGACGGGCTTTCCTGTGTAATAAACGAAGCCCGCCATCTTTCAAGCCTCTGGGGAAAGCAGGTCAAAATCAATGATTTAGATGAAGGGGTGGCGGTTGATTTTGATGAAGAGGGAGCTCTGATCATCCGCCAGGCAAACGGCTTCCTGAAACATATCTTTGCCGGAGATGTCCAGCTGCTTAAACAAGCATGAATTTAGTCTGCGATATCGGTAATACACATATTGCATTAGGTTTCTTCAAAAAGAAGAGGTTAGTGCTTAAAACAAAATTAGAAACTCCTAAAGCCGCGCAATTTGAAACATTCCTAAAAAATACTCTCTCGTCTAAGAATATTGCTTCCCCCCGCATCCGGGCAGGCATTATCTGCAGTGTAGTTCCCGCCCTCAATAAAAAAATTAAGAACGCCTTATCGGCTCTTACAGACAAACCTGTTTATCTTTTAGGCAAAGATTTAACTGTCCCGATTAAAAATCTTTACGCAAAGCCAGGGCAGGTTGGCCAGGACCGCTTAATTTGCGCCTATATGGCTTCTTTGCTTTATGGCGCGCCGGCGATTACCGTTGACTTAGGAACCGCAATTACCTTTGATCTGGTTTCTGAAAATAGAGAATATTTGGGAGGGGTTATCCTGCCGGGATTACATTTATCTTTAGCGGCATTGCATCAAAATACCGCCCTGCTTCCCGGAATAAAGTTAGAACATCCCGAAACAATAATCGGCAGAGATACGAGGCAAAGCATGCTTTCGGGAATAACCTTTGGTTTTGGCAGTTTAATTGACGGTCTGGCTGATAAATTGAAGAAAAGGCTCGGCGCAAAAACAAAGGTTATTGCCTGCGGCGGCGACGCCTTATTTATCAAGCCCTATTGCAAGAAAATAGATTATTTCGCTCCGGACTTAATTCTAATAGGTTTGAGCAAATTGTTAAATGATAAACTTTGCGGATGAGAAAAATCAATATCCTTTATGCAATTACTAAATTGGAATTGGGAGGGGCGCAAAAGCACTGTTTGAGTTTGATAACCAATTTAGACAAAAGCAAATATAATATATTTTTATTTACCGCCAAGGAAGGGCTGCTATTAAACGATGCCCTGGCAATAGACGGCTTATCCGTAAAGGCATCTTCATTCTTGGAGCGTTCGCTAAATCCTCTTAAAGACTTTTTGGCTTTGTCAGAAATTTACCGTTTTATTAAAAAAAATAATATTGACGTTGTCCATACCCACAGTTCCAAGGCCGGCATCCTTGGCCGCTTTGCGGCAAAATTTGCAAAGGCAAAGGTTGTGCTTCATACCGTTCATGGCTGGTCTTTTAACGATTACCAGCGTTTCCTTACGCGCTATCTTTATATTTGGTTAGAAAGGCTCGCTGCGCAGTTTAGCGATAGAATAATAGTAGTTTCTGATTCTGACAGGGAAAAGGGATTAAGGAATCATATTGGAAATGACAATAAATATATGCTTATCCGCTATGGAATTAATCTTAATGAGTTCAGCGGGAATGACCGCGACATCAAAGAAGAATTGGGGCTGAATAAACATGATCTGGTGGTGGGAATGATTGCATGTTTTAAGCCGCAGAAATCCCCCCTGGACTTTATTAAGCTTGCCTATTTGGTTAATAAAACCATTGCAGATGTAAAATTTATTTTAATCGGCGATGGTATTTTGCGTAAAGGCATAGAAAGATTGATCCTGAAATTAAAATTGCAAAAACAGGTAATCTTGCTTGGCTGGCGAAATGATATTCCCGCAATCTTATCCGCGATTGATATATTTGTGCTCACTTCTTTATGGGAAGGCTTACCCATAACGGCCCTGGAGGCGATGGCATCTTTTAGGCCGGTGGTGGCAACCGATACCGGCGGTATCTCCGAGATTATTCAAGAAGGAAATACGGGGTTTTTAGTTTCACCTGGCGATATGAATAATATGGCGCAGGTATTAAGGATGTTATTGGGCGATGAAAGTTTAAGAAGGCAGATTGCTCAAAAGGCAAGGAGTTCTCTAAATTCTAATTTTACTATTGACGCTATGGTAAGGAATACCCGGGATTTGTATGAAGATCTAATAAAAAGATGCCAAGATTAGGATGCCAAGATTAGGCTTGAAGTATTCATTATAGACAGCTATAATATGGGAAGAAAAGCAGCTGGATTCTGGCGCCTTGGCTTTAAGAATTCTTCTGCTGCAATTGGGAAAAGGAGCGCTATATGTCAATTCATTATTTTTCCATCGTTTCGCTTTCTTGCCTGGCCGGCCTGGCCTTTATTCCTTTATCCAAAAAATTTGTTTTAAAATATAGAATAGTATCCTCCCGGGGTGTGCCGCTTGCCGGAGGGATAAATATAGGCGCGTCTTTCTTTCTGGCTTGTTCTTTAGCCATTATTTTTTATAACAGTCTATTCAGAGAGACGGCAGGGATTTTAATTTCTTCATTTATAATGTTGGTATTTGGCGTAGTTGATGATAGGCGCGAATTATCCGTATTTGCCAAATTTTTAGTCCAGATTATCGCCGCTTCAGTATTAGTTTTTTTCGGGGTAAGAACTCAGATTATTTATATCGGGACTTTGCTTAATTTAATTGTAACTTTTTTTTGGGTATTGGGGATTTCTAACGCGTTTAATCATTTAGACGTAATGGATGGCCTGTCTGCCGGTGTTGCCCTGGTTGTAAGTTCTGGCCTGTTTTTAATATGTATTTTTTCCGCAGACATTAAGACGGCAATGCTGCTTTCGGCATTGATAGGTTCCCTGATTAGTTTTTTATTCTATAATCTTCCGCCGGCAAAAATTTATCTGGGGAATTCCGGAAGCCATTTTTTAGGGTTTATCTTAGCCTCTGTTGCCCTGGCAATAAGTTACGCCCCCTTGGAAAGAAAGGTTGCCCTATTTTCTCCGCTATTTATACTGGGATTTCCCATTTTTGATACCCTCTTTCTTATGTTGATGCGCCTGAAAAAAAAGAAATTACCGTTTAAAAAGAGCAATGACCACGTTGCCTTGAGATTATTAAAAAAGGGATATTCCAAAGCCGGGACTTTAATTCTGGCGCTTTCATTATGCATGTTTTTTGTTCTCTGCGGAATAGCGCTTAGCCGGGTATCCAATTTAGCCGGCGCGGTTATTATTGCTTTTGCGATTTTAATCAGCATAGCCTTAACTCTTAAAATTAGCAAAATGCAGATAGATGGGTAAAAAAAGAATTATCATCTTAGGCGCGGGTTTAGCCGGTTTAAGCGCCGCCTGGCATCTACAAAAAAAAGGCATAGAATGCCTGGTTCTTGAAAAAGAAAATGAAGTTGGCGGCCTATGCCGTTCAAAAAATATCAATGGCTTTACTTTTGATTATTCCGGGCATCTTTTGCATTTTAGGCACAAGTATACTTTAAATTTTGTCAGGAATCTCTTGGGAGGCAATTTAGTCCGGCATAAGAGAAATTCCTGGGTTTACTCGCACAGTAGATACATTCCCTATCCTTTCCAGGCCAACCTTCATAAACTGCCTTCTTCGGCAGCTAAAGAATGTTTATCAGGATTTATTCAAGCGTCTAAGAATAATCATTGTAAAAAGAACGGAAATTTCCTGAGCTGGATAAACCAGACCTTTGGCGAAGGCATAGCTAAGCATTTTATGGTCCCCTATAATACCAAGTTCTGGACAGTGCCTCCGCAGGTGTTAACCTGCGAATGGTTAGATGGTTTTATTCCCGTTCCTTCCCCGGCTCAAGTAATCAAAGGCGCAACCCGGAAAAATAACCAGCAATTTGGCTACAATGCCCAATTCTGGTATCCCAAAAGAGGCGGGATAAATCAACTTGCCTTAGTTCTTGCGCGCCAGCTTAGGAATATTCACGTTGACTGTCGTGTTGTTGAGATAGACCTTAAGAATAAAAAGATAAAACTATCCTCTGGAGCCAAAGAGAAATTTGACCTGTTAATCTCCACCATTTCCCTTCCCGAACTCCCCTTTCTCATTAAAGATTTGCCCGGCACGGTTAAATCTTCATTAAATAAACTGAACTGGAATTCCATTTTTAACTTAAACTTAGGCGTAGAAAAGTCGGGTACTCTTAAAAAACACTGGATATACTTTCCTCAGAAAGATTCCTGCTTCTTTAGAGTCGGCTTTTTACATCAGTTTTCTTTTAATCTTGCACCCAGGAACGCAAACTCCCTGTATGTTGAGGTAGCTTATTCTAAAGAAAAATCAATAGATAAAAATAAGATTATTCCACAGATTACCAGCGACTTAAGAAAAGTAGGCATCCTCAATCAAGGAGAAGACATTATAGTTTATGATATAAATGACATAAAATATGGCTACCCCATCTACGATATCAACTACCGAAAATCCAGAGAAACAATTTTAAAATTCTTGATTCAGAATAGCGTCAGGCCTTCCGGCCGCTATGGAAGCTGGCGCTATATGTCGATGGAGGATACGATACTGGATGGCATGCGGGTAGCGGACATATTTTGAGATGATTAGACAGCGGATAAAAAAGATATATTATTGCCGGGATACCTTATGGGATATGTCTGTCAGGCAATTCAAGCTTGGTTTTGCTGGTTTAAAATTGGGACTCTGGTGGGCATTTATAACTCCCGCCTTGCTCGCCTTAAGCATAAATTTTGTTTTTACGCAAGTCCTAAAGATGAATATGCCGAATTATACGCTTTTTGTTATTTCCGGAATTATGCCGTGGTTTTTTATGATAAATTCATTACAGGAGGCGTCGGTTTGTTTTACCGCTAACCTCCCGATATTAAAACAAAGCGTTTTTCCCAGAGAATTTATTCCTATTTCGGTTGTTATCGCTAACCTTGCCAATTTTCTCCTGGGGTTTATTTTATTTGTTCCGCTTTTTCTTATGGTAAAGCCAGCAGTATTAAAAGTCTTGATTCTTATTCCCTTGGTTGTGCTTTCTCATGGCCTCTTTGTTTTAGGTATGGGTTTATTTCTCTCTTCGCTGAATATTTTCTTCAGGGATTTATCCAGGGTATTGTCCATCGGATTTATGGTCTGGTTCTGGGTTACTCCGGTCTTCTATTCTCTGGATATGCTGGATACTCATTACCGCTGGATCTGCATTATTAATCCGGCTGCGCATTATATAATTGCTTATCAGAACATCCTTTTCAACGGGAAACTGCCGCCCTTTGCGTTCTTATTTTCTGCCCCAATCCTGTCCGTAATTTCCTTAACGGGAGGGCTCTACTTCTTTATTAAAAAAGAGCCGTCAATGTTGAAAAAAATATGAATGCGATAGAGTTTAAAGGCGTCTGGGAGAAATACCGTATTAAATTCATAGAAAAAGGCAGGGTATCCTGGGAAGAAATGTGGGCGCTCCAGGATTTGACTTTATCGGTAAAGAAGGGAGAAGTCCTGGGCATAATCGGGCAGAACGGCGCTGGCAAGACTACGTTATTAAAATTGATATCGGGGATGTTGGTTCCGGATAAGGGCGAAGTCGTCGTTAACGGGAGAATATCCATGCTAATGGAGTTGGGCGCAGGGTTTAACCCCGAATTTACCGGGAGTGAAAATATAATACTTAATGCCAAAATATACGGCTTAGGCGAAGAGGAGCTAATGCAGCGCTTAGATAAAATCGCGGCTTTTGCCGGGCTGGGAAAGTTTTTTAACGCCCCGATTAAGTATTACTCGCAGGGTATGTATATGCGGCTGGCGTTTGCTTTAGCGATATATGTGGAACCGGATATACTTTTAATTGATGATATACTGGCGGTTGGGGATGAGGAAGCGCATCAGAAATGTATACATAAGATATTTGAATTAAAGGAAGCCGGTAAAACAATAGTTGTGGTTAGCCACGAAATGGGCATGATGGAAAGATTGTGCGATAATCTTGTACTTTTGGAGAAGGGTAAGATTATACAGCACGGTAATTCTAGAAAAGTTATTAATAGATATCTAGAGTCAACGGGGGATAGGAAAGGAATTGCCGTATTGAGCCAAGAGCAGTTAAGGGTTACATTTAATAATGGCAGGTTGATGTTGGATTATAATGATACTGCGATTACTAAAGGAATCGGCGGTTTTTTTTCTTTTTATATGCCAGATTCAAATCATCCGTTGTCTTCTTTTAATTTAGTTTGGCGGATTGATAACCATAATGGAAAGGAAGTTATTGCCGAGGGTTTAAACCAAAATGGTATTGTTGTGCAAGAATGGATGTTAAAGATGGATGGCGCTAAGCTAAGAATAGATATAAAGATGAGAAATGAAACAGTAAGGGAACCGCATATCGATATAATGTTAACTTCTGATTATAAAGAGTGGATAAACATCAAAAAGACAGAAGAATTTCCGGATTTTATCCATAGGACCAATTGGCAGGGTATGGGTCCGGATGTTGCTCCCGGCGGTGTATTAGGAGTAGTGCCGCAACCAGCTTGTGGTTTGCCGAGCCTGATTTTTAAATTGGACAAATCCGAAAACTCCGGCATAGAACTTTTGAATACGGGTTATGAGCAGGAATCGCGCGTAATCCGGCTTAATTTATTTGAAAACGACAACTCCATTGAAATTATGGCATATCCCTCCAAAGCCGGATTTGCCGATTATATCAATAATTTAAAGCAAAAACTTATAATTAAACATCTGGAGAATCAGGAACATTTATTGCCTATGCAGACTATTTCTAACGGTGAACTTTCTCTTATGGCTGATTCGCAGGGCATGGCCTTGCGGCTTTATTTTAAGGGTAGGGAAATTACCGGAGAAGGCGGCGGGATAAGTACGGTATTCCCCATGAAGGTTGTCTTTAGCATAGATGTGCAAAAAATATCACAAAATAAACTAATCGTTAACCTTTGTTATAAAGACCCGTTTTTACTGTCGCAAATCTGGACGTTTGTTTGTTCGGCCGATAATACCCTGGATATAAAAGTAGAATGCGAATTAAAGAAAGATATCGCTATGCCCAACAGAGATTTACGGTTGTCACTGAGTTGTTTATATAAAAATTGGAAGACCGCCTACGAGGAAGGCGATTTTTCCTCCGGACAATATGTAAATGACATTTCTCCGGTGAGATTAAAATACAATAAGGTATCCGGAGTCGCCTTGACCCAGGCAGCAGGCGGTTTGGTTCCGGCCCTGCGTTTTAGGACATCCAATAAATTCCGGAAATGCATTTTAGGTATTTATAAATATAAGGAATCAAAGCAGGAAACGATCTGCCTTAATTACGGCCCTATTGTTTCGAAAAAAGAAGAAATCGTTCAAAAAGGCAGATATATATATTTTGACGGAAGCATAACCTTAGATGATAATGTCCGCCTGGAAGATGAGCCGTATTTAGAAAACAGTATTAGCTTAGCGCAGAAAGATTCAAAGGTTATTTTTGACGATGGCAAGGGAAGAATCTTTAAAGATGATAAAGAGCTGACTTCCGGCTTGGGATTCTATACTTCAATGCGTTATGCCGGAATTTGGTATGATTCTTCGCTGGCTGATTGGAAAGTAACTTATCAAAAAGAGGATATGATAATAGCAAAGGGTGATTGGCCGTATATTCCTATTTCGCAAACATGGCGGATAGGATTTATTGCAGAAGATTTGATACAATGGAAGATTGAAATGGAAGTATTTGAAGAGGTAAGTTTAGAAATTCAGCAGGCGAATCTGATGCTTGATTCAGAATATAGAAGCTGGAAAGCGCCGGGTATTATTGAAGGTAACTTCTTAGATGAATATACCGTTGATTATGATATTTTTCCTTTTAGGTTCTGGTATGGGGTTTTAGATAAGGAAGGGTTGGGGGCTATTTCTGAAAACCTGCCGGCAGTATTTTTTAGCTGCAGTAAAAAAGATGGAGATTCCCGGGGCATAGTTGAGAATTCTGACCATCTCTATAAGGGCAGGCTGCTGCAGTACCAAAAGTCATTTTTTAAGATAATCCCCCCGGGGACATATGATTATTTTGAAGGCATAATAAAGGTCAAAGATAGCCAGGGAGCATCGCTGTATTAAGATTGCCAGTTGCGGTTATGGTTTATAAGATAAAGAAAACTAAATATATAATTTCCAGCGGTAAGCTCAAGGTGATTTCAGCCGAAAACAGCATAAAGCTTCTCTGGGATGGCGTAGAAATTACCCAGGGCCTAGGCTTGAATGTATCAGTAAATACATTAGGCATCTGGACAGATTCGTCTCTGGGTGACTGGAATATTTTAAGCAAGAACACTGATTCTTTTACGGTAAAAATAACCTTTAGGGATTTACCATTGAGCCAGGTCTGGAAAATATACGCGGATAGCGAGTATCAGTTAAGGTGGAAGGTAAGTATGGTAGTCGAAGAATGCCTGCATATAGATGAAGTCAGGATAAACTGTTTTACTAATTCCTGCTATAAGACCTGGGTGAATGGCTACCGGCAGGGTGATTTTCCGCGTCTAGGCAATGATTGGCTCGCTGTTTATTATGATGATAACAAATCTTCGCTTGTGGGAGTGAGATTTCCGGTTAAGGAAGGATTTTTGTCTGGATTAGCCGTTGCGCTTTCTGATGAAGATAACAGCGGGTTTCTTTCCATCATCCAGAATTCCCCTTTACGCATTAACGCCCATGTTATTTCTCTGCGGAGGATAGATATTGAGGATAGAAAAGATTATTATCCCGGGGAATACGCGCTTTTTGACGGTAGAATAATGCTTTGCGATGATTCTTATCAATTAGACAGAGAGATTGAAAACTTACGCAGGAAGGCTATGGATAACTCTATAGCCAAGAATTCTCCAGGTAAAGGTTTAACTCGCAGAACAAAGGTATCGCTCGTTAATCTCCCGTGGCAGAGAAAAGGAAAATGGGGGGTGCGCGCTGGCTCGCGTTGGCCGCATATAAAAGATGAAAGTGAAAAAAATTATTTACCATTCCCTTTCTTTTTGGCTTATGCTGCTAGTTTACTTGAAAAACATGGTATTGATGCTTTTGTAATCGATGCTATCGCGGAACAAATTCCAGAGGATAAATTTATGAAAAAGATTTTAGCAATGGACGTTGACTACCTGGTTGTGGAAAATTCTACGGCTTCATTTTATGACGATTTATCTATATTAAAGAAAATATCTAAGGCAGGTATTTCTATAATTATATGCGGCCCTAACTATGAAATCTATGATGCTGAATTTTTAAGGCGGTACCATTTTATTGATTTTGTTTTATATGGTGAATATGAACTGAGTTTATTAGAACTTATCGAATCCCTTCAAGATAACAAAGATTTAGCCGCAGTAAAGGGTTTAATTTATCGTTTTAATAATAAAGTAATAAAGACCCCTAAAAGAGAGCCTTTCGATATAAATCTTCTCCCCTGGCCTTATCGGGACAATTTGCCTATGAATAGATATTGCGATATCCCCGGAGATATGCCTGCGCCATCTGTTCAGATGCTCAGCTCAAGAGGCTGTCCTTTTAATTGTAATTTTTGTTTATGGCCGCAAGTAATTTACCAGGGCAATCACTACCGCCTGAGGAATATAGATGATGTAGTTAATGAGATGCAGCATCTGATAAGAGAAAAGGAATTCAGGTCCATATATTTTGACGATGATACATTCAATATCGATAAGAAAAGAATGCTGGAATTTTCCCAGGCTATAAAAAAGAGAGGCTTACAAAATATCCCGTGGGCGATAATGGCGCGGGCAGATTTAATGGATGAAGAAATTCTGGTAGAGTTGAAATCCGCCGGGCTCTGGGCAGTAAAATACGGAGTGGAGTCTTCTAATAAAGATTTGATAAAAAGTTGCAATAAAGACTTAAATTTAGATAAGACTACAAAAATTATACAATTGACCAGAGATTTGGGAATAAGAACCCATCTTTCGTTTTGTTTTGGTTTTCCGCAGGAGACCAAGAAAACAATTCAAAAAACCATTGATTACGCCTTAGGTTTGAAGCCATATTCGTTACAGTTTTCGATTCTTACGCCTTTTCCGGGAACGCGCCTTTTTGAAGAACTAGATAAACAAGGCAGGATTTTAACGCGGGATTGGTCTAAATATGATGGGCATTCTAACTGTGTGTTTAAACCCGATAATCTTAGACCCAAAGAGCTGGTTGCGGCCAAGATAAAAGCATATCGCCTTTGGGGAGAATGCCTGAGAAAAAAAAGAAGTTTTTGGGAAGATGTAAAAGTATTTAAAAAAAATTTAGAAGAAGGCGGTTTCAGGCGCGCTTTATATAAAACCGCTGTAGCCACCAAAGACAATACTCATTCTATCTTTAAGGTGTCAAAACATATTTTACGTAATTATCCTGACCTCTTGGGTGTTTTTAACGGCCGTTATGCCTTTAAAGGGCCAGCTTATGTTCAAATAGATTTAACAAACAATTGTAATAATAATTGTATTGCCTGCTGGTGTAATTCTCCGCTTTTAAAAGAAAAGGCGATGCCGTATGATATAAAAAGACAAGCTCTGCCTTTTGAGCTCGTGAAAAACCTTCTCGATGAATTACATACGATCGGGACAAAGGATATTTATTTTTCCGGCGGAGGAGAACCATTTATGCATCCGCAAATTATGCAAATACTGGAATATGCCAAGAAAAGCGGTTTCACTTGCTTAGTGAATACTAATTTTACGCTTTTAGATAAAGAAAAAATAAAGAAGCTGGTTAATCTGGGGGTTGACCATTTAACTGTGAGTACCTGGGCGGCGACAGCGGGAACTTATGCGTCTACGCATCCGAATAAGAACGAAGATACTTTCAGGCAGATCGTAGAAAACCTGAGATTTTTGAATCAGATAAAACAGAAAACACCGCATATAACTTTATATAATGTTATTAGCAGTATTAATTGTCATGAGTTGAAGGGCATGATAGCGCTGGCTAAAGATACCGGCTCGGAATCTGCGGAGTTTACGCTTATTGATACAATACCGGGAAAGACCGATAAACTCATTTTAAACCCGGAGCAGATCGAAGAAGTAGAGAGGCAGGCAAAGGAGATCGCGCAGGGTATGGATACGAACGGTTATTTTGACGGCATAGAAGTATGCAGATTTGATTCATTCCTGAGGCGGATATCGTCTTCCCCGGATTTAGCCAGGGCCACTTATGACCGTAATATAATTGACAGCATGCCTTGCTGTATCGGCTGGTGTTTTTCCCGGATTATGGCCAACGGCGATGTAAATGCCTGCCTTAAAGCCCATCGTATTCCGGTAGGTAACTTATATCAGCAAAGCTTTCATCGGATATGGAATGGGAAGAAGCAAAGGAATTTTCGTAAAAAAACCCTGGTTTATGAGAAAAAAGATCCGTTCTTCAGGCTTATCGGTAACGATCCGGATATTAAAGAATCGGGGTGTTATAAGAGCTGCGATGACATCAGCCGGAACATTGATATTCACAATCGTATAATATCCTTGACCACTTTTGAGCATAAAGTGGCAAAGGTTTTGTCCAGAATACTTCGTTAGAAAAAGTGGGTAATTTCCGGAAAAAGAGAGGTTTATTCAAGTTTTTAATCCTGGGTTTTCTTTTTGCCTGCGCGTTATTTTATGTTATCTATTTTTGGCTATTTAAAAAAGTAAGCGGCAAGGCTATTTTTTTAGAAGGTGAATGATGCGTATTTTGATGGTTCATCCCCATGATATTAATTCTTCAATTGAGCCCTGGACGAGGAGAATAAAATCTTTTGCCGGGGAATTGGCAAACAGGGGTCATCAGGTTAAACTGGTTTATTTCCCTTTGTCCGGAAGGAGCCGGAAACACTATTTTCCGGATGGATATGAAGCTGTCCCGCTGCAACGAGTCATTTCACCGGCAGTTTTTATCCGTAATATTTGGAAATTAACGAAATTGGCCGGCTGGGCAGATATTGTCCATTTTCAAAAATGCCATTATTATTCGGCAGTCCCGGCGGTTATCGCCGCCTATCTTAAGGGAAAGCCTCTGCATTACGATTGGGATGATTGGGAAGAGATGATCTGGTATGAGTCCTGGGAAAAAGGCATACAGTCCCGGTTTATAGGATTTTCTTTCCGGATACCGGAAAGGCTCTTGCCCGTATTATCCGATACCGTTTCGGTATCCAGCCAGTATCTTAGAGATCTGGCTAGAAAAAACGGCGCGCAGGAAGAAGATATATTTTGGATTCCTGTTGGAGCGGATTTGGAAAAATTCAACCCCGGCATAGACGGCAGCGAGGTGAGAAGGCGGCATAATATAAGAAACTCCATGGTTTTATATCTGGGCCAGCTTCATGGTGCGCAGTATATTGATTTGTTTATCCGGGCGGCAAATATCGTTCTGCATAAAAATCCTCAGCTCATTTTTATGATTGTCGGCGGAGGTTTTAAAGAAGACAAGCTGAAGAGTCTGGCCGGCGAACTTGGTATAAATGACAGGATAATTTTTACGGGGTCTGTCCCGCAGGATAGTGTTCCCGAACACATTGCTGCCGCGGATGTGTGTGTGGCTCCTTTTAGGGATACCAGGGTAACCTGCTGTAAAAGCCCTTTAAAAATAGCCGAATATATGGCCTGCGGTAAAGCAATAGTCGCCAGCAATGTGGGGGAAATAAGAAGGATGCTGGGCGGGGTAGGAGTTTTAGCCCAACCCGATGACCATTGCGCTCTGGCGGAAGGAATTTTAACAATTTTAAACGGCGAAAAAGAGTTAAAGGATAAACTGGGAAAGTATGTCCGCAAAAGAGCGGAAGGGACTTATAATTGGCAGGTAGTTGTATCAAAGCTATCCGCGGCATATGAGAAATTATATGTAAATCAGCAGAAAGAGGATTGTTCTTAATTGATTGAAGATGGATATCTCTGTTATCGTGCCTACTTATAATCGTAAGGGAAAACTTAAAGATTGCTTAGAATCTTTGTTTAGGCAAGATTATCCTCCCGGCAATTTTGAAATTATTGTTATTGATGATGGTTCGACTGACGGCACAAGAGAGATGGTGGGGAATTTATCCAAAAAACACCAAAATTTAAAGTATTTTTTTCAACAGCGCAAAGGGCCGGCTTCGGCAAGGAATTTAGGGATAGAGGAGGCAAGGGCAGGGATAGTCGGTTTTACCGATACTGATTGTATTCTTAAAGATAATTGGATTAGAAAGATGCTGGAAGCGCATAGATTAGAAAATGATGTTTTAGCGGTAGGAGGGCTGACCAGCGTTGACTCCCGCAATGTTAAAGCGCTGACAAGTCAATTTTTAAGCGACGGAGCAATAAAGACAACTATCAATGGCAAGCCAGAAATCGTCTTTTTCCCTACCTGCAATGTATCGCTTAAAAAGACCTATCTAAATGGCGATAAATTTAGCGAATTGTTTCCTTTGCCTGCCGGAGAAGATTTGGAGTTCTTCTGGAGGCTTTATAAAAGATGCAATAAATTTATCCATAGGCAGGAAATAGAGGTATTCCATAATTGCCATCTCCGCCTTAAGGCATTTTTAAAACAGGCCTATATGTATGGACGGGGTAATTATCTAACTCAGCATATCCATAAGGACCACCCTTTATTAAAAGAAATAAAGACGCAAAATAATCTTTTTTTCTTCGCAGGGTTAATTATAAATTTTATAAAAATACCGCGATTTTTCTATCTTCAGGGTAAACGTTTAATTCGTTCCCGGGGGAATCATTTTGGGCTTTATAAGAGATTTCAAATCTATCTTTATTTTGCCCTGCATAAAATAATGTATCTAATCGGTAACATTATTGAACATAGGAGGATGAGCAAGGTTAAGATAGAGAAAGTTTTGTCTAAGCCATTGCTCATTATCTTAGACGTAACCCATAGATGTAACCTTGAGTGCAACATATGCGAAATCAGAAAAGACGGCTCGATAAAAGAATTTACCTCTCTCGAAGTTAAGAACCTTATTGCCCAGGCAATTGAATGGGGGGTGAAAGAATTTGCCCTCTCAGGCGGCGAACCTTTTGTGAGGAATGATATTTTTGGGATATTAGATTTTGTAAACGAAAAAAAGTATCATATCGGAATTTTAACTAATGGAATTTTATTAAACGAGGATTTTATTAAAAGACTATTACCTTACTTAGTCTCGGATACATTATCTTTGAGTATTTCCTTGGACGCTCTAACGCCTGAAATTCATGATGATATCAGGGGAGCTAAGGGCTGCTTTGAAAGAACCTTTAATGGCCTGAAAATCCTTTCTAAATTAAAAAAAGAATATCAGAACATAAACTTTAACACCATCTCTATAATTCTTAATGAAAATTTAGAAGAGCTTTTGCCTTTAGCCGAGCTTTTAAAATCATTAAATGTAAATTCTATT
>Ga0209343_10004860_pt1 | contig 16509 bp, 18 predicted proteins | sample RifCSPlowO2_02_FD_184026 | JGI IMG/M metagenome (GOLD analysis project Ga0209343, IMG submission 184026) | Groundwater microbial communities from Rifle, Colorado - Rifle CSP2_plank lowO2_0.2 (SPAdes) (version 2) | ecosystem: Environmental > Aquatic > Deep subsurface > Groundwater | place... | reverse complement strand
CAGGTCCGCCTGCGGATCCACCGTGGTCTTGATGTCGGCAGCCAACAGAGTTGCCGCATACGCCATTGACAGCAGCGCCGTTGCGATGAACACAATTCGTCTGATCGCTACCGGGTTCAAAGGCGTTTCCAGCTCCTGGCCGGATTGAACTTCGAGATCTTCCCGGCCGCGGCCGCCGTGTCCGGGCCGAGGTCCTTCTCGAAGACCACGCCTTCGTGATTGACCATGAAGGTCATGACGCCCGAGTTGCCGTACCGAGCCGGCCAGGCGACAAGCGCAAAGCCGCCGATCATCCTGCCTTGCGCCACATAGTCGTACGCGCCGCCTGGGGCGTCAGCGCCCTGGCCCTTCAGGATACGGTAGTAATACCCGTAGTACGGCACGGGCTTGCCGCCTTCGCCTTTTTGATAACCGGCGGCCTTGGCGCGGTCCACGAGCGGCCCGAGCGGGCTCGGTTTCTCACCCGCCTTGGTGGGAAAGTACAGCCCGTCTCGCTTGCCCTGGGCACTTGCGATCTTCTGCGCGTAATGCAGCAACTTGTCGCGCTGCGGATTGCGCAGGTAGTACTCGCGCTGCGCATCCACGTAGGCCTGGATGACCTGAATCACGGCAAGCTCGTTGCGCCCGATGCGCCGGTTGAGGATCTCCTCCTTCCCCGCCTTCGTGTCGAAGCGCCAGCCGGCGGCGCCCTTCACGACCGGAATCGGGAACGGCCAGTTGTCCTTGCCGATGCTGAGCACGGCCTTGGCATCGCCCGACTTTTCGAGTTTGCTCGCTTCTTCGTAGGACTTGACGAACCGCTCCCGCCCCGCCTTGTCGGCAACCGCGTCGCCGGACTGGACGATATCCTTTGACCCGGGCCCGAGGACCGCCTGCATCGCTTTCGCATCTCCAGCCTTCACCGACACGACCAACTCTTTCGCTGCCTCCTCCGGCGAAGCGAACCACTTCTGCTTGTCTGCCGCGAATGCCGTTCCTGCCACCGCAATCATCGCCGTCAATGCGAGCGCCGCAGCGAGATTGCGCCTCAAGAACCTGCATGAATTCATCTGAACGGGAAACATCTCGATTTCCTTCAATCAATACTACGAGTCGGACCGATTCGGAATTTCGTATTTGAGATTTGGTGCTTGGGATTTGGGATTTGGCTACCTGCGCCTGCCGCCACCACTGCCGGCACGCGCTCCACCGCCCGCGCTCGCCCGGCTCGACGCTCCGCGATTGCTTTGCGCGCGGGTCTGGCCGCCGCTGCCGATGCCGTCAAAACCGCCCGCTGGTCTGGCGCCGGCGTGCTGCAATCCGCCCTGACGATCGCCCATGCCGCCGGCCCGGTCCCGCTCGCTCATGCCGCCGGCACGATCGGCCACACTACCACCGCGCGCGATATCCTGCCGGCCCTGATCGGCGCGGCCGCGGAACGCTTCGCGCGAATCGGCACCCTGCCGCTGGCCTTTGCCGAATTTCTGCTGGCTCGCCTGGTCTCGGTACTGAACGCCCTTGCGGTGCTCCGGCTTGTGCTGCCAGTCACCGGTCTTGATATCAGTCTTGTTGAAGTTGTTGTAGGTATTGTGATTAATGTAGACGTTGCTGCCACCCCAGTTGCAGTTGCCCCACATGGCGTTGCCGACGATCACGCCAGCGGTAAACGCGAAGAACGTCGCACCTGCAACGTAGCCGGGCGGATAATAGTAGTACGGCGGATACGTGGGATACGGCCACGGGCCGTACACCACCGCCGGATTGTAGGTCGGGACGTAGACCACCTGCGGATCTGCCGGCTCGACCTTGATGACGGTCGTGCCCGCCTCCTGAGTGGTCGTGACCTTCTGCTCCTTGCTTGATTTCAGATTGCCCGCCTTGTCGGCTTTCGCGCGCAGCCCCTGTATCGCCGCCATCACATCCTTTTGCTGGCCGAGGAAAGCGTCACCCAGCTTCTGGGTCATGTCGAGCTTGTCGTTCAGCATCGCGAGCACGCTGGGAAAAGCCGCGAGCGACTTCACGCTCGGATCCCACGGCTGCTTCTGCATGGCGTCCTCGAGCGCCTTGTCCTTGACGTTCGGGTTGGCTTTCGACCAACGCGCGGCCGACACGATCTCGAGCGGATAGGTGGACGCCATGAGAATCTGCGCAACCAGCGCGTCGGGATAGAGTGCGATCGGCGCGACCAACTGCTCGATCTCCTCTTTTTTGAACGGCGCAGGTTGCGCCGCGTCCTGCGCCCATCCGCGCAGCGGCACGGCCACCAGCGCGACCATCAGCCACGCGACCAGGTATCTAGCTATACGCTCCATGTGCGCTCCATCAGGAACCACGTCATTTCAATTGCGGATCGACCGAATAAATCGTGCCGCCCCAGCTCGCCTGCAGGGCCATACCGGATTCGGGAACCTGATAGATGTCTATGCTGGGATTGAAGGAACGCACGCTCCCATCCTTGCCCGTGCTGAAGGAAGCGCCGACGTCGCCGCCGAGCCCGCCCGCGAGGACGAACTGGTCCATCGCGCCCTTGCTTTTGAAAACGAAGATCTGATACACGCGCTGCTTGCCGATACCCGGACCCGTCCCGGCCCGGTTGCTCAGCATGTAGGTGGGCTTTTTGGTCGCGTTGTCGAACAGCACGCCCTTGCCCTTCTGCCCGACAAATAGTATCGCGTAGATCGCGGAAATATCGAACACTGCGTAGCCCGGTGCTTTTTCAACAGCCTGGCGCGCCTCGGGCTGCACCTTGTAGAGCTTTTCCAGCCCGGTGGCGGCCATCTTGAGCAGCGCCTTGCGCTCCGCCTCCTTCTGCTCGGGCGTCAGCTTCTGCTCCTGCTGCTGCTCGTCTGGTGACTGGGCGATCGCCTGGCCGCCGCTAATGAGGCCGGCCGCGAACAACCCGGCAATAACAATCCTGGTGACAGGGCTCATGATTCGTTGCTCCCTAGAGACATTCATCATTCCGCATTCATCATTGTTGCCGGGCACGTCATGGCGCCAGCGGCACTTCACCCGCGATCTCGTACTTCACGAGCGCGCGGATCTTGTTCTCGATCTGCATGTAACGCGCGACTTTGCGCCCCGGTAATACCTTGCTCAACTTGGGCACAGTCGCGCGCTTCAGCTTGATCTCGGACTCTTCGACCGCGATCGAATCATTCAACAACTTCTTCGCCTTGTCGTCGGTAAGGCTCTTGGCGTTGTACTCCTTGGCGTAGGCCACGATCACCATCGCCAGCCGGTCGTTGATCTTGTGGAGCGACTTCTGGTACTCCTCGTAGAGCGGCCAGAATCGCTTCGCTTCCGCCTCCGTCAGCTCCATGTTCGCCGCCACCAGCAGCTTCTTGTCGGCCTTGAGCTTCTCGCGGAGGATCTGCATGTTGTCCACCGGCTTGTCCGCCGCCGGCTTCCCCTGCGCGAAGGCAGGGACGGCAAGCAGCGCTACCGCGATGAAGAGGGCTATATTCACAGTTTTCATGTTGCTCCTTTTCGGTTTCGGGTTGATCGGTGCGTGCCGGATGCTAGCATGCCCATTCCGCACCGCGGCTCATTTGCCCGCTATGCGTTGGCGATCTTGCGAGCCATCAAACCGAGTTTGGCGGGAAATAGCCATTAAGCCGGACTCCGAAGATCCACCGCTGTTGCCTGCTCGTCTTCGCTTGTAAGCGAATAATTCATTGTCCCCGGATCCGTTGCCGATCCGGCCGATCACGGGCTTTTGCCCACTCGCAGGAACAATGCGCCTGTCTCGAGCACAGCAGCCAGTCGCGAGCCATCCCCGAATCGGACTGTCAGTTGATGCTTGAGCATCAGATCTTGTGATGCTATGATGCAGATCATGCGTACTACGGTGCGGGTAGATGACGAGACACTCGAGCGGCTTAAGGCGCAGGCGCGCAAGGAAAAAGTGAGCCTGACGCGGCTGCTCAACCGCGCCCTGAAAGCAGGGCTGCAGGCGGGCAGCGCGCGCCGGCGCGAGCAACCGGCCTACCGTGAGCAAGTCCATTCCATGGGGGCCCCTCGCATCGCGCTCGACAAGGCGCTCGCGCTGGCGGCGGCGCTGGAGGACGAGGAAATCGTCCGCGAGCTCGCGCTGCGTAAATGAGGATCGTCGATCTGAATGTCCTGCTCTACGCCGTGAACTCGGACGCGGCGCAGCACGAAGTCGCACGCACATGGTGGGAAATGGCCGTGAACGACGAGGAAACCGTGGGCCTTGCATGGGTCGTGCTACTCGGCTTTCTGCGATTGGCCACCAATCCCCGGGTGTTTCCGCGCCCCCTCGCGCCTGACGTTGCGGCCGCGAAACTTGGCACCTGGCTCGCCCTGGACAATGTCCGCGTGGTGCGCGAGAAAGACGATCACTGGGAGACGCTGAAACCCCTCCTGCGCGGCAGCGGCACCGCGGGAAACCTCACGACCGACGCGCATCTCGCGGCGCTTGCGATAAGCCACGACGCGGTGCTGGTTTCGTGCGACACCGATTTTGCGCGCTTCAAAGGGCTGCGCTGGGAAAACCCTCTCGAATAGGCGATTCCCGAATACCGTTTGGGTCCAGAACGCGCCGCGTATGGCGCGCGATCATCAGTTCCTCGTTGGTCGGGATGACCCAGGCTGAAACGCGGCTGTCCGCCGTGCTGATGCGCGGCCCGCCCCTGCCGTTCGCTGCCGCGTCAAGCTTCACTCCAAGCCACGCGGCGTCGCGGCATGCCCGGTCCCGGATTTCCACGCTGTTCTCCCCGATGCCCGCGGTGAATACCAGTGCGTCCATGCCCCCGAGCGCCGCGGCGAGCGAGCCCAGTTCGCGCCGGATGCGGTAGAGGTACACGTCCACGGCGAGCCGCGCCCGCGGATCGTCCGAGTCAAGCAGCTTGCGCATGTCGCTCGAGACGCCGGACATCCCGAGCAGGCCCGATTGGTGGTAAAGGAGATCCTCGATCGCGCGCGCGTCCATCTTGCGTTCGTCCATCAGATAGAGGAGCACGCCCGGATCGATCGCGCCGCTGCGCGTTCCCATCGGCAGGCCCTCGAGCGCGGTAAAGCCCATGGTGCTCGCGACGCTCTTCCCCGCCTCGATCGCGCACATGCTCGCGCCGTTGCCGAGGTGCAGCGCCACGGTCTTTCCGGCCGCGGCCTTCGCATCGAACGTCGGCAGGACGGAGGCGATGTATTCGTACGAGAGGCCGTGGAAACCGTAGCGCCGGACGCCCGCGTCGTGCAGCTCCTCCGGGATCGCGAAGCGCTGCGAGATTTCCGGATTGGTGCGGTGAAACGAAGTGTCGAAGCAGGCGACCTGCGGCACTCCCGGCTGGCGCGCGAGCAGCAGCCGGATCGGCGTCAGGTTGTGGGGTTGATGCAGCGGCGCGAGCGGCACGAATTTATCGAGCCGGGCCAGCACCCCGGCATCGACGCGCACCGGCCGGGTGTACTCGAGACCGCCGTGGACCACGCGGTGGCCGATCCCGGCCAGCCGGAACCCGGAGAGCTCGCCGCGAATGAAGCCGAACAGGTAATCGAGCGCGCGCTCGTGGTCAAACTGCGCGCCTTCGCTCCAGGACTTTTCACCGACGGTCGATCCGCTCGCGTCCTTCGCAATGAACCGCGGGCTCGCATAGAGCCCTTCGACCTGTCCGTGCAGCCCCACATCGAGGCCGCCACCGCGCTCGACGAACAGCGAGAACTTGATCGAGGACGATCCGGCATTGAGTACCAGTATGGAGTCGGCCATCGCGTCAGCTTACCGCGCGGGCGGCTTGATCGCGCCGCGCCTTCGCCACCAGCACCGCCACCGCGCACGAGGCGAGGCGCGCGAGCACCGAATCCGCGCGGCTCGTCAGTATGATCGGCACCCGCGCGCCGAGCACGATGCCGGCGGAGTCCGCGCCGGCAAGAAAGGTCAGACTCTTCGCCAGCATATTGCCGGCCTCGAGGTCCGGCACCACCAGGATGTTCGCGCGCCCGGCGACCGGGGAATCGATCTTCTTGACCCGCGCCGCGTCCAGGCTGATCGCGTTGTCGAGCGCGAGCGGGCCGTCGAGGATCGCGCCGGTGATCTGCCCGCGATCGGCCATCTTGCAAAGCGCCGCGGCCTCGATCGTCGAGGGCACCTTGGGACTGACGGACTCCGTGGCGGAGAGAATCGCGACCCGTGCCTCCACGATGCCGATGGCGTGCGCGAGATCGATCGCGTTCTGCACGATATCCACCTTCTCTTCAAGAGTCGGCAGGATGTTCACCGCCGCGTCGGTGATGATGAGGGTGTCCGCGTGGCCCGGCACGTCCATGATGAAGCAATGGCTGATGCGCCGCGCGGTGCGCAGGCCGGTGTCGCGCGCGACCACCTCGGTCATCAGTTCATCCGTATGAAGGCTGCCCTTCATCAGCGCCTCGGCCTGGCCCATACGAACCACTTCCACCGCCTTCTGGGCCGAGGCATGACTGTGCGGCACGTCGACGATATGGTACGGGCTGACGTCGAGGCCGAGGCTCGCCGCCAGCGCCCGGATGCGGGCCGCCGGCCCGACCAGGATCGGTGCGATGAGATCGAGCCGCGCCGCATCGAGCGCCCCCGCCAGCGAGCTTTCGTCACAGGGATGAACGACCGCCGTCGGCGCGGGCGGAAGGCCCTTGCACATCTCGATCAGCTGTTCGTACTTCTTGTGCTTTTTTTCCATCTTCGGAATATATCCACCTGGAGCCGGGGGAAATTGATCTAGGTCAAGCAGGCGCCATCGGCCCGCTTCCTTCATCGCGGGGACTTCGCCCCTGGCCCGCTCATGGTGAAATCAGCGAATGGCGGACTGCGCCGGTGGGGATACCGGATGGCCGCCTTCTCAAAACCGCTCGGGGATGAACTTGAACGGGTAATGGGTTTCCTTGTAGCCGTGCGCTTTCCCCCGTTTCGGCAGCTTCACTTTCTCGCGCGGCGCCTTTTTGTACGGAATCCGGCTGAGCAGATGGATGATGAGATTGAGTCGGGCGCGCCGCTTGTCGTCGGACCGCACCACGTGCCACGGCGCCCACTTCGTGTCGGTTGCCTTGAACATGTCGTCGCGCGCCCGCGAATAGTCGTGCCAGCGGCTATAGGACAGGAGGTCCATCGGCGAGAGCTTCCAGATCTTGCGCCCGTCGTCGATGCGCGCCTTGAGCCGGCGGGTCTGCTCCTCCATGCTCACCTCGAGCCAGTACTTGATCAGGATGACCCCGGATTCGACCACGAGCTTTTCGAAGGCCGGCACCAGGCGGAGAAATCGCTTCACCGTCTCCTCCGGGGTGAAACCCATCACGCGCTCGACGCCCGCGCGGTTGTACCAGCTGCGGTCCCAGATCACCACCTCACCGGCCGCCGGCAGGTGCGGCAGATAGCGCTGCACGTACATCTGGCTCTTCTCGCGCTCCGTCGGCGCCGGCAGCGCAATGACGCGAAACACCCGCGGGCTTACCCGCTCGGTGATGGCCTTGATGGTCCCGCCCTTCCCCGCGCCGTCGCGGCCCTCGAAAACGATGCAGACCTTGAGGCCCTTGTGCTTGACCCATTCCTGGAGCTTGACCAGCTCGACGTGCAGCTTCCTGAGCTGCTTGTTGTATTTCTTCGTCTTCAGCTTCCGCGAATCCCCGGATCCGTCCTGCTTCCCCGCATTCTTGCCTTTGGCCATGGCGTCATTCCTTCCCGGCTTAACTGTCGCCTGATAAACCGGCTCAGCGGACGACCGTCTGGACGAACAATTCGCGTTCCTTCCAGTACATTCCGTGGAGGCGCATGGAAATCTTCTCGACCGAGCCGTAGGGCGTGTCCACGAATTCGATGGACGCCGCCGGGCGCGAACCGTCGCCTTCGACCCGCTGGATATTCTTGATCTCGAGGTCGGGAGCATATTTCTTGACGAAGTCGCGCACTTCGTCATCGGTCGTTCCGGGTGCGATATTGCCTATCCAGAGCTTCATGTTCGCCTCGCGCGAGCCAGTGTTGCATTCGAAAATGCAGGTTACGCTGCAGTCTCGCGCAAGTCTTGACTTGAATCAACCGGTGCCGCCATGACCTCCCCGATTCCCGCGTGGCTCGGCGCGCTGCTGTTCGCGGTCGTCGTCTGGCAGTAATACGACCGCGCCTCCCCATCTCGAATCAGGGACAGTCGGGGCATTTCCCGTGCATCGCTGCTTACAGTTGGTCGATGTATTCTCGCCATGGAAGCGCGCGAACACCCGGCGCCACCGCGGAAGTCAGGACGCCCGCCCTTGGCGCCAAGTGAAGAAGAACCATCGATACCGTGGTGCCTTTGCGCCGCCTGCCTTGCATCGCCGAAGCAAGCCGCCGCATCGGTGCCGCCATCGCCGGGGTTACCGTAGCGGCAGCTTTGCATTCGATCAGCGAGACGGAGCCACTGCGTCCCGGTACCAGAAAGTCCACTTCGAGGCCCTGCTCGTCCCGGAAGTGGTATAGCTCGCGCCGCCGTCCCGCGTTAGCCTGCGCTTTGACGATTTCCGCCGCGATAAAGCCCTCGAACAAAGAGCCTCGAAAGGGCGACTTGTGCAGCTCGCTCGCGGTATCAATGCCCAGCAAGTGGCAGGCGAGGCCAGAGTCGGCCAGATAAATCTTCGGCGACTTGATCAGCCGCTTTCCGAGGTTTTCGTAGAACGGCGGCACGATCAGGATTTGGGCCGTCGTTTCCAGCACGCCCAGCCATTGCGAGATCGTGGGCACGCTGACGCCGATGGGCGCGGCAAGCGCGCTCCGGTTCAGCACCTGCCCGTGGCGGGTGGCGAGTAGCGCCAGGAACCGCCGGAACGTGGCCAGGTCCTTTACGGCCGTCACCGCGCGGACGTCCCGTTCCAGGTAGGTCTGCACGTACGAGCTGAACCACAACCGCGCGCCTGCGGGGCGTGCGATTGCCTCGGGATAGCCGCCGAGCAACAGCGTCACCTTCTGCGTTTCGCGCGAGGACAGCGGGAGCAGCTGAAACACTGCCGCGCGCCCCGCCATCGACTCCGAAACGCCCTGCATCAGCGGCGCCTCCTGCGAGCCGGTCAGCAGCCATTGGCCGGCAAGCCGCCGCCGGTCGATGCGCGAGCGGACGTACGCGAACACCTCCGGTACGTTCTGCACCTCGTCGAATATCGTCGGCGTCTTCACGGCATCGAGGAACCCCTGTGGGTCGGCCCGCAACCGGGCCACGACATCAGGATCCTCCAGCAGGAAATAGCTCGCCTTCGGGAACAGGCGCCGAAGCAGCGAGGTCTTTCCGGCCCGGCGCGGGCCGGTCAGCACGACCGCCGGGAAACCCCTGACGGCACGCGCGACCTGCTCTTCCAGCTCCCGCTTGATATACCGCATGGTTGAGAATTATAAAGTATTACTTTACAATTCTCAATATGCTGCGCGCCCCCGGAAGCTGCCGCCCGCGAGCGCTCCGGCAGTCAGCGCGACGCTGACTCGCCGGACAGCGCTGGCCGCGGCGCGAGCTTTTCAGCCTCGTCCACCCAGCCGCCGCCGAGCGCGAGATGGAGGCTCACACGCTGAACTAACCGTTCGCCCTGAACCCGCAGCAGCGCAGTACGCGCGGCGTAAACGGCAATTTGCTGCTGCTGGACCGCACGCAAATCGCCTGCACCCACGCGGAGGCGCACGTTCGCAATTTCGAGCGCGCGCTCGTTCTCCGCGACGGCGCGAGCAAGGATGGACGCCCGCTCGTCAAGCGTGAATTCCGACGACAAGGCGTTTTCCACCTCCCCGAACGCCCTCGCCCCCACGCGGCCGTACTCGGCCACCGCAATCTTCTGCTCGGCCGTGCGGATCTCGACCTGCGACTCAAGCGCGCCGCCGGTGAAAATCGGAGCGAGTATGCTCGCGCCCAGGCCCCATACCGGGTTGCTGTGGTTCTTGAGCACGATCAAGTCGCTCGATATGCTGGTGCCACTCAGGCTCAGCGAGATTCGCGGCAAACGCGCCGCCTTGGCCTCCTCGACCCGGAAAAACGCCGCCGCCACGCGCCGCTCCGCGGCCACCACGTCGGGCCGGCGCTCGAGCAGCTCGGAGGGCATGCCGGCTGGAACCGGCCCCGGTTTCGCGGGAAGCCGGTCGGGTACTTCAGCTGCCGCGGCGGGATAGCGACCGGCCAATGTCTCGAGCGCGCGCAGCGACTGCCGGTACGCGAGATCGAGCTGCTGCACGGCGTCACGGTAGCTCTGCAAGCTCGCTTGCGCGAGCGTCACGTCGTAATCGTCGCCCTTGCCGACGCGTTGACGATCCCGGGCCAGGGTGACGAGGCGCTCCACCGAACGCACCATTTCCTCGGCGATGCCTTTTTGAAGCCGCGCCTCGGTGGCGAGGAACCAGCTCCTGGCGACCAGCGCGGCGATGGACTGCCGGGCGTACTCGGTGTCGAGCTCCGCCGAGAAGTACTGGAGCTGCGCCGACTCGCGCCCCGCGCGCACGCGACCCCACAGGTCGAGTTCCCAACTGACGAAGATTCCAGCCCCCTGCATGCCGCTGCCATCGCCGCTCAGCTTGCCCCCGCCACGGGCCATGAGGTTGACCTGCGGGTAGAGCGTCGCGCCGGCAAGCCGGGCGTGGCCTGCGGCCTGCTCCACGCGTGCCGCGGCCACCCGCAGATCGGGGTTATTCAAAATCGCTTCGCGCACGAGCGTATCGAGCTTCGGATCGTTGAACTCCGCCAGCCAGCCATTGGCGACGCCCCCGGCCCCACCGCCCTTTGCCGCCCACTGCGCCGGGACCGTCAGGTTCGGCAGCGCCTGCCCGCGAATTTCACCTGGTTCCGGCGGCGCTTTCAGCGCGCAACCGGACGCGACCGTGGCGGCAAGCATGGCGTAGGCGATTCTGCGCATGCGAGGAGCCTTAATGCAGCTTCAGGATAAGGTAGCTGGTGTATGCGCCCACGCGCAGGATCACCTTGCGGATGATGTGGATCATCTCGAGATGCTCGGTGTAAATCGCGGCGTCGCCCGCCGCGCCGGCCGCCATGAATACTTCCTTGTCCTTGTCGGCGATATCGAACTTGACCGCGAATCGGCCCGGGCGCTGCGTCAGCACGCCGGTCATCGGGATCGTCCCGCTCTGCGGCAACTGGCCCTGGCCCTGCGCCCAGATCACCGAGTCCACCTTGGCCTTGATGACGCGCCCTGGATGGGTGTACAGCGAGAATTCGGCCTCGTTTCCGGGCTTCACCTGGTGCAACTCATTCTGGTGATAGAGCGCGACCACCTGCCCCTGCGCTTCCACCAGCGTCATCACGGCGGCAATCGGAAACGCGGCGACGAACGCGCCCGGGCGCAGTTGCAGATTGATGACGTAACAGTCGCACGGGGAGCGCGTCACCGTCTGGTCGAGATCCCAGCGCGCGTTCTCGAGCTGGGCGCGGATCTGCGCCACCTGCGCGAATTCGCCGTTCACCTTGGCGCCAAGCTTCTGCAAAATCTGCTGCTCACCCGCCAGTGCCTGAACTTCGGCGGCCCGGGCCTGCGCCTCCACGCTGCGCGCGCCATCGATCTGGCCTTCCTGCTCCTTGACGTTAGTCTCCGCCTGCTCGAGGTCGAACTTGTTGCCGGCGCCCGTGCCGACGAGCTCGCGGTTCTGCTCGACCCGCTTGCGGGCTAGCTCGAACCGGGCACTGACCTCGCTGATCTTCGCGGTTGCCTGGCTGATGGCGCCGCGCGCCTCCGCCACCTTGCCCTTCGCCCCCTTGAGCGATTCCTCCAGCTCTTTCTGGGACGCCCGGGAGCTCGCGAGCTGCGCTTCGAGTTGCCTGACCGCGAGCTGGTAGGGCGTGGGATCGATCTTGAACAGCACATCGCCCTTCTTCACGAGGCGGTTGCCTTCCTCGACCGGTACCTCGATCACGCGGCCTTTGACCTGCGACACGATTGGAACCGTGTACTTGAATACACGCACGTCGGACGAGGATGGCGCGAAGATATTGAGCAGCAGTATCAGCGCAGCCATCCCGACGATCGGGATGATGACGACGATGACCTGGGTCTTGGTATTCCACGGCAGCCACTTCAGCTTGATGAAGATCAGCCAGACGAAAAACGAGTAAATCGCGAGTAGCAGTGCTTCCATTACGACGCGCTCCGATTCGCGTCCGCTGGAGCGCCGCCGGAGAGCACCGCCTCGAACTCGGCGCGCACGGCCTTCAATTCAGCGGACAGCTTGTTGCTCGCCGCAACATCGTCGAGCTCGCTCTTGAGGCGCGCGATTTCCGTGCGCGCGAGCTTTCCGGCCCGGGCCTCGTGGGCCATTTCCAGGTAATAGTCGTCGTGCTTGTCCGTGCCGTAGGCGATGCGGTAGCCGACGGGCTTGGTGTAGGCCCAGATCCACGCAAATGGCCACAGCATGCCCCCGAACACGAGCGATAGCAGACACAGTGTCTTGATCGCGCCTTTCTGCGGATGATGCCGCTTTTCCGCAATCACCTCGGGCAGGATGTGCACCAGCCAGAACACAACGATGGCGCCGATCGGGACCGCGAACAGCACGACGAGCGCGACGACGTCGGCCATGGTATCGAGCGCCTCGCCCGCCAGAAACGATGCATGGACCGGCCCCGGCAACAACATCATTGCCCAGACAGCGCGGTTAGCCCTGGTGAAACCTCGACTCACGGCAGCCTCCCCATTCTGTGGCCGAGCAGAAAGCTGCGATTATGCCCTCAACAAGGGTAATCGTCATCGGGGCGTTGGTCGAATCACGCTATTTCCGGAGTTGGCCGTCACCGAAATTGGCGTCCCCACGGCGACCCGCGCCATGCGCTTCAGAGGGGGATATGCCAGAAAATCGCTGCCTAGAACCCCCTACGCTCGCGCTACCGGCAGCTCATCCCACCGCGTGGTGTAGGCCCGCGTCATCTTCTCCCGCTTCATCGCCCAGGCATTGCGTATCCCGGCAGAGGCAAGCCGGAGCCTGCCCCTGCCCGTGCGGTGGTTTACGCGGTCCATGGCGACCATGAGCCGCGCGCGGGCGTCGGTCTGCGTGCCCGGGGCGCGTCCGGCTGCGTCATCCCCGAACAACTGGAGCTGCCGGACGGCGCCAGGTTGAATCTCGGTGAACATCACGCCCGCCTTGATGTAGCGGAACCCGGCTCTATAGATACGGCGCAGGCCCGACAGGGCGGCGCCGGTGAGGCGCAGCGAGTCATCCGTGGGCGCCGCCAGCTTGACCGTGGCGAGCGGGTGATACTGCGGCTCCTCGGGCTTGTAGGAGTTGGTCTGCAGGAACACTTGCAGGGTCGAGCAGACGCCCGCCTGGCGGCGCAGCTTCTCGGCCGCGCGGCAGGTGTATTGCGTCACGGCCTCCTGCAGGTCTTCGAGCGACTGCGTGACCCGTCCGAAGGAGCGCGACGACACGATCTGCTTGCGGTCGGCGCCGACTTCCTCCAGCCCCAGGCAGGAGATCCCGCGCAGCTCGCGCGCGATGCGCTCCATCACCACGCCGAAGCGATCGCGCAGCAGCGCCGCATCGGCCAGGGCCAGGTCCCGGGCGGAGCGTATGCCCATCGCCAGGAGCCGGGTTCCCCAGCGGTGGCCGATGCCCCAGACGTCGCCGGCCGGGAAAGTGGACAGCAGCTGCTCGATCTGAGCGGGATGCAGCCGGCTCCAGTCGCACACCCCATCGTATTCCGGCCGCTTCTTCGCGCAGTGGTTGGCGAGCTTGGCCAGCGTCTTGGTGGGGGCGATCCCCACGCACGTCGGTATGCCCACCCATGCCCGCACGCGCCGGCGTATTTCCTGGCCGTACTCGCGCAGGTCGAGATGCCCGAAGCCCGCCAGGTCGAGGAAGCTTTCGTCGATCGAGTAGATTTCCTGCCGCGGGCTGAACTGGCCGATGACGGCCATCATCCGCTGCGACATGTCGCCGTAGAGGGTGTAGTTGCTGGAGAGCACGACGACCTTGTGCTGGCGGAGCAGGCCGCGCGCCTTGAACACCGGTATGGCCATGTCGATACCCAGTGCCCGCGCCTCGTTGGAGCGCGCCACCACGACGCCGTCGTTGTTGGAGAGCACCACGACCGGCCGCCCTTCGAGCCGGGGGTTGAACACCCGCTCGCAGGACACGTAGAAGTTATTGCCGTCTACGAGGGCAAAGACTTCAGCCGAAGGAGTGGACGACATGCTGCACCACGCCCCACACGACGAGCTCGCCTTCCGGCTTGACGAGGATTTCCGGGAACGCCTCGTTCTCGGCCAGGAGCTTCACCACGCCACCGCGCCGGTAGAGGCGCTTTACCGTCAGCTCACCGTTCACCACGGCCACCACGATATCGCCGTGTTTCGGCTCGGCCGCCCGGTCCACGATCAGCAGGCTGCCGTCGTGGATATTGGCCCCCGCCATGGAATCGCCCTTGACCCGCAGGAAGAACGTGGCTTCCTTGTGCCTGACCAGGTATTCGTTGAGGTCGAGGCGCGACTCGATGTAGTCGTCCGCCGGCGAGGGAAAACCGGCATTGATCTTGCAGCCGTAGAGCGGGTAAAGCTGGACCGGGACGAGCTTGGCGGCGGCTATCGGCTTCATGCCGACACTGTAGCACCCGGATCAGGGTTCCTGGAACGGATCCGTAATTCCGGGATCGTTGTTGCGGGGCGAGTTGACGCGCGGGCTGATGCGGTGCGCCGTCATTTCCCCGGCGGGATAAGGCTTTAGGATGTCGGCCAGGGCCGCCGGATCGGTCACGGCGGGATCCAGCCAGCGCTCGTAGTCGGCCGGCTTCACGATCACCGGCATGCGGTCGTGGATGGAAGCCACCAGCTCGTTGGCCTCGCCGGTGATGATGGTGAAAGTGGCGAGCTCGCCGGGCTGGCCCTCGTGCCAGATTTCGTACAGGCCGGCGAAGAAGAACGGCTCCCCGCTTTTCATCCGGATCATGTGCGGCTGCTTGCCGGACGCCGTCCGTTTCCACTCGTAGAAGCCGTCGCAGGGCACCAGGCAGCGCTTGCGGCGCACCAGCGGGCCGAACAGCTTGTTGGTTGCCACCGTTTCCTTGCGGGCGTTGATCGGCCTGGGGCCCGCGTCCGGCGCCTTTGCCCAGCGAGCGAGCAGGCCCCAAACCACGGGCTCGAGCCAGACGTTGCGCCCGTCCCGGCGCGCGACCCAGACCGCATTGGTGGGAGAGACGTTGTAGTTGGGCGGGATCGACTGCGGCCCGCGACCGCGATCAGGCGTCAGGCCCCCGGACGCCTCGAGGGCGTTCTCGTAGTCCATCCTGGAGCGGTAGAGCCCGTAGCGGCCGCACATTCGGGCATTCTAGTAAATGAAACAGCCGCCAGTGGCGGCTGTTTTTGTTTGGCGTCCCCAGGGGGATTCGAACCCCCGTTACCGCCGTGAAAGGGCGATGTCCTAGGCCTCTAGACGATGGGGACGACGGGCAACAGAAAACAATGGACAGGATTTACATGATTTACAGGATCAGATCAAAAGAACCGGGGAAAGTACTCCGGTTTTTCCGTTTGAATCTTGTTAATCCTGTTAATCCTGTCTATTCGGGTATTGCTGGTGGAGGTAGTCGGGATCGAACCGGCGACCTCTTGCATGCCATGCAAGCGCTCTCCCAGCTGAGCTATACCCCCACGAGAGAGCGCGCATTATACCGGCGGCCCCGCGGGCTGTAAATTCGAGCGGCCGTTCAAGATGTTTTCGTTGGCGGGCAGGACCGCACAGGCGGCGCCTGACCCGCTGCCTGCCGCTCCATTTGGGCGCCCCGGAGCCGGGCGATGCGATTGGCGTTGCCGCGATCGTCGATCAGGAGATTCTCCCCGCAATTTCTTTCGATATCCTCGTCCTCGAGGTACAGAAACACCGGAAAGAACGCGTCTGCGCCTTTTCTTTGCCCTTTTGCAAGCGCAATCCTGCGGTAGCACTCGTCCATGGTCTGCGCGTGACCGCAGCCGACCAGGTGGTAGAGCTCGTGCCGGGCCGCCTCCACCGGCGTAAGCGACAAGCCTCGCATGCTTTCAGCGGACGCGACCACGAACCCATGAATCAGCGACACCCCGCCCACCAGCCGGGGTTGACGGCTATCGGACTGACCCAGAAACGCCAACAGGCGGTCGCACCCGGGCTCAACGGGCACCTTCCGGACGCTGCTCATGATGGCCTCGATATCGTTTCCCTCACTTTTCCACGGTGTCGAGGACACGACTTGCAGCTTCAGTGCGAGCGCCCTGGCCTCGGTATCGTTCCAGGCCTCGTCGATGAGCCGGCGCGCCGTTGCCTCGGCTATACCCGCGTCAAGGAGCGCGCAGATCCGGACCCTTTGTTCCGCTCCGAACGCGCCCCCGGCCGCCATCTTTTCGAGCAGTCCGGGATTGGGCGCGCCGATGTTGCCCCCCGCGCATCCCGCTGTAACCGCGGCCACCAGAAGACAGGCAATGCGCGACAACCCTCGCACTCTGCGTACAGGCTTGGTCATCTGCCGGCGAGCACGTGGCGCATTGAACCTTCCGAATACTGCGCAGCGGAGTGATACCAGGAAAGCGCGTTCGCCGCGCGTCCGCTGGCGACGAGCCGCTTCAGATCCGCTT
>Ga0209343_10004855_pt1 | contig 16518 bp, 16 predicted proteins | sample RifCSPlowO2_02_FD_184026 | JGI IMG/M metagenome (GOLD analysis project Ga0209343, IMG submission 184026) | Groundwater microbial communities from Rifle, Colorado - Rifle CSP2_plank lowO2_0.2 (SPAdes) (version 2) | ecosystem: Environmental > Aquatic > Deep subsurface > Groundwater | place... | reverse complement strand
CGCCGCGACGGGGCAAGCGCACGCGTGCCGCGTGGTCCGGGCGACCCCTCCCGCGCGCGTCCGGCGGCCCGGCGCCGCGACCGGCGGACCTTTACGTGACTTCGCGAACGGCACGCTAGACGTGCTATAAAACCCGCGGCATGACGCGCCAGAACGCCGCCCCGCAGAGTCTACCGGCACCCGGCGACCGCGAGCGCGCGCCGCTCGCCCACCGCGTCTTGCGGCAGCCCGTACGCAGGGCGCTCGAGCGGTTCTTCGACTTCCACGTCGAGGGCGCCGAGCACCTGCCTGCGGACGAACCGTACATCGTCGCCGCCAACCACCACAACTACCTGGACGGCGTGGTCCTGACGCTCGCGATTCCGCGGCCGCTGGCGTTCATCGTGATGCCACGCGTGTACCGGGCGACGCCCCTGCACCCGCTCCTGCACCGGCACGTGGGCTCCATCCCGATCAACCTCGAGCGTCCGGACGTCGGCGCCCTGCGCCGTGCGCTCGAGCGGCTGCGGCAGGGGGGGCTCGTCGGCATCTTCCCCGAGGGACCGTTCAGCACCCGCGGCAGGCTTGAGCCAGGGCTGCCCGGCGTCGGCCTCCTCGCGCTCCGGTCGGGCGTCTCCGTCGTCCCCGCCGGCATCCGCGGCACCTACGAAGCCCTCCGGGGCCGGTGGGGCTACGTCCCGCGCCGCCACCCTCTTTCGGTGCGACTCGGCGTGCCGCGGCGCTTCTCGCCCGACCGGCTGCGCGGGCGGCGGTCGAATCGCCTCGCCGTCACCCAGCGGATCATGGACGACATCGCGGCGCTGCTCACGTGACGCCCAAGCCGCGCAGGCCGCGCTCCCGGACGCCACGCGGCGCCGCGCGGCCCGGCAAGCCCTGGGCCGGCCGCTTCACGCAGGCCACCGATCCGGCCGCCGAGCGCTTCACGGCATCGCTCGCGTTCGACCGACGGCTCTGGCCCCACGACGTCGCCGGCAGCGTCGCCTGGGCGAGGGCGCTCGCCCGCGCGGGCGTGCTCACGGCGACGGAGCGGGACACGATCGTGCGCGGGCTCGAAGCCGTCCGCGGCGAGCTCGAGGCCGGCACGTTCCCCTTCCGCCCGGAGCTCGAGGACATCCACATGAACATCGAGCGCCGGCTCCAGGAGATCGTCGGCGAGGCCGGCGGCAAGCTCCACACGGGGCGCTCGCGGAACGACCAGATCGCCCTCGACGAGCGCCTCTACCTGCGCGAGGTCCTGGCGCGCGTGGACGCGGGCGTCCGGCGCGTCGAGGAGGCGCTCGTCGCGCGCGCGAGCCAGACCGTGGACACGCCCCTGCCCGGGTACACGCACCTGCAGCGGGCACAGCCGATCCTCCTCGCGCATCATCTGCTCGCCTACGTCTTCATGCTCGAGCGCGATCGGGGGCGGTTCCGGGACTGCGGTGCGCGCGCCGACGCGCTGCCGCTCGGAGCGGGCGCGCTGGCGGGCACGGCCTTCCCGATCGACCGCGAGGAGCTGGCGCGCGACCTCGGATTCCGCGCCGTCACGCCCAACAGCCTCGACGCGGTCAGCGACCGTGACTACCTGCTCGAGTTCCTCGCGGCCGCGGCCGTCGTCGGTGTGCATCTGTCGCGGCTCGCCGGGGACCTCACGCTCTGGGCGACCGCCGAGTTCGGGTTCGTCGAGTTCTCCGACGCGTTCGCGACCGGCTCGTCGATCATGCCGCAGAAGAAGAACCCCGACGTCGCCGAGCTGATCCGCGGCAAGAGCGGACGCCTCTGCGGCAACCTCGTCGCGCTCCTGACGACGCTCAAGGGGCTTCCGCTCGCGTACAACTCGGACCTCCAGGAGGACAAGGAGCCGTTCTTCGACTCGGTGGACACGCTCGAGGCGATCCTCGGGGTCCTGCCGCCGATGCTCGCGTCGCTGACGTTCCGGACGGAGCGCATGCGCCGGGCCGCCGGCGAGCACTTCGCGACCGCGACCGATCTCGCGGACTACCTCGTCCGCAAGGGCGTGCCCTTCCGGCAGGCCCACGCGGTCGTCGGGCGCGTCGTGCGGCACGCGCTGGACGAGGGCAAGGCGCTCGAGGACCTCGGGCTCGCCGAGCTGCGCCGCTTCTCCCCGCTGATCGACGGCGACGTCAAGGCGGCGATCTCCGTCGACGCCTCGCTCCGGGCGCGCGCGGTCACGGGCGGCACCGCTCCCGACGCGGTGCGACGCGCGCTCGCGCTCGCGCGCGCGCTCCTGGCCCGCGCATGACCCGTCGCGTGCGCGCGCTGCTCGTCCTGGGTCTCGCCGCGCTCCCGCTCACGGCGTGCGGGCGCAAGGCCCGACCCGTCGCCCCCGAGCTGCGGGCGCCTCAGGCGGTGGTCGACCTCGGCGCGGTGGTCCGGGAGTCGGTGATCGAGCTCACGTGGACGCTGCCGGACCGGCGGGCGGACAACACGCGTCTGCGCGGGCTCGCACAGGCGCGCGTCTTCCGGGTGGACGACGCGGGCGCGGGGGAGCCGAAGCCGGCCCTCCTCGACGACGGGCGCATCGCCGGCTACGCCGAGGTCGCGACGATCCGCCTCGACGTCCCCGCCCCCCAGGTGCAGGGCCGCCGCGTCACCGTCACCGACCAGCGGGGCCTCGCCGCCGGGCGCCGCTACACCTACGTGGTCCTGACGGGCGACGCGTTCGGGCGGATCAGCGCGCCATCGCGGCGGGCGTCGATCACGTTCATCGCCGCCGCCGAACCGCCGACCGGGCTCACCGCGGCCGCGGGCGATGCCGAGGTGCGCCTGAGCTGGGGGCCGCCGGCGCGCCTGGCCGACGGCGGGACCCCGACCGGCGAGATCACATACGAGATCCTGCGTGCGCCCGCCGCGGATGCGCCGTTCGCTCCGCTGCTGCCCGCACCCGCTGCCGCGCTCTCGTTGACCGACCGCGCGCTCGAGAACGATCACACCTACTACTACGTCGTGCGCGCCGTGCGCCGGCTCCAGGGGGCGACCGCGTACGGCGCGGCGACGTCGCCCGTCGCGGGGACGCCCCGTGACACCACGCCGCCGTCGGCGCCCGCGAACCTCGTGGCGATCCCCTCCGAGGGGAGCGTGCGGCTGTCGTGGAGCCCGAGCCCCGAGGCGGACCTCGTCGGCTACGTCGTCTACCGCGCGGCGCCGGGGGCCGAGTTCGCGCGCGTCGGCTCGACGCGCGCGCCGACGACCGCCTTCACGGACCGCGACGTGCCGAGCGGCGGTCAGCGGTACGTGGTCACGGCCTTCGACGGCGCCGCGCGGCCGAACGAGAGCGCGCCCTCGAACGAAGCGCGGGTCACCGTGCCTTGACTTCACCTGCGGCGGGTGCTACCAAGACCTTCAACATGGAGCATTTCCCCTATCGCAATTTCGATCTCTGTTGTGAGCGGGTTCCGCTGCGCGCGCTGGCCGCGGCCGTCGGCACACCCGCGTACGTGTACGCGAAGTCGGCGCTGCTGGAGAGCCTCGACGCGTACCATCGCGCCTTCGCCGCGATTCCACATCTCGTCTGCTACTCGGTGAAGGCGAACTCGAACCTCGGCGTGCTCGCGACGCTCGCCCGGGCGGGCGCCGGCGCGGACATCGTCTCGGGCGGGGAGCTCTACCGCGCGCGGCGCGCCGGCGTCCCCGGGACACGGATCATCTTCTCCGGGGTCGGCAAGACGCGGGAGGAGATGCGGGCGGCGCTCGAGGCCGAGATCCTGATGTTCAACGTCGAATCGCGCAGCGAGCTGCGGGTGCTCGACGAGGTCGCGCGCGAGCTCGGCACGCGAGCGCCGGTCGCCCTCCGCGTGAATCCCGACGTGGATCCCCAGACGCACCCCTACATCGCGACCGGCCTCAGAACGTCGAAGTTCGGGATCCCTTACGCGGAGGCGCTCGAGGCCTACGACGAGGCGGCCGGGCTCAAGGGCCTCGAGGTCGTCGGGGCGGACATGCACATCGGCTCGCAGCTCACCAAGACGACACCGTTCGGCGACGCCGTCGCGCGGATCGCGGCGCTGGTGAAGACCCTCCGCGAGCGGTCGATCGACGTGCGCATGGTCGACATCGGCGGCGGCCTCGGGGTCCGCTACCGGGACGAGGTGCCGCCGACCCAGGCGCAGTACGCGACGCTGCTGCTGCCGGTCCTCTCGGAGCTCGGCGTGACGGTCCTGCTCGAGCCGGGGCGCTCGATCGTCGGCAACGCCGGGGTCCTGCTCACCCGCGTCCTGTACCGGAAAGAGACGCGCGAGAAGACGTTCATCGTCGTCGACGCCGCGATGAACGACCTGATCCGGCCGGCCTTCTACGATGCCTGGCACGAGATCCGCCCGGTCGACGAGGCGCGACTGGGCCGCCCCGTGGAGCGGGTGGACGTGGTCGGGCCCGTGTGCGAGTCGGGCGACTTCCTGGCGAAGGACCGGGAGCTGGCCGAGTCGGAGGAAGGCGACCTGCTCGCGGTGATGAGCGCCGGCGCGTACGGATTCGTGATGTCGTCGAATTACAACACGCGCCCGCGGGCCGTCGAGGTCCTCGTCGACGGCGACCGGTACACGATCGTACGCCGCCGGGAGACGTACGAGGACCTGGTGGCGGGGGAGACGGTGCTATGAGCGCGAGGTTCCAGGGTTCGTTCGTCGCAATGGTCACCCCGTTCCGGAACGGCGACGTCGACGAGGCCAAGCTCCGGGAGCTCGTCGAGTTCCACGTCGCGAACGGAACCGACGGGTTGATCCCCTGCGGGACCACCGGCGAGTCCCCCACCCTCTCGCACGACGAGCACAAGCGGGTCGTGGAGATCGTCATCGAGGCTGCCCGGGGTCGCCTCCAGGTGGTGGCCGGCACCGGGTCGAACTCGACCGCGGAGGCCATCGGCCTCACCAGGCACGCGGAGCGCAGCGGGGCGGCCGGCGCGCTCGTCGTGAACCCCTACTACAACAGGCCGACGCAAGAGGGGCTCTACCGGCACTTCCGTGCCGTCGCCGAGTCGGTGTCGATCCCGATCATCGTCTACAACATCCAGAGCCGGACGGCCGTCAACGTCGAGACGCCGACGCTCGAGCGTCTGGCGCGCGACGTGAGGAACGTCGCCGGCGTGAAGGAAGCGTCGGGGTCCCTCGATCAGATGAGCCAGGTGATCGCGGCGTGCGGGCCCGACTTCTCGGTCCTCTCGGGTGACGACAACGTCACGCTCCCGCTCATGGCCATCGGCGGTCACGGCGTCATCTCGGTCATCGCGAACCTCCTGCCGAGGGAGACCGCGGAGATGGTGCACGCCGCGCTCGACGGTGACTGGAAGCGCGCGCGCGAGCTGCACTACCGGCTGTTCCCGATGGCGCGTGCCGCCTTCATCGAGACGAACCCGATCCCGATCAAGGAGGCGATGGCGATCGCGGGGCTGCTCGAGCCGGAGTTCCGGCTGCCGATGTGTCGGATGAGTGACGCCAACCGCGAGCGATTGCGGGCGGTGCTCAAGCAGTACGGCCTCGCGAAGTAAGCCAGGGCCCCGATGCCCGACATCGTCGTCGCCGGCGCCGCCGGCCGCATGGGCCATCGCATCGTCGCCTGCGTGCAGGACTCGCCCGATCTGCGGCTGGCCGCCGCGCTCGAGGCGCCCGGGCACGGCGCCATCGGGCGCGACGTCGGCGAGCTGGCGGGGGTGGGCAGGCTCGGCGTCGCCGTCACCGCGGACGCCGCCGCGGCGATCGTGCCGGACCGCGTCCTCGTGGAGTTCTCCGTGCCGGACGCGAGCCTCGAGCACCTGCGCCTCGTCGCCCGAACCGGTGCGCGCGCGGTCATCGGCACGACCGGCTTCAGCGGGGCGCAGCGCGAGGAGATCGAGCAGCTCGCCCGCCGGTCGGCCATCCTCGTCTCGCCGAACATGTCGGTCGCGGTGAACGTGGCCTTCACGCTGCTCGCGACCATGGCGAAGGCCCTCGGCGACGACTACGACGTCGAGATCACCGAGATCCACCACCGCTTCAAGAAGGACGCGCCGAGCGGTACCGCCCTCCGGATGGGTGAAGTCGTCGCGGCGGCGCTCGGGCGGGATCTCGGCCAGGTCGCCGTCTACGGGCGACAGGGCCTCCCGGGCGAGCGGGCCCGGCCGGAGATCGGGATCCTCTCGCTCCGGTCGGGTGACGTGGTCGGCGAGCACACCGTGTCCTTCGGGACGCTCGGCGAGCGGCTCGAGCTGACGCACAGGGCGCACAGCCGCGACACGTTCGCGCGAGGCGCCGTCCGCGCGGCGCGCTGGCTGGCGGCCCAGCCGCCGGGACTCTACTCGATGCAGGACGTCCTGGGTCTCGCCTGAGCGGCGGGGGTATGACCGACAAGCTCCTCCTCGAGGACGTCCGCTTCTGGGGCCGTCACGGGCTCACGAAGGCCGAGCAGGCGATCGGCGCCTGGTTCTCTGTCGACGTCGAGCTCGCCCTCGACCTCGACGCGGCGATCGTGTCGGACCAGGTGGGCGCGACCGTCGACTACGGGCTGCTGGCGCGCCGCATCGTGGACCTCGGCACGACCAGCCGGGTGAATCTGATCGAGCGCCTCGCGGGGGTGCTCGCCGAGTCGCTCCTGCGCGAGTTCCCGGCGCGGGAGATCCGCGTGCGCGTCCGCAAACTCACGCCGCCGCTCGAGGGGCTGGTGGGGACGCCGGCCGTCGAGCTCGTGCGGAGGCGCTGATGCCGCGGGTCTATCTCGGCCTGGGCTCGAACTCCGGTGACCGGCTGGCGCTGCTGCGCGCCGCCCTCGAGCGCTTGCGACGGCTCGACGCGGTCGCGATGGTCGAGGCCTCGCGCCTCTACGACGCCGAGCCCTGGGAGAGCGAGCCCGGACAGACGGCCGACGAGGTGCCGCGCTACCTGAACTGCGTCGTCGCCCTCGAGACCGCGCTCCCCGCGCAGGCCCTCCTCGCGGAGCTGCAGGTGATCGAGCACACGCTGGGGCGCACGCGGCCGCCGGGCACGCCGGAGGCGAGGCGGTTCGCGCCGCGCACGCTCGACATCGACATCCTCTTCTACGGCGACGAAATCGTCTCCACGCCGGACGACCTGCACGTACCGCACCTGCTGCTCGCCGAGCGCGCGTTCGTGCTGCATCCGCTCGCCGACCTCGCCCCCGACCTCGAGCATCCGATCCTGTATCGCACCGTTCGTCAGCTCCTCGAGGACATGGAAGACGATCACGACGTCCGGCCGGGCGATTACCCGCTCCGCTGGTTCGAGGACTGACGTGGCGACGGGCGACTTCCAGCGGCAGGCCCTCCAGCACCTGGACGCGCTCTACAATTTCGCCGTCTACCTCACCCGGAAGCCGCCGGAGGCCGACGATCTCGTTCAGGAGACCTACCTCCGGGCGTTCCGGTTCTCTCACCGCTTCGAGCCGGGAACCCACCTCCGGGCGTGGTTGTTTCAGATCCTGAGGAACACGTTCCTGACCTTCTACCGGCTCCGGGAGCGGGAGTCCGCGCTCGCCGAGGACGGGGTGCCGGACTGGGACGTGCCCATGTTCCACGACGCTCCCGACGAGTCGTCGAGCGCCGTGGACGCGCACACCGACCTCGAGCGCGCCATGTTCCGCCTGCCCGAGGAGTTCCGGACCGTGCTCCTCCTTGCGGAGGTCGAGGGCATGCCGCTCGAGGAAATCTCCCGCGTCATGGCCTGCCCGGTCGGCACCGTCAAGTCGAGGATCTTCAGGGCGAAGGAGCGACTGCGGACGTTGCTCCGGGACTACGAAGGACGATGAGCGAGCGCCTTTCCGATTCGTCGGACGAGATCCTGGGCCGCCGGCTCGCGGCCGAGCTCCCGCGCCATGCGGCGCCGGGCCGGTTGCGGGTTGCGATTCTCGAGGCCGCCGAGCCGCGAGCGCGGCGCGTGTCGTGGCTGCCGCCCGTCGTCGCCGCGCTCGCGACCGCGATGGTGCTCGTCCTCGGCTTCGTGCCGATGCTCCCGCGGATCCTTCCGGCCGACCCGACCGAGCGCCTGATGCGCGCGGTCGTCGCCGAGCACACGCGGGCGGCCCTCTGGGGTGCGCGCCGGGCGGAGGCGCTGCCGGCCGGGCTCCCGTGGCTCGCCCAGCAGTCGGGGATCAGCCTCCGCGAGGGCTTCGTCGGCGACGACCGTCTCGCGTTCGCCGGCGCCGAGCCCGTCTACCTCGACGGGCGCCGCGGCCTGGCCCTCTACTACCGCGATCGGGACGGCCACCTGCTCACCTACACGGTGCTGCCGGCGCCGGACCTCAAGATGCCCGATCGCGGCCGCGTCCAGATCGCGCGCTGGCGGCCGGCGCTCCTGCGCGCCGACGGCGCCGCCGCCTGGTTGTGGAAGCACGGCGACCTGGCGTGCTTCCTCGTGGCGGAGTTGGCGGTGCCGCAGGACCTGGAAGAGTTCAAGGATTACTTCGCCCGCGTCCGCGCCGCGACGGAGCCCGTCGCCGCGAATTGATCGTCCGCTGGCCCTCGGGGCCGGGCGGGAGGGGCCGCGGGACCACGCGGCATGCGTGCGCTGCTCCGCGACGGCTGGGCTCCATCCAGGCACACGACGCCCGCCGCGCGCGGGGCGGGAACGGGTTCCCGCGGCCCCTCCCGCCCGGCCCCGAGGGCCAGCGCGCGATCGCTCGCAGGATCGCGCAGGCGTTCACAGGATCGCGCAGGAGGCACGCGAGCGGCTCGGCGGGCGGTCGTGGCCGGGCGGGCGCCACGCCACGGGATGCGCCGGCCCGGCGTGATACAGTCGGCCCCGGTGCTGGATCTCTACGACGAGCTCCGCCGGATCGTGGCCGCGCTGGACGCTGCCGACATCCCGTACGCGCTCGCCGGCGGGCTCGCCGTGTCGATCTACACGACGCCGCGCGCGACGGAGGACATCGATCTGCTGATCGCGCGCGCCGATCACGGGCGTGTCGTCGAGGCGCTCGGGCCGGCTGGCTTCCGGCCGGCCGCCGGACCGATGCGGGTGGCGGGAGGTCGCCTGGAGATCCAGCGGCTGACGAAGATCGACGGCGCCGACCTGCTTCCGCTGGATCTGCTGATGCCCACCGACGCCGAACTCGCCGCGCTCTTGCAAGACCGCGCGCATCTGGCCATCGAGGGGCGTGGGATCTGGGTTGTCGGCCTCGGAGCGCTTCGGACACTGAAGCGCCTCAGGGGATCCGCGCTGGATCGCGCAGACCTCGAAGCGCTGGGTCCGGACGATCGATGACGGCGCGCGACGCCACACTCGCGCTCCGCAAGGTCGCCGCGCTCCGCGCGCTCTGTCTGCGGCTCCCGCACCTGCCCACCCCCGCCGAGCAGGAGCGGCTCCGGCAGTTCGAGACGCTCGTCGCCTCACCCGAGGCCGCGACAGACGTCGACGTCGACGCGCTCGTCGTGGGCTGGCGGCGCTGGTGGCTCACCGGCCGGATCGACCTCCTGCTCGCGATGGCGAGCCGCCTGCCGGCCGCGCTCGCCGAGCGGGACCTGCGGCTCGCGGGGTACCTGCAAGCCGCGCGGATGCGCAACTCCGCAGAGGAGCGGCCGCCGCCCCCCCCGACGGCGACCCAGAGGGCGTGAACGAATCCGACGCGCGGGATCCGGTGGGAGTCCCGGGGGGGGGCGGCGGCGCTCCCCCCGACGTCGGCTCAGAGGACGGGAACGAATCGGGCTCGCGGGATCCCCGTTGGGGGGTGTCGGGGGGAGCGGCGGCGCTCCCCCCGAACTCAGTAGGCGCTGCGGTTGACGAAGCCGAGCCAGAGGGTCTGGACGAGGATCCGCAGGTCGAAGCCGAGTGACCAGCGCTCGATGTAGTAGAGGTCGTACTCGATCCGCTTCTCGATCGACGTGTCGCCGCGCCACCCGTTGATCTGCGCCCACCCGGTGATCCCCGCCTTGACCTTGTGGCGCAGCATGTAGCCCGGGACGCGGCGCCGGAACTCCTGCACGAAGGTCGGCCGCTCGGGCCGCGGGCCGACCAGGCTCATCTCGCCCTTGAGCACGTTGAGGAGCTGGGGTAGCTCGTCGAGGCTCGTGCGGCGCAGGAGGCTGCCGAGGCGCGTGCGGCGCGGGTCGTCCGGGCGGGCCCACACCGGCCCCGTGTCCCGCTCGGCGTCCGCCCGCATGGTGCGGAACTTGATCATCCGGAAGCGCCGTCCGTCGAGCCCCATGCGCTCCTGGCGGTAGAACACGGGGCCGGCCGAGGTGAGCTTGAGCGCCAGCGTGATCGCGAGCATGACCGGCGCGGCGAGCACGAGCGCCGCCGTGCCGAGGACGAGGTCGAACGCACGCTTGAGCACGAGGTTCCAGCCGTAGAGAGGCGACTCGCGCAAGTGGATGAACGGGACCGCTTCGAACTCCTCGATGCCGCCCCGGAGCGACGCGAGCCCGAACACGTCGGGCACGAAGTGGATCGCGACCGGATCGTCGCCGATGCCGCCGAGCACCGCGTCGAGCCGCGCGTAGTCGGTGTGGGGCAACGCGATGATCACGATGTCGACCTGGTGCCGGTCGAGGATCGCGCGGACGTCGTCGAGCCCGCCGAGCCAGCGCACGTCGCCGGCGGGCACGGCGCCCTTGTCGGAGAGGAGGCCGAGCACCTGGATGCCCACGTCGGGTCGGCGCCGGAGCACGCGCAGCACCTCGGCCGCCGGGTCGCCTCCGCCCACGACGACCGCGTACCGCTGGTTGTAGCCACGACGGCGCGCGAAGCGGAGCAGCTCCCGGAACGTGGCGCGCGAGAGGCTGGTCGCGACGATCGAGGACGCCCAGAACATCAGGATGACGAGCCGGGAGTAATCGTAGCCGCGGAACGCGAACGTCATGATCGTGATCAGGACCAGGACACCGAGCGTCGAGGCCTTGGCCACGTCGACCCACTCGGCGAGGTGCGAAGCGAGTCGGTGAGGCCGGTAGAGATCGAACGCCTTGAAGGCGACCCCCCAGACGACGAGGATCGGCACGAGCTGCAGCGCGTAGTCGCCGAAGGGCGGGATGCCGGCCTCGGCCGGCAACACGTAGAAGCGCAGCAGGTACGCCGCGAGCCAGCACGCCGCGATCAGCACGAGATCCGTCGCCAGCGTCAGGTGCTCGAACACCCTCGAGTGCGCCTTCAGCACGCCCGCGCCTCCGCGACGGCGCGCTCGATCCACTCCTCGAGCCGCGCCTTGAAGGCCGGCCGATCGAACCGCTCGGCGCGCGCCCGGAGCGCCTTCGGTTCGAACCGGTCCTCCGCCGCCTCGAAGCGCGCGATCGCCGCGGCCAGCGCGTCCACCGTCTGCTCGGCGAAGAACACCGCGGTCGCCGGCTCCTCGCCCGCGTCGAGGCCGACCATCGTCTCGAGGCTTCCGCCGCGGGCGAGGGCGATCGTGGGCCGACCCGCCGCAGCCGCCTCGAGCGGGACGATGCCGTAGTCCTCGTGCGACGGGAAGAGCACCGCGCGGCAGCGCGCGTAGAGCTCGGCGACCTCCGGATCGGACCGCCACCCGAGGAACTCGACCGTCGGGCCCGCCCGCGCGCGCAGCCGCCGCTCCTCGGGTCCGCTGCCGACGACCAGCAGCCGCCGGCCGAGCCGATTCGCCGCGCCCACCGCGAGGTCCACGCGCTTGTAGGGCACGAGCGCCGAGACCACGAGGTAGAAGTCGTCTGGCGCCGCGGCGATGCGGAAGCGCTGGACGTCGACGGGCGGGTGGAGGACGTCGGCCGATCTGCCGTAGGCGCGCCGGATCCGATCCGCGATGTGGTGCGAGATCGCGGCGAAGCGATGGACCCCGGCGGTGCGCCGATCCCAGCGACGCAGCGCCGCGGCGACCGGCGGCATCACGAGCCGCGTGACCACGCCAGCGCCCGGGCCGAAGTAGTCGTCGTAGAGGTCCCACACGTAGCGCATCGGCGTGAAGCAGTAACAGAGGTGCCGCGCGCCCGGCGGGGTCCGCACGCCCTTGGCGACGCAGTGGGAGAGCGAGAGGATCAGATCGTGGCCGCGCAGGTCGAAGGTCCGGATCGCAGCCGGGAACAGCGGCAGGTAGGCGCGGTAGCGCGCCGCCGCCTGCGGCAGACGCTGGACGAACGAGGTCTCGATGCGGCGTTGCTCGATGACGGGGCTCACGCTGCCGGGCACCCAGAGCAGCGTGTAGAGCGGCGCCTCCGGGTAGAGCTCGCAGAAGACCTCGAGGCAGCGCTCGCCGCCCCGCATCCCCGTGAGCCAGTCGTGCACCAGGGCGACCCGGGGACGCGCCATCGCCCCGCGGGTTACGTGCCGACCCGCTGGCGCCAGTAGTCGAGGAGATCGCGCAGCGTCTGCTCGAACGGGATCTCCGTCCGCCAGCCGAGCGCGTTCTCGATCTTGCTCCGGTCGCCGAGCAGGAGCGGCACGTCCGAGGGACGCAGCCGACCGGGATGCTCGCGGACCGTGACCTCGCGCGCCTTCGACTCGCCGAGGAGGAAGTCCAGCACCCACTGGATCGACCACGCCTTGCCCGAGCACAGGTTGTAGACCTCGCCCGCCTCACCGCGCTCGAGCAGGAGCCAGTAGCCGCGCACGATGTCGCGCACGTCGGAGAAGTCGCGCCGTGGGGTCAGGTTGCCGACCTGGATGACCGGCTCCCGCAGCCCGGCCTCGATCTCGGCGACCTGCTTGGCGAACGTCGACGTGGCAAACACATCGCCGCGACGCGGCCCGGTGTTGTGGACTAGATTGCGACCGAGGCCCGCGTGGAAGACGTGGTCCTCCGTCTCGAAGTCCCAGACCTCTCCGTCGTAGGGGACATCCTCGATCTTCTTGAGCGCGTCCTCCGGAACCTCCAGGTGACGCCCCCGGTTGGCGTGGGCTGGGTCGACGGAGTTGAGGTCGATCAGGTAGTAGGTGCCGGTCGGGCGGACCTCGGTGTTCAGGCAGATTCTCTGGCGCGTGGTGCTGGCAACCAGGTAGACCAGGCCCAGCGCGAGGATCGGCGACTTGGTCTCGAAGCTCTTGAACTCGTACGTCCCGTGCCCCGCGCGCTGCCCATCACCCTCGTTGTAGCCCTTGAGGAACGCGAGCTTCGCATCCGGTGGCGCGTTGAGGATGCCCCGGGGGACCCGCTTGTTGCGGTCCGAGGCGTACACCTGCGGGTGCAGCCACCGGGCGAAGGCCCCGGGCCTGCGCACCGTGAGACGCCAGATCCCGTTCCGGCCCGGGACGATGTACGAGTCCACGCCGAAGTGGGCGAGCAGGATCTCCGCGCTCCGCTCGAGGGGCTTGCGGTCCCTGTTGTCGATCCGCACCCTCGCGTTGGTGATGCATCCCTCGGCCACGAAGAAGCCGAGGAGCCACGCCGCGTCCTCGTGAACGAACATCGCGGAGCTGGCCGGCAGGTCGACGAGCGCAACCCGATCGCCGAGCGCCAGTCGCTGCGCCGACACCGCGAGGCGTCCGTCGGGACCGGGAACCATCACCGAGTGATCACCCGTCACCTCCACGATGCCGCCGCTGCTCACGAGCCGCAGCACGCGGTCACCCTCCCGCAGGGGGTGACAGGACACGTGCACGAGCTTCGCCCAGCGGCCGTCCGCCCACACGGACGTCGTGTGACGCCGCATGTCCCAGACGGTGGTCCCGTCGGCGAGACGCGTCCCGCTGAGGTGGCCTTGCGGCTTGTAGCGCCTCAGCTCGCCGATGTACCGGATGTCGAGGAGCCCGCTGCGATCGTCCCGGAGGAGCACGGGCGTGTGGCGGCTCACGCTGTGGTTGAATGCGCGCGACCGGACGATGTGCAGGCCGTAGCTCCGCCAGTACTGGTAGCCCATGAGATCCTGGGTCACCTTGCTCACCGCGTACGGCGAGAGCGGGCGCAGCGGGCTCAGCTCCGTCGTCGGCGTCTCGTGCTCGTGGACCAGCCCGTACTCCTCGCTCGAGCCCACGACGAGGATCCGCGGCGTCATCCGCTCGGCGCGCAGCGCCTCGAGCAGGTTTACCTGGCAGATCACGTTCGTCTGCAGCGAGCTCGCCGGAGCATGAAACGACATCTGGACGAAGCTCTGCGCCGCGAGGTGGAAGACCCAGTCCGGCCGCACGTCGGCCACGAGCGCGCGCGTCGACGTCGCATCCAGGAGATCGCACTCGACCAGGCGGATCCGCTGCCGGATCCCCGCGATGTGCTCGAGCCGGCTGCGCCAGCGGACCGACCCGACGACCTCGGCGCCCGTCTCGAGGGCGTGCTCGGCCAGGTGGCTGCCGACGAATCCCGTGATGCCCGTGATCAGAACGCGCATTCGGTGTCCCTCACTGGAAGGACCGCATCGCCCAACTGTACTACAGACGTCGCCAGACCGAGAACCCGCCGTGCGCCCAGACCCGCTCGAAGTCCGACGGCGTCCCCGCCTCCGTCAGCGGCGGATCCACGACCGCGTAGTCCACGCCGAGCCGGCGTCCGAGCTCGAACCAGCATCCCTGCCCCCGCGCGCCGCGGCAGCGCACGAGCTCGTCGTTGAGCCGGTGCCACTCGACGAACGGCCGGGAGCCCGCCAGGAAGAGGAGCGCGCCGTCCTTGAACGTGCCGGTGATCGAGCGGTGCGTCCGCAGGCGGAAGCTCCAGTCGTCGGTGAGGAACAGGGCCGTGCGCGGCGTCGCCTGCCGGATCCAGTCGTGCATCGCGTCCCGGGCGCCGATGACCTCGGCCTCGCCGGGCGGCGAGCCCGGCCGCACCTGCATGCCCAGCAGCGCCTTCATCGCGTCCCGGCGCTCCTCGCTGAACGCGTGGATGAGCGCGCCGGGTGGCACGAGCGACGCGAGCAGCAGCGCGGCGACCGCCGCGCGGGCGCGCCACGTCCGACGCTCGAGGAGTCGCGCGTAGACGAGCGCCAGCCCCGCCAGGAGCACCGGGTAGACGAGCCGCTGGGCCCGGAGCTGCTGGACGTCCAGGTACGGCCGGTCGAACAGGACGCCGATGCCCTGGACGATCGCCAGCGCCCCGAAGGCCGCCACGAGCGCCGCGCCCGCGACCGTATCGAGCCCGCCCATCACGGCGCCCGGCGAGTTCCGCCGGCGCCACCAGAGCCAGGCCGCGAGCGGGAGCGCCAGGTGGAACGTGACCGACAGGAGCGCGGCCGGATCGAGCGGGTAGAACAGGTAGCCGAAGCGCTCGCTCATCGCCTGCCGGGCGAGCGCGAGCGAGGCCGCATCACCCACGTTGTCCTGTCCGGCGAGCAACGGCACGACGTACGGCGCGGCGCCCGCGCCGAACAGGGCGACGCCGGCCGCGACCTGCGCGAGCGCCCGGCGGCTCAGGCGCTCGAGCGTCAGGTGCGCGAGCGCGGTGGCCTCGGCGAGGAGGTAGGCGGACGGCGGGTGGAGGTTCGCCGCGAGCCCCAGCACGAGGTAGTAGGCGGGAAACGAGAGCCGGCGCCGCCAGCGGAGGAAGAGGAGCAGCAGGAGCGGCGTGAGGCCGGCCAGAACCGTGCGGCTGTTCGCCGAGCGCACGCCCTCGAAACCCCAGAACTCGCCGCCGAGCGAGTTCCTGATCGTCAGCGCCCCGAGCGCGGCCAGGCCCGCCGCGAGCGGACTGCCCGTGACGGCGCGGAAGAGCGCGTAGTGGCCGGCGAGGAAGAGCGCGCCGATCGGCCAGGCGAGCCACAGGAGCGCCCGCTCGGGATCGCCGCCGAGCCTCCGCGCGAGCGCCGCTTGCGCGCCGATGAAGAGCGGCACGTGGAGCTGCGACGGGTCGTGCCGGTAGAGGAGGTCCCGGGCGAAGAGGTCGGGCTCGAGCGTCTTGACGACCAGCAGGGTGTAGGCGTGCTGGTCGGCCAAGAACGCGGGCCCGGGCACGAACGTGAGCCCGGCCGAGAGCGCCAGCGCCAGGACGGGGACGACGAGCCACTCGACGCGGCGGGACGGCTGCGTCACTTCGAGGTGATCGGGCGGAACCGCTCCCTGAGCATCAGGAAGAGGAACTGGAAGCCGACCGGGATGATGTTGAGCTTTGAGACGCCCTTCCCGATGCGATCGGACTCCATGGTCGGGATCTCCAGCACGCGCAGGCGCAGCTGGAGCGCGCGCATGGACATCTGGAACTCGATCGCGTAGCCCTCGGCGTCCGGGCGGAGGCGCTCGAACGCCCCGCGCGTCACCGCGCGGAAGCCGTTGATCGTGTCGGTGATCCGCGCCCGGCCGGGCCACAGCAGGTTTGCCAGCCGCGTGAACAGCAGGTTGCCCCAGCGCCGGCTCCCGAAGAGGAACTTGTCGTCGTCCTCCGAGCGGGCGCCTTCCATGAAGCGCGAGGCGATCACCATGTCGTGGCCCGCCTCGAGCCCCTGGATCAGCCGCGGGATGTCGTTCGGGTCTTCGTTGCCGTCGGGGCTGAAGAACACGAGCCAGTCGTTCCTCGCCTCGCGCATCGCCAGGCGGAATGCCTCGCCGCGCCCGCGCCTGGCCTGACGGAGCGTCCGGACCCCGCGCTCGGCGAAGAACTCGAGGGTGCCGTCGGTCGAGCCGCCGTCCACGGCCAGGATCTCGTCCACGCACCACGTCGGGATCTTGGGGAAGACGTGGCGGAGCCCCTCGATCTCGTTGAGGGTGAGGATGACCA
>Ga0209343_10004854_pt1 | contig 16519 bp, 21 predicted proteins | sample RifCSPlowO2_02_FD_184026 | JGI IMG/M metagenome (GOLD analysis project Ga0209343, IMG submission 184026) | Groundwater microbial communities from Rifle, Colorado - Rifle CSP2_plank lowO2_0.2 (SPAdes) (version 2) | ecosystem: Environmental > Aquatic > Deep subsurface > Groundwater | place... | reverse complement strand
GTAAGCAGGTTTTTTATCTATGTCAAAATTGCCGGCCAGCGCAATGCATTTAGCTTTGGTTTTTTGCTCAATCAGCTTGACTGCCTGATCTGTTGCAATGGTTACCATATTCATGCCCATGGCATCACCCGTATCATAATAAAACCGCAGATAAAGATTTTTGCCCAAAATTTGAGCGTCGATTTTAAGAAGTTTTAAGTGAGAAGAAGTTTTTTCTGCTTGTTGCGCCAACTGTTTGAAGTTTTTTTCTATCCATTTTTTAATTTTAAATCCGTGTTCAATACCATGGGTTTTAAAAACCGGCCCGCGGGTAGTACCAACCAGTTCTGCTTCCACGCAGGCTCCTCCGGACTCTGTTATAGCCTTACATCCTCTTGATACAGATGCCACCAAAGCGCCTTCAGTTGTAGCCAATGGTATAAAATGATTCATGATAGGTCCGGCTACTCCTAAGGGTATTTGGGTGGCACCGATTAAATTTTCAATATTTCTGCCAGCAACAGATTCTTCCGTAAATGTAAAATTGCCAATATGATCAAGTTTAAGCTTGAGCTCTTTTTCCAAAAATCCCCGCCTTTTTTGGGCGGTCGGAAAATCGCGAAGAGAAAGTTTACTTTTCATGAAAGCCCATTCTACCAGAAAACAATGAGAGAAGCTAAAGTGGATAAATACTAATACCGGGGATTTGTTGAAAGTGTTTGGTATTGAGTGTCACCACGGTTCCTCCTATTTCCAAAGCAGAAGCTGCAATAATATAATCCGGCACTTCTAATTTAGCTGTGATATCACGATAAATCTTGCCCGCACGTTCCGCAATCGATTCAGTTAATTCTATTCTCTGAAAATATTTAAGAAATTCATTGATTATTTTTAATTTAGTTGGAATTTTAGTGCTTTGCCCGGATAATAATTCAAAAATTACAATTGTGGGTAAGTAAAATGTTATATCTTCTTGCTCTTCATTAAAAAAAGCAACTCCTATTTTGCCGTCACGCAAATAATCAATAATAATGCTCGTATCCAAAACCAGTCTCATCTTTTTTCATTCCAATCTTTATCCCATCTACCCAAAAAATCTGCTGCTCCAGATCTTCTAAGTGGATTATCTTTCGGATTAAAATCAGTATCTTTCAAAATTCCCCTAGCTTTCTCTGCAGATTTCCTGAATTCTTTCCAATTTATCTGTGGTTTTCTGGGAGTAAGAACTGCCACTTCTCTGGCGTCTTTTTCAATTATTACCTGCATGCCAAGCGCTACTTGATCAATCAAAGTAAAAAAATTATTTCTGGCTTTGGTGGCAGATATTCTAATTGTATTCATATTTATATATTATACCATGTAATGTACACCTTGTCAATAGAAAAACCCTAATAATCCTTTAAGAATTTTTTAAGATTCTATCCAGATCAAATGTATGCAGTGAGATGTGTGCGATATCGTCAACTAATGGTTTGTTATGTTCAAGTAAATGCAAGATGCGGATGATGCCTCCGTGTGTGATAATCAAGGCTTCGCAGTCAGCGTGTTTTTTGTTAATTCTTTTGAGAAATGCAAAAACCCTTTTCCTGACATTTTCTGCTGATTCTCCTCCGAATGGTCTGTAATCAAATTGAACTGTTCTGTGTTTTTGCTTTAACTCTAGTCCTCTCTCCATTTCTGTCCATGACTTGCCGGCCAGTGTTCCCATGCGTATTTCCGTTAGTTCATCAACTGAAGAAATAGAGCATTTTAGTTTGGAGTTGAGAACTTCTGCTGTCTCCCTGGCTCTTTGCATTGGTGAGGTATAAATATGCTTAATACTGGCGGGCATGCTGGAAAGAGCAGACTTAACTTGCTCAATTCCTTCGGGAGCAAGCGGCTCATCCACTTCGCCGTTGACCTTTTTTTGTTTATTAAGTTCTGTCAAACCATGCCTTAAACAATAAATTTTCATTTTAAATCTGATAAATTTTCTTTATAAAATATTCATGAAACATGGTTGAGGTAAGTTCCGGGTGAAAACAGGTTGCCAGGTAATAATTATCCCCTGTTTTTTGTTCACAAGCTATTATCTCTCTTTCGCTCCTAGCTAGTATTTTTACATCTTTCCCCGCTTTCTTTATCTTGGGGGCGCGGATAAATACCGCATGCATCCGGCCTAAACTGGTTTTGATATTTTTTTCAAAAGACTCTGTTTGCCTCCCATAAGCATTTCTATCTATTTCTATATCCATCAATTCCAAAGTCTCTTGATCCAAAGTTTTGTGGTGTATCGTTTTGGCAAGCATGATTGTTCCGGCGCAAGTACCAAAAATATTTTTGATTCGTTTCATATCTTCCCACATATTTTCCCTTTGGCATAATTTATGAAGAGTGGTGCTTTCACCGCCCGGGATGATTAAGGCATTCAGATTGCGGAGAGAATTCTTTGTGCGGACAGGAATAACTTCGATGTCCAGACGAAGATTTTTAGCGGCTTTTTTTGTAACTTCGATATGTTCTACAACATCGCCATGAAAGGCGAGTACTCCTATTTTTTTCATCTCTCCGCCATTTTTGTTTCAAGTAATGAAATTTCCTGTCCTTTCATTGCCTCACCTAAATTTTCACTTGCTTTGGCTATTTTGCCGGAATCATTAAAATGAGCGGTAGCATCAACGATAGCTCTTGCCATTTTTGCAGGATCACTGCTTTTGAATATTCCGGATCCCACAAATACTCCATCAACCCCAAGCTGCATGCATAAAGCCGCATCAGCAGGAGTGGCTATGCCTCCGGCGGCAAAATTAACCACCGGTAATCTTCCTAATTGGGCGGTTTTTAATATCAGTTCGTAAGGGACTTTATATTCTTTTGCTTTTTCCTTTAATTTTTTGATATTTTTTGTCTGCAAAAGCTTTTTTAACTCCTCAATACCGGATTTTACTGCCCTGATATGTCTTATTGCTTCTACAATGTTGCCGCTTCCGGCTTCTCCTTTGGTTCTTATCATGGCAGCGCCTTCGGCAATTCTCCGCAGTGCCTCTCCCAGATCGCGGCAACCGCAAACAAACGGAGCTTTGAATTTTGTCTTATCAATATGAAATTCTTCATCCGCAGGTGTTAATACTTCACTTTCATCGATAAAATCAACTTCCAAAACTTCCAGAACTTGCGCTTCCACAAAATGGCCTATTCGGCATTTGGCCATAACCGGAATTGTGACGGCGTTTTGGATCTCTTTTATTTTGGTGGGATCTGACATCCTGGCTACGCCTCCTGCTGCCCGAATATCAGCAGGTACCCGTTCCAGGGCCATAACGGCCACAGCTCCTGTTTTTTCGGCAATCCTGGCATGCTCGGCCGTCACCACATCCATAATGACTCCACCCTTTAACATTTGCGCCAGATTTCTTCCAAGTTGATTGTGCATATTTAAAAGATTAGTCGTATACTTCTATTGGCACGGCAATACCAGGCTGTAATCTTTGAGCAACTTGATTAAGTTGGTCTTCTGTCAAAGAGGATAAATTATGCCCTTTCGTATCAGTAGGTAGTCTGGCAATAGTGTAAAGTTGAATAGCTTGGACTTGGCCTCCGTTGGCCAATATGTGGTTTATTCTGTCAGCATAAGCTCCAAGCTCATCTGTACTTGGCATCTGGCCGTCTATACAAGTCAGACAAGTTTGAATTAGAGTTGGTCTTTCCTGTGAGGCGGTTAACAGATTATCCAGAATTCTTCTGAAAGGAACTCTGGTTTGAGCTACAAGCTTGAAATGATCTTCAGTTCCGGCATCTAACTTGGCCCAAAGCTCTCCATTGTTGCCGTCCATCAACGCTAAACCTCTTCTTACTGTTTCTCTGTGTAAACCGGAGGCATTGGAAATAACTACAATTTTCGCACCTGTCAAACCAAACTCATCTCTTGTTGCTATAACCCTTCTGACTACACCTTCAAAATCACGCAAGGCAGTTGGTTCTCCGTCTCCGGAAAGGGTGATTGCCTTAATCGGTGCATCGCCAAACCTACCTCTTTGGGCATCAGGTATAGCTTTTCTTAATAGGCTATCAGCCTCATCAATATCAAATTTAAATAATCCTGCTCCTTGGGAGAAATCAACCTCACAATAAAGACATGCGAAATTGCATGATTTTTGCGGGGCAGTGTTGATGCCAATGGAAATACCACCAAGTCTGCGAGAGAGTACTGGATAAACCATACTACCCCCCCCCGTAAAAATCTCTATCATGGGAAGTTATCGTTAATAATGGTTCCTGTTCATTCATAAGGTACAATGCGCTTGCATGTTATTACTACTGAATGCTTTTGTCAAGCAATTATGGTAAATTTAGGCAATGGAAAAAGAGCTAAACAGGCTTTTAAATGAATTAAAAGGTTATGCCGGAAAAATCAGCCCTAATCTTTTACCTTTAATTAATAAATTTATTGAAAGCTGCAAAGGAGGAAAAGGGTTAAGGGGGAAACTGGTGGTTTTGGGATATGAGATAGGAAAACAGTCGTCAGCTATCAGCTATCAGTCGTCAGATAAAGACATATTAAAAATTGCGGCGGCTTATGAAATCATGCACAGCGCCATTTTGGCCCATGATGACATTATTGACCAAAGCCCCACCAGACGGGGCCAGCCCTCCCTGTATAAAAGCGTGGGAATAGAACAGGCCATTACTCTGGCAGATCTGGGTTTTTTTCTGGCCATAAAAATTATTTCCGAAAGCAATTTCCCTGAAAAAGAAAAAAATAATGCTTTAAAACTGTTTTCCCAAACCATGGTGGAAACAGCTATTGGCCAGATGCTGGATATTCAAAAAGGGGACTCTGCTACTGTCATGGAACTTAAAACAGCCAAATATACTGTGGCAGGTCCGCTGCAGTTGGGAGCCGTGCTGGGCGGAGCCAAGCGAAACCTATTAGACCAATTAGATAAATTCGGGGAGAATTTAGGTGTAGCTTTTCAGATTAGAGATGATATGTTAGATGGGGAAGTGAGATCGCTGGATCAATCCAGAGTAGAAATGTTAAAATATGCAGGTCTTGCCAAGAAGATCATAACTAAAATTACCAATGATCCCAAAATGATAAAATTACTTGAAGAACTGGTGGATTATATGGTGGAGAGAAAAAAATGATTCCTTCGCATATTGCCATTATCATGGACGGTAACCGCCGGTGGGCCAGAGCCCATCATTTGCCGGAAATTAAAGGCCATGAGGCCGGAGCTGATACTTTGGAAAAAATAGTGGATGCGGCAGAAAAATTGGGCATAAAAACCATTACTGTTTATGCTCTGTCCACGGAAAATATTAAAGAGCGGGCCAAAAGAGAAGTGTGGGGGCTGTTTAACCTGATCAGGAAAGGTTATCATAACAAATTAAAAAAAATGATGCAAAGAGGGGTAAAAGTAACTGTTTTGGGGGAAGTGCATGGTTTACCCGCTACTATCAAGAAGCTAATTAATCAAATTAAAAATACATACATCAAAAGTGAAGCCATTAAGTTAAATATAGCCTTAAATTATGGGGGTAAAAAAGAGCTGCTTCAGGCAATAAAAGACATTGTTAAAAAGGGGATTGAGGTAGATAGAATTAATGAGGAAATCGTGGAGAAGCATTTATACACCAATGGTCAGTCTGATCCTGATTTAGTGATCAGGACAGGAGGGGTTATCAGGCTTTCCAATTTTTTGCTTTGGCAGACAGCCTATTCGGAGCTTTATTTTACCAAAACGCTGTGGCCGGATTTTAATGGCAGGGAACTTAAAAAAGCTATTTCCTGGTATCAAGCCCAGAAGAGGAATTTTGGTAAATAGTCGTCAGCTTTCAGTCTTCAGTCGTCAGACATGAATACACATAAATTCAGAAAACTTAATGTATGGCAAAGATCTATTAAGTTTGTGTCATTAATCTATGAGATTACCGCTACATTTCCTAAAGAAGAAAAATATGGTTTAATCGATCAGATAAGAAGAGCTGCGGTAAGTATTTCTCTAAACATTGCAGAGGGTTCAGGTGCTGGATCAGATGCGGAATTCAGCAGATTCTTAAGAATGTCTCAAAGGTCAGCTTATGAAGTTATTGCAGCTTTAGAAATAGCTATTAATCTTAAAATGGCAGATAAATCCGTTATAGATGGCGCAATCGAAGAAGTTGATCAACTAAGTGCTATGCTTACTGGTTTGATTAAAAGTCTGATAGCTGAAAAAGTCTGATAGCTGATAGCTGATAGCTGAAGACTGATAGCTCTTATTGTATTTCCGACCATTTTTGATAAGTGTCTGACAGGATATTTCTCAAAATTACCAGATATTTTGGCTGGTTAATAATTATTTCTGCAGGCGAGTTGCTACTGTCCAGGGTCCTGCAGAATTTTATTGGGACATTGTCTATTGTATTAAGAGATATTAAACTGCCATTAATGGTTAAGGCAGAAGCAGGCACTGCATTGGTGCTGCAACCGCTGCCGGCAGTATAAATTATGCCTTGGGAGATAATGACAGCATCAATTTGACTAACATTTGTATCAATATTAACATTACCTCCTACAACAAAGACTAAGCCTGCTCCAGGTGAACCTGTAATGCTTTTTTTGATACTGAAAGAATCTTTAACAAATACAACTGCGGTGACTGCATAAGAGAGCTGGTTATTTATCTCTAAAGAGCCATCTGTATAATGTACTTTTTGGTCTTCAAGCTGGTTTGATGTTAAAGCGCTATTGCTTGGTAGATTTTTTTTGCCTGCTTTAGATTGATCATAGTAGAGCGATTTTAAGTCATCGTAGGTGGGGATTTTAAATGGGGCAAAAGGAGCCGGACTACCGAGCACACAATTTGCAGTAGAGTTGCCGAAATTATCACTAATCAAAGGAGTAGTGATCAAACCGTCCTGAACTCTAGGGTATGCGGTTTGGGTTGGGCAGTTAACAGCCGGGCCGGGAGTAGGAGAGGCTGCGGTGGAAGAAATAGTATTTGATTTGGCAATTAAAGCACCATCGGTTTCCTGGTCATTAGCATAAATACGGAATTCATAATTACCGGTAGTTGGGATAGGGTTTAAAGCAAAAGAACACCCAGTTAGATTAGTCAGTTTGGGGTCAGCCCCAGCAGTTTTAGTACAGCTGTTGGTATAAACCCAACTGTTGCCATTGACCGTATTGGTTTTTCCATCAGTAGCGCCAACCGGAAAAAACCCGATCCAGTCTTTTGCAGTGGCGATTTCAGCTTGGGTCGGCTTGGGATAAGTTATAATTAAACCTGCCAGAATCAGACAGCAACCAATCAAAATAAAGATTTGGAGAGTAGATTTACCATTTGACATTTTATCTTGCCTTTAACGCTTCTATTTGTTGTTTTAGCAAATCTATCTCTTTTTGCTGGGCTTCAACTTTTTGGGATAGAGTTTGAATTGCTTTTACAACAGGAGGGATGAGGCCGCTATAGTTAAGGCTTTTTGTTCCGGAAACTGTTTGGGTGGTTCCATCGGGCATCTGTAGTGTGGTGGTACCACCTTCTGATACCAGCTGCGGAAATATTTTCTCAATATCCTGGGCAATTAAACCAATTTGTTCCGCCTTTGTATAATCCGGGCTTAGCCAATTAAAGGTAACCGGTTTAAGCTGATTAATGGATGCGAGCCCGCCGCTTTCGGCCAGAGGAGTGATATTAGTTTTGAGGCGGCGGTCAGAAGTTTGGTTGTTGGTGACTGCATATTCATTGCCGTTTGCATCAACATGAAAAACGGATGAGTTATTCTTTCCAATTTCAAAAAGCCAATTTACATAGCCTGCAGGGGCATTTATTTGTAGCAAAGAGACACCATAAGCATTTGTTCCATCGCCTACAAAAATACCAGTGCTAGCTCCGGAAGCGTTTACGGCCAGCTTCGCCCCGGGATTGGCTGTCCCAACACCTACCCTGCCGCCTTGAGTGATGACCATTTTGAGCGTTGGCTGGTTGGTGTCATCGTCGGTTGCTTTTGTCAAGAAACCAATAGCGCCACGTTGTCCCGTAGCTCCTTGGAGGCTAAAGTCTATAGTTGACCCCGCGATTGGATTTGTACTGTACCAGCCGCCAAAACGCGCAAGTTGTGCACCACCTTGCCCATCAATGCTTGCACCATCAGTTCTAGTTTGAATTCCAAATCTCGAGGTAGAACCGCTGGTAAGACCCTGAAATGTAACTTGCGGATTGTTAATCCCAATTCCCACCTTGCCGTCAATAGAGACAGGACCGGTAACGGTTTGGTAAGGCGAGGAGGGAGCTTGAGCCAGGACAGAAGAAATAAAGCTGTTGCAACCTGTCTGATCAGGACTGGCAGGATCGGTGCAGAATTTATTGTCGATTAAAAGAGGATTGCCAATGCCGGCTATTTGACCGGGTAATTTGTTAGTCATAGAGGCAATGGCAAATCCAATCACGGCAAAACATAATCCTAAAAATAGTAGCCTAAGAATTCTCATGTTACTTAACTATAACTTGCATTATCCGGAAATGTCAAATTATCTTGGCCCTCCCGGGGCATTTATCCTGGTATTGGAATGGACATCCCCGGTAACCTGTATCCAGGGTGTGGCAGCAGTACTGCATTGGTAGCAGAAACCCCTGGTGGGATTGGCATTTATTCTGCACCAGGCATTATACCCAAGTTCCGCGCCCGGTACCCCTGCAAGCCCGGCATTATGCTGCCAGGTGCCACCACTGCACACCCCAATGGTATTAGGCGTGGGTAAATAGTCACCGCAAGCCCCTAACCCTCCTGCAGGGTAACCAGCAGATGGCGGGCAGGCAGGAGGAGTGCAGGTAAAACCAGTACCTGCAGTAGCAGTAGAGCATCCTGCGCTGTTGCAGGCGCTTACTGACCAAGAATAATTATTACCGGAAGTAGTAGATAATGCTTTAGTAGTCCCTGGTACGGAAGTTACAGGAAAGCCGGTAGCAGTCAAATTATATGATGTGGCATTGGGTGAAGCAGTCCAGGACAGGTTAGCGCTGTTACCGGGATCAGGACAGGCAGAAGCCAGTCCTGTGGGGGCAGCAGGCACGCAAAGAGGAATGGAAAAGCTGGGGTTGGGAGCATTATTATGCGCATATCCATTCCATGTCCTGACATAGTAGGGAGTATTTGGATTAAAGGTTAAGCCATTGGAGAACCCCGACCCTGTGGTAGAAGTGCTGCTAACTGCCTTGTTGCTAAAAGAAGCAGTAAAGTTGTCCGGACTTATATCAACATAAGAAACAGCCGGACTGGCAGCTGCCCAGGAAATATTAATTCCAGACCCGTTATTTCCATTGACTATACAACTGGGAGTTGAAACAGTTGGGGTTGGGGGTACACAGGAAGGGGCAGAAAAACTGGGGCCCTGTACATGGACAGAACCATTCCACAGCCTCCACTGGTAGATGGTACCGGGATTTAAGGTAAGGCTGTTGGAAAAGCCGGTTGGGGCAGAGGTAGAGGTCTGGTTGCTGACATTTTTATTGGAAAAACCTTGAGTAAAAGAGGTATCAGTTAAATCCAGCCATAAAGTGGAGTTGGTATTTTGCCATGACAGGGTGACATTATATGGCCCGTTGGCACAGCTAGGCACCCCTGAAACCTGCAGGTTGGAGGGAGTGGTGGATTGGGTGGTAAAGGTTTGGGTGGGAGCACACACCCTGGAGCCACTGTTGGTCCTAAATTGCAGGGTATGACCTCCGCCACTGCCGCTTGGGACATTGTTGTAGACAAAAGTGGGCAAGGGATTTTCTATCCCTCCCCAGGAACCACTAGGAGCATTATTAAGATACAGTCCAATATTTTGCCAACCTTGAGGATCAGATTGTCCATGAACTTTGACCTGAATGGAAGAACTAGGCGGAGGGTTGGGATTGGATAGAGTCCAGGAAACACTGCAGGAACCGCCTGAAACAGTATATGAGGCGCTGGCAGTACATGTGCCTACTCCGGGTTTAAAACCGGAAAACCTGGCAGTATAGCTGCCGGGAGAGGTGGAGCGGGCAAACCAGCGCCAGGTATATAAGGGGTCGCAGCAGCCAAAACCTGTTTCACTGGCTCCTCCTCCCATATTGATGCTGGTATTTTGATAACCGTAAGAAGAGCTGGCTCTAAATTCCAAAGAGGAGCCGGGACTCACAGTACTAGGGGATACGGTTAAAGAAATAGGGGTGCAACCACCCGGTTGAGGCGGAGGCGGAGGAGGGGGTGGTGGTGGAGGTGGAGGATTGTCTCCACAGTTTGAGCCACATCTGGTGGGATTGCATTCAGGTCCCCGATATTCCCATTGGCGGTTATTATTACATTGATAAGTTTCGGCTGCGCACTCGCTGGTACTGGTCGAACAGGCAGTATTTGTACATCTGACATCCCACTCACCGGGATTACATCCGCCCGGAGGTGGAGGTGGGGGAGGAGGCGGTGGAGGGGGAGGGGGGGCAGGCCTGCAGTCAACATTGCATGAACCTGAATCACTGCAGCAGTAGACAGGGTCATAAGTATAAGGGTCCCTCTGGCAGACATTGCCTTCATTTCCCGGATTATTGACACATAAAGATCCGGGAGAACCAGACCCTAAACAATAATCCACAGTACAGGGATTCCCATCCACACAATCTCCATCTGAATAACAGTTTGCAGGTTCAGGAGGAGGGGGAGTATCTGGAACTTCAGTACAGCACTGTCCTACACACCAAGGATGGTCTCCGCCACACTGTAAATTTTGGCAACGATATTCTGGACCAACATCTATATCACAAGTATCGCGGCCACCGATACATTCAGTCCCAGTACATTCCCAATAAGCTGGTACAGTATTTGCTCTTAAGAGAAATAGGATAAACAGAAAGAAAATAGTTAAAGGCATTAATAATACGATAGACAGGTTTTTCATGAAGCACATTAATTGTGGTATTTATTGAGGAGTTTTGTCAAGTAAAATGTGTTATTTTGGTGCTTCAGACTGCCACTGCTTAAATCCACCGAAACGTCTACTTACAAAGGAACCTACTTCCCCAACTCCGTTTCTATCTTTTCTAAAATCTCCAGGAACATCAGTAGCATACATTACTAAATAAACATAGTCACCTGGTTGCACAAGATCAGAGAGGCTATGATTTTCTCTTCTCAGCAAATGATAGAAAGTTTGGTTAGGAATATCTTTTGGTGCTATCCACCTGCGCTCTGGAGGATCATCTGGATCTGGCAATTTTTCACTAGTCAAACCAAATCCAGCGATCCTACTTTTTTCTGTTATGTATTCGGGGCCATAGCTGAGATTATCTATTCTAAGCCAAGTTGGTTTAGCTTCATTTCTAGTTGGATCGAACTCAACAAGGTTGATATGGGTTAGGTATTCTTTTCCAGTAAGCGGATTTATCAGAAGCGCATAAATACTTTTTATTTGTGTCGGATCTTCTGGATCTGGGACCCAAGCTTTAAAAAATCCGCGAATTTGCCCCCCTAATCTGCCAAAGCCAAGATCGTCTAATCCTTCTGCAAATTGTCTTTTTCCAGCTACTACTGTTCTTCCTGTTGTATCATCTGGATCTCCCTGATAAATTAGTTTATATCCTGCTGCTTTGGCTCTTGCTTGAAGAGCAGGGGATACTGTGGATACCCGTGTTTCTCCAATCTGGTGAATTTCAGGAAGCACGGCTAATTCCCGGATTCTTGCCTCCGGAAGCTCCATCCACCAGGAAACTTGTTCACCTACCAAAGGACCAAGAGATCTGTTTTCCCTGGCCATTCTGGTGGCAACATTGGTTTCCCTAGTCCTTAAAAACTCTGACAGGGCATCCATGGCTGTTGGAACTATCCCTGATTGAGCTATTCCAGCCGCTGCCAATCCGGCAGACGCCCATCTGCCTATCCGTGCTACTCTTCCCACTGTCCATCTGCCTCTTGGTTTTCCTCTTAGAGTTGGAGTAGGTGGTGCTAGGGGTTCAGGCTCCTCTGGAGAAATAACCGGTGGTTCTGCCACCAGCACACCTCCACTTGCTACTGGTCTTTCAATAGTTCTTGCCATAGCTTGACCTTATATATAAATTATATCACTTTCCCAGCTCTTTTTCAATTTGTTTTTGGCCATCAAATCTTCTTATCACCAGCAGTGTACCAATCAGCTCTTTATTGCTATCAGTTTGATTGACAAGGTTACCATTTTTATCTTTTGCAGTTAAACTGACCACTACTGCGTCTCCTGTTTGGATAATTTTTTTCAGCTTATCAACCTGCCAGTCGGAGAGCATACCCAAATTGCCTTCCGCGGCATTATTCACTTCATTAAACGGGTTATTCGTGCCATATGATAAATTCTCTACCCGGAAAAAGGTTTTAAGGGGGTTATTTTTAGATAAAATCAGTCTGGCTTTGGGCAAGGATATGCCTGTCTGGGGATTGATGAAGTTAAGGTAAAGGTCAGATGAATCTGTTAAATCCTCAAAACTGATGAAAGTTCCGGCCATGTAGGAAATTAGCCTCTGGGTTGCAGAACCGCTGGCTTGAGTATAGACAAGACCCGTACTCCTGAAATCTAGCTCTGCTTTAGGCCTTTCTTTATAAAATACGGTTCTACCGGTTTGATCCTCCGGGCTGATCCAAATAATCTCATATCCAATGGATTTTGCTTTGGCTATCAAAGGGTTGGCAGGAGAAACTATCGGGGATGAAGTAGGAACAGGTTGAGAGGGAGAAGAGCTTATTAAATAATTTTTGACAAGATAAAATCCCACAGGGATCAACAGTAAAATACCCAAAAAAGCCCAGAGAAGCCTTCTTTTATACCAGGGAGTAGGGGAAAAATAAATAACTTGAGGTTGAGTAGAATTTTCTTCCATAACTTAACTATCCAATTTTAGGATATAATTTGTCAAGTTATGATCAGATTGAATGCAAAACAGCTAAGAGCAGGGAACTAAAAACTTAAAACTAAAAACTTAAAACCCAAAAAGAATGAGATTTATATAATTTTGGATAATGTATTTCTGTTTTACTGACAATGGGTACTTGTTGGACAGATGGATCCATATTAATAATTCTCTCTTTAGTATAGGGAATTATAAAGGATAATATCAATACCTAAGATAAATAGGCTTTTAAGGAAGTGGTATCCCTTTTCCGTCAAACATAGAGTCTAAAATCGTTTTTTCTGGAACTTTTTGCCACAATGTAGGATCATTAGCTATTTCTTTAGCCCACAATTTTTTTGCGGCCTCAATTATGGCAACTTTGCCTGTACCATATTGTTGAATATCAAACCTCCACGAAGTATTATTTCGTTTCCACAAAATTATACCAGATAAGGTTTTACCATCTTCTGCTAATGTGGTATTAACCATTCCTAGACTCCCACTAGCTTCAAGGTTATTTGCATCCAGCTTATTTATTCTAAAGATATAGCCGCCAATATCTCTATTTGCCATACTAAAAGCATAAAGCCACTCTGAACGTCCTGGAATGTTAGCAATGATGACTGATCCTGTACCGGTTCCGTTTTCTTGCTTCATCTGGCCGTAATAAACTGCATATTCGGGAAGAAAATTTTCAGGTTTTCTTGCAAGTTCCGGAGCTGGAGCAGGAGTGCTAGTTGGTATTAATTGTCTTACTGGATCCGGAGTAGCTAGAAGAGGATGGGCTATGCCAAATTTTATAAAAGCATCTCTTTCTGCATCTGATAAAGGCTCACAAGCCCATACTTTTCTGCTTATCAGTACCATTTCTTCAGGGGCAGCGCTGTCACCTACAGGAACAGGAGTAGGTATTCCAATACTTGCCGCATATTTTTCAGGATCACAAGGTATGGCTGTTGCAGTTGCGATTACTTCCCGAACGATTGGGAGGGGTTCAGCTTTAGGCGCACAACCTGGGACAAATAGAATTGCGGCTGTCAAGAAAGGTTTTCCGGCTCGTTCCAATATTTCAGGTATTCTAGCCATTTTTACCCCCTTGACTAAAAGAGACAGATAGCATACCGTTAATACATAACGGTGTTTCCCCTGCAAAGGACGCTGTTATATTTTTTTGGTTTGGAGTGCTAGCCTCCAGACCTATTTTTAACCTATTCATAGGTTTTACCTACTTATAACTTATATTATACCACACTTTTGCAAGTGGGGGATTTTTGGTGGTATAATTTATTTATGACTCAAGTACAGATACGGATAGAACAGATTAAAAAGCAAGTCTTACCTATTCTAAAACGGGCAGGTGTGAAAAGAAGCAGCCTTTTTGGATCTTATGCTAGGGGAGATCAAACAAAAAACAGTGATATTGATCTGCTAGTAGAGCTTCCCAAAGGTAGCAGTCTACTTGATTTGATAGGTTTGGAGATGGAGTTGAAAAAAGCAGTTGGCAAGAAGGTGGATTTATTAACTTATAATTCTATTCACCCATTACTTAAAGATTATATTCAGAAGGATCAATTACAAATCCTATGAGGAAAGATCCGCAGGTTTTCTTAACGCATATTCTGGAGAGTATTGGATGGATTGAAAAAGAAACTAAAGATTTATCTAAAGATAAATTTGTTCAAGATGTTCCAACCCACGATGCAGTTATTAGAAGGTTGGAGATTATTGGAGAAGCAGTGAAAAATTTACCCACTGATTTTAAGATAGAGTATCCAGATATTGCTTGGAAGAAAATAGCAGGATTAAGAGATAAACTAATTCATGGCTATTTTGGCATAGATTTAGAATTAGTTTGGGAAATAGTTAATAAGGACATACCACCTCTTAAAGAACAAATTGAAAAGATTCCGACAAAGCATTCTTAAGTATCCCTTCAAATCATGATTAAATTAAATGCGAAACAGCTAAGAAAAGGACTACCGACTACCGACTATCGACTAAAGCGGAAGACGGAAGTCAGAAGACGGAATGCAATTTATATAGTCCTGGATAATGTGCTGGATACATACAATATTGGATCTATTTTCAGGCTGGCTGATGCAGTGGCTGCCAAGAAAGTTTATCTTTGCGGGCAAACAGAAATTCCTCCAAATCACCGGATCAAAAAAGCCTCTATAAATACCACAGAGTGGGTTGAGTGGGAATGGTGTGAGACAGCAGTAGAAGCAATTAAAAAAGTGAAAAGTTTATGGAATTGTCATCCTGAGGAGTCTTCGACGAAGGATCTCTCGCTCGCCTCGCTGAGTCGGCGAAGCGGGCGAATGCGAGTCCCGAATAAATCGGGAGATTCTTCGCTAGTCGCTCAGAATGACAGAGGAGTGGTTATAGCAGTAGAACAGAGTACAAAAAGTGTTCAATATAACACTTTTGATTATAAATTACCTATCTGTCTGGTAGTGGGACATGAGACACACGGGGTGTCTAAAGAGGTTCTTAAAATGGCAGATGCCATTGTTGAAATTCCCATGTTTGGGGTTAATAAATCCTTAAATGTTATGGTCAGTTTGGGAATAGTGTTGTATAAAGTAATTAAGAAAACAAAAATTTCCTAGAGATTTGCGATAGCGATAGCCGATATATAGCGGTATGTACACTTAAATATCCGACACTAACTTCTTTCTAAAGGTACTTTCATACCAAGACCCATATGGGGTCTGTGGTAATGATACCTCATCAGGAAAAGATCTACCAGATTGGTTAGTTCCGGTATTTCACTAGCTTTGTACTTAATCCAACCCAAACACTCTTTTCTGAGTGACCTGTTAAAACTCTCAATGTATGATTGCTCATTTTTCTTATATGGCCTGGATACTCTGAACCTATCTGCATATTTGAATACATTGCTCCTAAATTCAGCCTTGAATTCAGGCCCTCCGTCTGTCTGCAGCAATTCTGTATGGTTAAATCTATTATTAAAGGAGAGATTTAGGAAATCCAACCCATCTTTGGCAGTTAAGGATGGGTACAACCCAACATTAACTTCCTTGCTGAATATATCAACTGCTGTAAAGGCAAACACAGCCCCAAAATCAACTGAATCCATCTGGATTACCTCTCTTGGCTTACCTGCCTCGGGAATGAGTCCTCTTATCTGGTTTTTCTTCCATTTACTCCGGAGTGTGTACTTTTCTGCCAATATTTTATAAATGGTGGTGGTGGAAAGTGTTATCCCATACTCATTAAACAGGAACTCCCTGATCTTCTGCCCGCAACAGTCCCTATAATCCTCCCTTAACCTGTAAATCCTTGATTTAAGCAGTCCGTCAATCTTTCTCTTGGATCTTTCACCCTTCTTAGCTTGGGTATACTGATCCATGAATTCCAGTAAACCAACCTCTGCTATTTCCTTAATCCAAATATGGACTGTTTCTCTGTTAACTTGCAGCTTGGAAGCTATATGAGTCTTTGGAATACCTGACTCATACATTTCCCAGGCTATTGTAATTTTAGTTAGATTTAACACGTCCATATTTTACATGAAGTGTCGGATATTAAACTTTAATTAAGCGTATAGTGTATAAGTTCAGATACATATGAGACAGTAAACGATTTTGCCAAGTGATTTTAATAAGATAATCTACAGGTTCCCTAAATTAAGCAGAAGAGACTATATTAGTCTCATGACTACATACCAAACAGTA
>Ga0209343_10004851_pt1 | contig 16524 bp, 18 predicted proteins | sample RifCSPlowO2_02_FD_184026 | JGI IMG/M metagenome (GOLD analysis project Ga0209343, IMG submission 184026) | Groundwater microbial communities from Rifle, Colorado - Rifle CSP2_plank lowO2_0.2 (SPAdes) (version 2) | ecosystem: Environmental > Aquatic > Deep subsurface > Groundwater | place... | reverse complement strand
GGCCACGAGCGCGGCCGCCAACGCCGGAAAGAGGGCGAGAAACGCGCAGAACAGCAGCGTGGCAAGCGCCGCGAGCGGCAGGGGCATGGCGCCAAAGTCGTGCAGGCTGACGTAGATCCAGCTCACGCCGCACAAGAAAAACCCGAGGCCATAGGCAAAACCAGTGAGCGCCGCCTGGCGTGCTGAAGCCGCGCGCGTCCACAGCCGCAGCACGATGGCGAGAGTCAGAACCGGCAGCGGGAAAAACGAGAACGGCGCGAAGCCGAGGACGGTCAACGCGCCGAGGAAAAAAGCAATGATGAATGATGAATGATGAATGATGAATGAAAAACGCAGAACCGCCCGTTCGCCTGACATGCCTGGCTTACCTGTCATTCCGCATTCATCATTCCGCATTCATCGTTCCGCATTCCGCCTTTACCCCTTGCTTGCCGCCTTCTTCGCAACCTCGAGCAGGTGCAGGCGGCGGCTGTCGGCGCGCAGCACCTTGAAGGCCAGGTTGTCGATAATGATCTGCTCGCCGCGCTTGGGTACGCGCCCGAAGCGGCGCAGCAGCAGCCCGCCGATGGTATCGACCTCCGCGTCGCTGAAACGGGTGTCGAACGCCTTGTTGAAGTCGCCGATCTCGGTCAACGCCTTGACCCGGTACTGCCCGCCCTTGTCCTGGATGATGTTGTCGGCGGTCTCGTCGAAGTCGTACTCGTCCTCGATGTCGCCGACGATCTGCTCCAGCACGTCCTCGATCGTCACCAGCCCGGCCACGCCGCCATACTCGTCGACCACGATGGCAATGTGATTCCGGTTCTTGCGGAATTCCTTGAGCAGCACGTTGAGCGGTTTCGCTTCGGGTATGAAGACGGCCGGCCGCAGCATCTCGCGCACGTTGAACTCTTCCTCGCCGGCGTAATAGCGCAACAGATCCTTGGCGAGCAGGATCCCGATCACGTCGTCCTTGTTCCGGCCGATCACGGGAAAACGCGAGTGCGCGGTCTGAATCACCATCGGGATGAACTGGCCGGGCGATTCGCTGATGTCGATCACCTCCATCTGGGCGCGCGGCACCATGATGTCGCGTGCCTGCATCTCGGAAACCTGCAGCACGCCCTCGATCATCGCAAGCGCATCGGCGTCAAGCAGGTCGCGCTCGTGGGCGGAATGCAACAGCTCGACCAGTTGATCGCGGTCCTGCGCCTCGCGCAGGAGCAGCACCGACAGGCGTTCGAGCAGCGTTGGCTTAGTGTGGGGATCGTCCATGGACTTAAAGGATGAAGGATGAAGGAGAGTCCAAAGGATGAAGGATGAAGGATGAAGGATGAAGTAACAGCCAAAGGTCGCGCTTTCTTGAGCGCCTACTGCCTTCATCCTTCCGCATTCCGCCTTGCCCTTTCATCCTTCTGCCTTCATCCTTCCGCCTTCCGCCTTCCGCCTTCCGCCTTCGTCCTTGCCGTAGGGATCAGGATACCCCAGTTCGGTCAGGATCCGCGATTCGCGGGTTTCCATGATCTGCGCATCGGCATTGCTCTCGTGATCGTAGCCCTGGAGGTGCAGCGCACCGTGCACGACGAGGTGCGCATAGTGCGCCAGCAGGCGCTTGCCCTGTTGCCGGGCTTCGTGCGCGATGACCGGCGCGCACAGGACGAGGTCTCCCTCGTAGGGCGGCGAATCCCGCATCACGAACGTGAGCACGTTGGTCGCGTAATCCTTGCCCCGGAAGCTGCGATTGAGATTTCTCGCCTCGGCCCGGCCCACGACGCGTACCGTGATCCGCGCATCGTTTTCGAGCACGGCCTGCGCCCATTTTCGCACCTGTGCGCGTGACGGAAGCCGGCGCGAGCGGATGGCCTGCTGCACATCGAGTTCCAGCCGCGGATTGCGCTGGGCGCGCCGCCTTGTCACGGGGTGCCGCTGTCGCGCGCCGCGGCACCGGCCGCCTGCGATTCGTAGCTCTCGTAGGCGTTGACGATGCGCTGCACCAGCGGGTGGCGCACCACGTCTTCGGCTTCGAACTGGGTGAAGGCGATGCCGCGCACTTTCTTCAACACCTGGCGCGCTTCCACCAGCCCGCTCTTCTGGCCGCGCGCGAGATCGATCTGCGTCACGTCCCCGGTCACCACCGCCTTGCTGCCAAAGCCGATGCGCGTCAAGAACATCTTCATCTGCTCGGGAGTGGTGTTCTGCGCTTCGTCGAGGATCACGAACGAATGATTGAGGGTGCGCCCGCGCATGAAGGCGAGCGGTGCGATCTCGATCGCGGCGCGCTCGAACATCCTCGCCACCTTGTCGAATCCCATCAGGTCGTAGAGCGCATCGTAGAGCGGCCGCAGATAGGGATCGACCTTTTGCGCCATGTCTCCCGGCAGGAACCCCAGGCGTTCGCCGGCTTCGACCGCCGGGCGCACCAGCACGATGCGCTTGACGTTGTCGCGCTCCAGCGCGTCCACGGCGCAGGCGACCGCGAGGTAGGTCTTGCCCGTGCCCGCCGGGCCGATGCTGAAGGTGATGTCGTGGGTCAGGATGTGCTGGAGGTACTGGATCTGGCGCGGGGTGCGTCCATGCAGGTCCTCGCGGCGGGTGAGCAGCACCGGCGTCTCTGTCGCGTGCGACGCGCGTGGCGGCCCGGCCGCCTCGATCAGGCCAAGCTGCACGTCCTCCAGCGACAGGCCCTGCCCCGCATGCGTGTAGAAATCCTGCAGGACGCGCGCCGCCATCCTCGCCTGCGACGGTTTGCCGGTGAGCGCGAAATGCTCGCCGCGGCGCGCGATGCTCACGTCGAGCGCGGTCTCGATCTGGCGCAGGTTCTCGTCGAGCACGCCACACAGGTTGGCGAGCCGCTGGTTGTCGACCGGGGTGAACGAAATCTCGATCGGCTTCAATGGGTCGGGCCGGCGAGTTCTCCGCGCAGCGAGTGCGGCAGGGCGGCGGTGATGGCGACGTCGACGAAGCCGCCGATGTCGCGCGCGGGCGCGCTGAAGTTGACCACGCGATTGTTGTCGGTGCGCCCGCTCAATTCGCCCGGGTTCCTTCGTGCCGTGCCGTCCGCGAGCACGCGCTGGCGCGTGCCGACCATGGCGCGGCTGATCGCCTGTGACTGCTCGTCGATCCGGCGCTGCAGGCGCTGCAGCCGCTCGAGCTTGACCGCGTGCGGCGTATCGTCCTTGAGGTCCGCCGCGGGCGTGCCGGGCCGGCGGCTGTAGACGAAACTGAAACTCGCGTCGAAACCGATCTCCTCGATGAGCCGCATCGTTGCCTCGAAGTCGGCATCGGTTTCGCCGGGAAAGCCGACGATGAAATCCGACGAAATCGACATCCCGGGACGGCGCTCGCGAAGGCGCCGCACGATAGACTTGTATTCCAGCACCGTATAACCACGCTTCATCGCTGCCAGCACGCGGTCCGAGCCTGCCTGCACCGGCAAATGCACGTGGCTCACCAGCCCGGGGACCCGGTCATAGGCTTCGATCAGGCGTGGGGTGAACTCCCGTGGATGCGAGGTGATGTAGCGTATGCGCTCGATGCCGGGAATCTCGGCGATGTACTCGACGAGCAGCGCGAGGTCGGCGATCTCGCCCTCCGCCATCGCTGCGCGGTATGCGTTTACGTTCTGTCCCAGGAGCGTGACTTCCCTCACGCCCTGCTCGGCGAGTTCGGCGACTTCGGTCAGCACGTCATCGAACGGCCGCGACACTTCTTCGCCACGAGTGTAGGGCACGACGCAGAACGTACAGTATTTGCTGCAGCCCTCCATGATCGAGACGAACGCCGTCGCGCCCTCGACGCGGGCCGGAGGCAGGTGGTCGAACTTCTCCACCTCGGGAAATGAAATATCGATCTGCGGCTTGCCGCTCGCGCGTCGGGCCTCCATCAACGCCGGCAGGCGGTGCAGGGTCTGGGGGCCGAACACCAGATCGACATACGGTGCGCGCGCGACGATCCCTGCGCCTTCCTGGCTTGCCACGCAGCCGCCGACACCGATCAGCAGCCCGGGATTGCCGCGTTTGAAGTGCTTGACCCGCCCCAGGTCGTGAAACACCTTTTCCTGCGCCTTCTCGCGCACCGAGCAGGTGTTGAACAGGATGAGATCCGCCGCGCCGGGATCGTCGGTGGGCTCCATGCCCTGGGCTGCCTGCAGTACGTCGGCGAGCTTCGCCGAGTCGTACTCGTTCATCTGGCAGCCGAAGGTCTTGATGTAGAACTTTTTCGCCACCGTTTCAGCGCGCGCCCGCCTGCCGGAGCCGCGCCAGCTCCTGGGGCGTGAGAATAACGATGCGGGTCACGTCGCCCTGTCTGTCGAGGACGTACAGAACCTCGGCACGAGCGGGAAGGTACACGGGCAATATGAAGCGATTGTTCTGATCGAGGATCACACCGCCCGGCGCGAGCCGCAGCAGCTTGCGATCGATCTGCACCACGGGGTGCTGGTGCTGCTGACCCACCAGCTCGCCGATCTTGCCGTTGGCGGGCAATAGCCGCTGGACTTGCGCCATGCCCGGGGCCACAAGTCCCACCATAAGTATCAGGCCTGCCAGTGCGTTTCGCATCGGTTCACAGTATCACAACGCAATCAAACACTTCAACCGACAGTGTGCGGCCGCCATCGGTCCTGGATCGATCGCTCAGTGCCAAGGATAAGTGGGAGTCAGGGATTTGAACCCCGGACCAACGGATTATGATGTCCTCATAATCAACAACTTACAGCACATCACAACAACACACGACAATGAAATCAGCGGCTTGCAGAATCGCGGTTGTTGCCGCTGGTGGCCGAATGTTACCGTTTTTCGGCTCCGAGTGCCCCACCAGTGCCCCATACAGCAGGCATACTTCATAGGCACCCCGGTTGTTGTTACCCCGATTTGGGGTTACCAACCGTTGCTTGCATTGATCGGATAATGGCGACAAGGCTAAAAGGATGGGTAGTAATCAGGCGTCTACATCGCGCGCAGGGTTACCCCACCCCTTCTGACTCATCCCTTGATCTTCGCCCCACGCGGCACGGTCGCAACACGATCGAACCGGCACACCCGCCCGGTGGGGTGCGGTCCCACTCATGGCGAAAGCACAGCGCAAAAACAGGAGGGCTACCCCAGCAGGAACGTCCGGCAACAGGCGTAAGATTGCTTGAGCCGGCGGGACCACCGCTACAGGCGAAAAAGTAAGGAGGTCACAATGTCCCGAATCCGCAGTATCGCCTTCGCGATCATCCTGGCCTCTTGGTGCGTGAATGCCTCCGCATTTATTACTGGCAATGAACTTGCCGATATATGCGGGATCAGAAATAACACTCCCAAGAGTGAGGAGTTTTGCCTTGGCTATATCTCAGGAGTTCTTGATGCAGAGGAGCTTGCCATTATCAATCGAATCCGCGTCGGGCAGGTGACTCAAGAAGAGCTCAAGTTGATAGACCTTAATATAGAACTTGCCAGAAAGCAGTTGAAGATAATCGATCAGCTTGCGCCGTTCCAGGTGAGACTCATCGGCAGATCATTAGCTGAACATGGATTAGACCCGAAAGATCGCAGATCGAATGTTCCCAGATCGATTTTGACTTTGAAGGCTTGCCTTCCGCATTACGCAACACGCCAGCAGCTGGCGGATGTGGTGACCAAGTATCTGCGAGACAACCCCGCGGAGCGGCACCAACCGGCGCAATTTCTTGTGTTAGAGGCGCTTGCAACTGCGTTCCCGTGCAACTAGTTCGTACCATGCCGTCAGGTATTGGGAGAAAACCATGCGTCAATTGATAGGCGCTACTGCGATACTCGTGTGTTCCATAACTTTCGCAGACGATGCCGCCGCAGCGTGCGTTTGTCGCTGCGTCAATGGCGCGGTACAGGCCCTTTGCAGCAGTGCGATCGACATACAGCCCATCTGCGCGCCGCAGATTTGCCCAATTACTCCTCCATCCGTGGCGCCCATCCAGGCGCCGCGAGTGCCGCCCGTCGGCACTACAGTTTGCCGACAAGCTCAGGTGTTCAATCAGCGAACCGGGCAATACGAATGGCGTGAGGTGTGTAGGTAGAACAAACCAGCCGGCCGCGACCTCGGCTAATCGGGCGAAAGGAATGACTCCTCAAGAACTCAAGATTTTCCGCCTAGACGCCCGCGTAATGCTGCTAGAGCGCGTCTTTGCAAGCCTTTCAATCGGACTGTTAATGAAGTCGGGGGCGACAATCTCGCAAGCTCGCGAGGAGTTAATCCATGCCCTTGGACGCGAGGGAAACAGAATTCAGGCCGAGCTTCCCTCTCTGTCACAAGGAGACCCGGCGCAGAATGCCCTTCTTCTAGAGGAATTTCGGGAGATAGTTGAGGGTTTGAAGGCATTGGTTAATTCCTACAGTTAAGTCACTCCACATCGTCCGCCTCGGTGTCTCGCTGGTACGAACGGTAACGGTGCAGGAGGCAGTAAGCCCTTCTAGTGCAACGTTGCGCCGTGCCGCTCGATCAGCTCCAGCATCAGCCAGGGGTCATACTTGTCGCGCGGAATGCGTAGCTCGCACGTCGCCCGGCCCCGGATCGCCAGCGCCAGGATCGCGGCCTTGGGGTCGCTTTCCAAGTCCGTCACCAAGGCATACCTGCCGCCGGGATTGTCCCGCAGCACCCTAAGCACCCGCTGCCGGCGGGCCTCGGCTGCCGGATCGGTAAGCGGTTCATACGCGGTGTCGTTCGCGGCCCGTAGTTCGGCCAGTAGCTCGGCCTTATGCTCACGGATCACGGGCAGCCAGCGGTTGACGGCCTCACCGTTGCCGGCGGCCTTGATGGTGCCGACAGGCGATAAGGCCAACGTCACGCCGTCCGCTTGGGCCTGCTGGATGATCGCTGCCGGGGTCATATCTCGACTTCGACGATTCGCGGTTGACCGCCCAGTGATGGGGGAAGATGGCTGCCTAAATGCTGGTTTTCTGGTTCCCATGGTTCCAAGGAACCGGCGGAACCAGAAATCACGTATTGGAAGGGGTCACCCTTTTTGCCCGATCCTGTCCGAGACAGCTTGTCGACCTTGAGCAACGCAGTGAGTGCGGCACGCACAACCGCCCACCTTCCTTCGACACCCTCGCGCACTTCTGCTTGATCCGCGCCGGCGTGCTCTGTCAGGAAGTGGAGGATCCGGCCTTCGGCTTCGCGTTGCTCATGCTCGCGCGCAAGGCCTGCTGTCGCCAAGTGTCCAGTGCTGTCAAGGGTAAGCACCGTTTCATCCATGTCAGTCCCGTAGCGCTGGACGCTCGATAGCGTGCGGGTGTCATCTTTGCAACGCCGCATGGTCAAGATGGTGTCCACGCTGCCGGCAATCGCGGTTGAACCCATCGGGGAGTCAACGCCACCCCGCCCGCCACGGCCCTGATGGTGCAGCAGCATCACATGCGCCCCGGCGTCGCGTGCCAGCGCGATGAACGGATCAAGCGCGAGTGTCACCCGCGCGTAGTCGTTAAGGTCAGGAACGCGCGCCAAGCGCTGCATGGTGTCAACCTCGATCAACGCGGGATGTTCTGCCAGTGCCGCAGCTCGCAGATCATCCAGCGCGCCCTCGGGGGCTGTGCCAAAAAAGACTTTGATGGGATCGGCGGCAGTCACGCCCATCCGTCGCAGCGCGTTGATCGATTCGCCGCGCTTTCCTTCGAGATCAAGGATGAATACCGCGCCGGTGGTCGTGGCGCGTCCCAAAAATTGCCCGCCACACGCCACGCGTACAGCTAATTCACGGGCGAGCGTAGATTTGCCGGCTTTTGGTCTCGCGGCAAGAACCGAAATCCCGCCTGCCGGCAACAGTCCATCCACAAGCCAGCGGATAGTCTCTTGCGGTTCCGCCAGCAGTTCACCAATCGGGGTCAAAGTAAATTTGGCCCGTCTATCCGATGTAGTCGGCATGGGTCTGTTTCGCAGCCGTGGCAGCTTCGCCAAGTCCCTCGCCGTCGCGTCAGGAAGCGCCCGCAGCCAGTCCACGCAATCGCCACCGTCTGAAAGCCCCAGCGCCCGCGCGTCAACGCTTTCCACGTTGCAGCCGAGCGCCTGCGCCTTCGTTGCCACGCGCTCCGTGTGCTCGATGCCGGACGTGTCGTTGTCGGGCCAAAGGGTGACGGCACGGGCAGCAAGCGGCGCAAAGTTCGCGCGTTCGTCGCTCGATGCGCTGCCCGCGGTCGTGGCGAGCACGCCAAGACGTGCGAGCGCATCGGCGCAGTTTTCACCCTCGACATACCACACAGGCGCGCCGGGTTTCGCCGCCAGTTCATGCAGCCGGTAAAGCGGCTTGCCTTCGGTAAAATCCGGCTCGCCAAGTTCAAAGCCGTGGCCCTTCATCCGCATGGGTCTGATCCACTTGTCACCGTTCGCAAGCCGCGCACGGATGCGCCAGTAAAGCGGTTTGCCGGTTTCGTCAGTGTACGTATGCAGCGCCTCGGGCGTGAAGTCGCCCGGAATGCCACCACGTGCCAATCTGCGCGCGGCTTCCTTGGGGTTTTCAGTCATTGCGTGTTACTCCATGCGCCCAGGTCGCGCGCCGCCTGCATGAATGACAACCCGTGCCGTTGCCGGTGGAAGGCGAGCACGTCGCCGCCCTTGGCACCGCACGCCATGCAGCGGTATGCGCCAGTCTCAGCGTTTATGCGTAGGCTTGGCTGCGTATCGTCGTGGAAGGGGCAGAGGGCGGAGCGCCAAATCCCGCGTCCAAAAAGGCGCAACCCTTCACGCTTGAAAAAGCCGAGCGGATCGGGCAGGCGTTCGCGGTCAAGCATCGCGCAGCCCGAGCAGGGCGATGATGTTGTCCGCATCGGCTTGCGAGATAAGCCCGGTGCTCGCCAAGGACACGATCAGCGCCTTGAGGATTGAGCGCGCAACGTTGGGAAGATTGAGCGTGCTCATGCCGCACCCTGTCTTTCCACCCAAGCGGCAAACGCTCGCGGGTTTACGAGCACGCGCCTCCCCACGCGCCGAATAACGCCAGCTTCGATCAATCCGTTACCGGCGATCGTGCCCTTGCTCGATTGACGGGGTGTGGCCGCGAAGATCAATGCACGCCAACTGCCGGGGGTCGGCCACGGGTGCGGCCAAAGTGTGACCGGGATAAATTCGGCAGCCTGTGCCGTTGCCGTGGTGGTGTTGCTAGATTCGCTTTGCATCGCTATTTCTCCTGTTGGGAGTTTTCCAAAATCAACAAGCGTTTTCGCGTTGTTGATGCTGGATTTTTCCAGCGATGCGAGGGAGGGTGAAATCGGGGCGGAAGTGGGGCCTACATGGGTTGTGACTGGGTTGCGGTGCAACAGTGCTATTTCTTTGTTGTCGGATTCCTTCCCAAGGCATCCAATGGATCTTGGTTCTTTCGTCCTGCAAACCTCACCAATCGGGGTACTACAGCCGGTGGGCGCAATTTCGCCACTTGGTCAAACGCACCCGTTGGGTAATAGCCATATTCGATCAGCCATTTCTCTAGCTTCGATTTCAAGCAAGTGCGGTTGCCTGATTTGTGAGGGGTGACAAGGCAATCATTCAGTCCGTTCCGGTGACGATTTTCGAATAGCTTGCGCCATTTGGCCATCCTTAGCGTGCCGGGGTAGTTGGCTTTGATTGCGCGAGAATTTAGCTTCTGATCGCCAGGGCTAGTTGCGGGAGCATCATCCTGCGCACGCGGTGCGGAAAGCCACGATTGAGGCACAGGCTTATTGGCGAGCGCCTTTATGATTTCCGACTTCCTGACAATGAGGTCCGCCAAAGGTATCGAGCGCTTCTTGTCATCTCTGTAAATGTTGACGATGACATTTTCCAAACCATTTCTGGCGGCTAGTCTTAGCTTGACCTCCACTGCTGCGGAGTCGGCGCTCCACGTCACTCTAATGTAGCCCGCTTTGGGCTGGTTTTTCTTGAGTAGAGTTCTCTCCTCCACGAAGAATTTAACCTCCGGGGAATACAACAACAAATCAGCTAGCGCGGCGCACACGTCAGCCTCGTCGTCGCGCCATGCAACAGCCAAATCTCTGATGACATCCCGCAACGTCAATGTCTTGATAAGCAATGCGCGTGCGGTGCCCACGGGTAACCTTTGAATGCTTAGTTGTCGAGAGTAGAAAATTCCAGCGCGTCAGCGCGGCTGCCTAATAGACGCTTCGGTCAGCTTAAGCCTGCCCGAAAATCCGCTGATTCATGCGCTCGACAACCTTGGCCGTGTGCGCGTGGGAAAGGTGCGCGTAACGCTTCACCATTTGCAGCGTCTTGTGTCCGAGCACTTCGGCTATTTCGGGAATGGATGCGCCACCCATGGCGAGATAAGACGCGGCGGTGTGACGCAAATCGTGCCAGCGAAAATCACGAACGCCAGCGCGCGCGAGTGCCGCTTCAAAGGCAAAGCGAAGTTCTACGGGCCTTAAGTCAGCGGGTTTTCGCTTGCGGCTTTTCTCGGGGAAGACCAGATCGGTATCGATGCGCCGCACCTTCGCCCGTTCCTTCATCAGTTCGTGGGCGTGGTGAACCAGCGGCAGCACGCGGGTTTCGCCGTTCTTGGTTTCGTAGAGCGTGATGACGTTGCGGGCAAGGTCCACCTGTCCCCAGCGCAGCCCCATGATTTCCATGCGCCGCGCTCCGGTTGAGAGCGCCAGCACCACGGCGATATACAGGTCGGAATGTTCGCTTGCCTTGCACTCCCTGAGCAGAGCTTCGCGTTCATCATCAGACAGGAAGCGCACGCGGCCCTTGGGCTGGCTGGGCTTGGTGACTCTCAGCATCGGGTTTGATTCGATCCAGCCCCATTCCTTGACCGCAATCGTGAACGCGTGCGAGAGCGCCGCGATATAGCGCACCACGGTTGACGGCGAGCGCGGTTCAACGGGTGCGACGCGGGGCTTGCCGTTCGCCTTCAATTCGCGCGTCATGCTGCCGTCTTCGAGCATTCCGCTTGCCAGCTTGTCGCGGTATTCCGCGAGCATGGAAGGCGTCACGTCGGCAAGGGTGTAGCTCCCTAGCTGCGCCTTCCACCAATCAAGGTGCCGGGTCTGGTCCTTCGCGCTCTTGGGCTTGTGAGGCATCACGTCGCGCACGTAGCGATCAATCAACTCGGCGAGCGTGTGGCGCTTCGCTTCCGTGGTCTTGAAGTGACGCCCTTCGCGCATCGCGGATTCAGTTTGCTGCGCCCAGCGCTTCGCGTCCGTTCTGCGCTCGAAGGTGGCGGATTGATCGGGGTAGCCGCGCAAGCGCACCTTGACGCGGTAAGCCGTGTTGCCGTCCTGGGTGATGCGCCGCTCGATGTTTGCCATGTTCGCCCCCGTCCTGTTGTTGACTGCCGAGAACAGTCTAGAGCAAGGGGCGATAAACTGCAACAGATAATTATTAATCCGTTGTATTATTGATATTTCACATTTAATACCAATGCATTACGAATTATCATTATCTTCATGGGGCAGTTGTGGGGCAGTTCAGGTGTTTCTTGGGGTCTGGAACGGTGCGCGGGTCAGGTGCCCATCGCCGTCAGAATGGGCCTGTGTGCCCGTAGAATGCCCTTAGCTGCGCCTGTTGCGGCCTTGGGGCAGTCCGGTGCTCGCGGATCGTGCGCAGTGCGCTCTGCGGGGCAATGGAAGCTATTGTCTGATCTGAGTTGCCCCGCCAGTGCCCCACAAAAGGAAAGGGGCTAGTGCTTACTCTGCACTAACCCCTTGCTTTTACTGGTGGCGAGTCAGGGATTTGAACCCCGGACCAACGGATTATGATTCCGCTGCTCTAACCGCTGAGCTAACTCGCCACGGGAAGCGGCGCAGTCTAAAGAGCGGGCTCCTCATTGTCAAGGTTGGGACGCCGCGAGTTGGCCCGATTCCATTTAATAATCAATTCGTTAGTGCAAGCCTTCCGCGGCTGTAGCAAGCGATGGCCCGTCGCTCGCCGGGCAGGCTCCCGGTGCTCGGTTACTTTGCGTGACCCGGGGCCGCCGCATTAAACTGCGCGGATACCGGTGTCGCGCCTGCACATGCCCTCTTCAATATTCGATGTCATCGTCGCCGGCGGCGGGCTGGTCGGCGCGAGCCTCGCCGTTGCGCTCGGCCGGGGAGGTTTGACGGTCGCCCTCGTCGAGCCGCAGCCTCCCGCACCGGTCACCTCGCTTGGCGATGCATGGGACAGCCGCATCTACGCCATCAGCCCCGGTTCGGCGGCGTTCCTGGAATCATGCGGCGCGTGGCAGCAGTTGCCGGCTGAGCGCTTGACGCGCGTAGAGACGATGCAGGTTTTTGGCGATGAGCCGGGTGCCCGCCTGGAGTTCAGCGCCTACGACTGCGGCTTGCGCGAACTCGCATTCATCGTCGAGAACGGCCGGCTTCACGCCGCGTTATGGCGCAGCTTACGCGAAAGTGAACATGTAACGCTCTTTTCACCCGGGCGGTGCGGGGCGCTTGTCCGCGGGCTCGACGCGGCAACGCTGACGCTCGACGATGGAAGCGTGCTCGCTTCGCAACTCATCGTCGGCGCCGATGGCGCCGAGTCGTGGGTGCGCGGCGAAGCTGGAATCAAGGCAAGCGCCGTGTCGTATGGGCAGCTCGGCGTGGTCGCCAACTTCGCGGTCGGGACGCCTCATCGCGAGACTGCGTACCAGTGGTTCCGGCGCGATGGCGTGCTCGCGTTGCTTCCGCTTCCGGGCGAGCGCGTATCGATGGTGTGGTCGACCGCGGAATCCCATGGCCGTGAGCTGCTATCGCTCGCGCCGGAAGCGCTTGCCGCGCGGGTTGAGGCGGCGAGCCAGGGCGTGCTCGGCGCGTTGCAGGTCGTCACGCCGGCAGCGGCCTTTCCACTTCAGCTCCAGCGCGTCGCGCAGCTCGTTGCCCCGCGCCTTGCCTTGGTGGGAGACGCCGCGCATAATGTGCACCCTTTGGCGGGCCAGGGCGTCAATCTTGGATTTCGCGACGCGCGCGAACTGGCGCGGGTGCTGGCCGGGCGCGGCGCGCAATCCGATTGCGGCGACTATCATCTGCTCCGGCGTTACGAGCGCGCGCGGCGCGAGGACATACTGGCCATGCAGCTTGCGACCGACGGATTGCAGAAACTTTTCGCAAGCGGGAAGGTCTGGCTGCAGAGGGCCCGCAATCTCGGTTTGAAGTTCACGAATCTGCCGACCCCGCTCAAGCAGTGGCTGGTGCGGCACGCCGTGGCGTGAGAATACATGCCGCCAGGGGCGCAATGATGGAAGGAAGAAAGATGTTGCGAAGACTCGCGGTATGCATGGTCGGTTTCGCGGCGCTGGTCGCCTGCTCGGCCGATGCCAACGAGGCGAAGATCAGGCAGTTGTTGCAGGGCAAGTTTCCGACCATGAAGGTCGAGAGCGTGACCAAGGCGCCGTTTGCCGGGCTCTACGAGGTCGTGCTCGATGGCGAGATCGTCTACACCGACGAGAAGGTGGAGTATTTCTTCGGCGGCAACATCTTCGATATCCGCACCCTGCCGCCGCGCAACCTCACGGAGGATGCCAACAACCGCCTGGTGGTGCACGTGCTCGCCGGCGCGCAGGACATGGCGATCAAGCGCGTGAAGGGCAACGGCAACCGCACGCTCTACACCTTCGAGGACCCCAACTGCGGCTATTGCAAGCAGCTCAATCAGGAGCTTGCCAAGGTCGACGATGTCACGATCTACACGTTCCTCACCCCGATTTTGTCGCAGAATTCGATCGACAAGTCGCGCGCTGTCTGGTGCGCGGGCGATCGTGCGAAGGCCTGGGAAGACCTCATGCTGAGAGCGGCGATTCCCGAAAGCAGCAGCAACTGCGTGGCGCCGATCGAGAGGAGCATCGCATTGATGAAGCGCTTCGGCGTTCGGGGCACGCCGGCGCTTTTCCTCGCCAACGGGCGGCACATCGGCGGATTCATTCCGGCGGATCAGATCGAGCGCGCACTCAACTCGGCCACCGCGAAATAGGCCCGTTGTCGCCCAGGTCGTCAGCCGCAGGCCGAGTAACACCGCCGGCGCGCCTGACGGTTCAGTTCCTCCCGGATCACAGCAATGCTGGCCCGAACGGTGGTCAACACGCATCCGCGGGCGGCGTTAAACCAGAATGGGTGCGGTCGATCGCCCGATTCGGGCGCCCGATGCGGCGTTGGGCGCGCGGCGACCAGGCGGGTGCGCGCGAATGCTGTGGGCGCTTTCGGCCTCCGCATTGGTGCATCTCTGGCTGGTCGGCGGCATCGCGCCGGTCGCAACACGAATAGCGGTGCCGTTTCCCGCACCGATGCTGGAGGCGCGGCTCGAACGCGTCGGCACCCCAGGCGAGCCGCCCGAGCCCGCGCACGAGGTGGCGCGCCTGGAACGCCCGGAACGGCTCCCTGATGCAACCCGCGCGCGGGGCGCCGCGGCGCGCGAATCCTCGCCGGCCGTGCCGCGAACCGGCGCGCCGCCGAAGGCGACCGGCAACGAGGCCATGGTTTCTGGCACGGAACGCCCGGCGCCCGCTCCGGTAGATCCCGTTTACTACTCCGCGCGCGAGCTTGACGTCTACCCGGCGCCGCTGGCGCCGCTCCAGTTCGAGTATCCCGCGCACCTGGCGGGTGCCCGGATCGGGGGGGACGTGCTGGCAAGACTGATGGTGGATGAAGCGGGCACGGTCGACCAGGTCGCCGTGATCGCGGCAGAACCACCGGGATACTTCGAGGAGCATGCGCGTGCGAAGCTCGCATCCGCGCGCTTCACTCCCGGACGCAGGGAGGGCAGGGCCGTCAAGAGCCAGGTGACCGTGCGCATCAGCTTCGATCCCGCTGCGCGCGCAGGGGCGTTGCGATAGTACGCGCGCTACTGCGGGATGCCGATCGGATCTTCCTTGGGCAGCAACACCCACATGCGCAGCGGCTGGCGCATGCGCCCGGCCTCGCGTGCCGCCTCCTTGCCGAAACCCCAGAAATAATCCGCGCGCACGGGGCCGCGGATCGCGCCGCCGGTATCCTGTGCCATCATCAGGCGGTTGAGCGGCTTCGCCGCGTTGGGCCAGGTCGTGGCAACAAATACCGGAACGCCCAGCGGCACGAAGCGCGGATCGATCGCAACACTGCGGCGCGCGGTGAGGGGAACGCCAAGCGCGCCGAGCGGTCCGGTGAGATCGGCCGGCAACTCGCGAAAGAAGACGTAACTCGCGTTGTGGTTGAGCATCTCGGTAAGGCGCCCGGGATTCTGCCGCGCCCAGGTCTGAATGCCCTGCATCGAGGCTTTTTCCAGAGGGAGTTCGCCGCGCTCGACCAGCCACCGGCCGATCGAACGGTACGGGTGCCCGTTCTGATCGGCATAGCCGACGCGCAACGTCGAACCGTCGTCGAGCTGCACGCGTCCCGAACCCTGAATCTGCAGGAAGAACAATTCGATCGCGTCATCCACCCAGACGAGTTCCTTGCCGCGCAGGACAGCTTTGCCGTCTTCGATCTGGGCGCGGTCGTAATAAGGAACCACCCGGCGGCCTTCGATCCGGCCGCGCAGCCGCATGCCCTTCAGGTCGGGATAGAGCTCGGTGAGATCGATCACCAGCAGATCGTCGGGCACGCCGTACACCGGGAAACGGTAGTGCCTGGAGGGCTGCCGGCTGCCGCGCAGCAAAGGTTCGTAATAGCCGGTGATGAGCCCCGTCGCCTGCCCCTCTGGATCGATCATCTGGTGCGGCGCGAAATTTTCCTGGAAGAACCGGCGCGCGGTTTCGCGGTCGGGCGGTGTCATCCGGGCGGCGACGGCGCACAGATCGCGCCACGCGTTCTTTGCCTTGAGCGCGCCACAGCTCGTGAGGAACGCGCCCCAGGCTTCCGCCGGGTTGTCGTCTCGCCATCCCGGAAGATCCTCCCAGTTCGCGGGCTGCATCGAAGGCTCCGCCGGGAGCGCCGGGGGCTTGACCGGCTCTGCAAGCGGAGGCGCCGGTGCGACGGGCGGTGCGGGCGGAGTAACGACAACCGGCTTGGGCGGCAACGTCTCGCATCCCGCGGCGAGCACCAATGCGGCGGCGAGAATCCAGCGGCTGAAAACCGTTTGGATTCCCGCGAGTGATCCGCTAAAGTTCATCATCGAAATGGTGTCGAAGAGTATAACGCCATTTGTTTTATGGAATCCCTGTTCTGGTTCCTGCTCGAAGCCGGTGCGGCGCTTGCCGCCCTGATCTTCATCGTCTGGTGGACCTGGCCCAAGGCCGGTTCCGAGGACACCCGCGATAAAGCGCCGCCGGACCGCGAATAGACCGCAGCAACGGAGAAGGAGTTCGTTGACCGCGCGTTCTCCCTCGCGCAGAAATTTGTCGAGGATCAGCACGACGCCCCCGTGTCGGAGCACGCGTGCCGTCTCGCGCAGCGCCTGCGCGGGATCGGAGACGACGGCGAGGATCAGGTGGAGGACGGCGTAATCGAAGCACGAGCCGGCAAAGGGCAGCGCAAGGCCGTCACCCTCCACCCAGCTCACAACCATCCGTCAATGCAACACGCGCGGCATCGACAGCGTGAATTCCGGTATCGGCGCGTCGAAGCGCACGCCGTCCTCGGCCACCATCTGGTAGCTGCCGCGCATGGTGCCGACCGGCGTCGCGATCGCTGTGCCGCTGGTGTACTC
>Ga0209343_10004849_pt1 | contig 16529 bp, 14 predicted proteins | sample RifCSPlowO2_02_FD_184026 | JGI IMG/M metagenome (GOLD analysis project Ga0209343, IMG submission 184026) | Groundwater microbial communities from Rifle, Colorado - Rifle CSP2_plank lowO2_0.2 (SPAdes) (version 2) | ecosystem: Environmental > Aquatic > Deep subsurface > Groundwater | place... | reverse complement strand
GACATGGACGAAGGCACGCTGCCGGAGTGGCATGTCAAGCCGGGCGATGCGGTCAAGCGCGGCCAGGTGGTGGCGGTGGTGGACACCTCCAAGGCGGCGGTGGAGGTCGAGATCTGGCACGACGGTGTGGTGCACGAGTTGCGGGTGGCGGTCGGCGAGAAGGTGCCGGTGGACACGGTGCTGGCGACGCTGCTGGCACCGGGGGAGGTGGCGCCAGCACCTGCTGCGGCCAGCGCTGCGGCACCTGAACCGCGGGCTGCAGCGGCCGCCGCGCCGCTGGCCAGGCCGGCGCCTGCCACGCAACGCGCGCCAGAGCCCGGCAAGCTCCCGGCGACAACCCGCCCTCCTGTTTCGCCTGCCGCGCGCCGGCGTGCGAAGGAGCTTGGCTTGGACCCCGACAGCGTGCCCGGCACCGGTGCGCAGGGATCGGTCACGCTGGCTGACATTGAGGCGGCGGCGCACGCGGCGCCGGCGCCAGGCGCCGCCCCTTCTGCGGCGCTGGCAAGCGATCGTCAGAAGGCCATGCGCCAGGCAATTGCAGCCGCCATGAGCCGCTCCAAGCGCGAGATTCCGCACTACTACCTGTCCGAGACGATCCCGATGACCCGGGCCCTGGACTGGCTGCGCCAGCGCAATGAAGGCCTGCCGATGACCGAGCGCATCCTCACCGCTGCGCTCTTACTCAAGGCGGTGGCCGCGGCGCTGCAACGCACACCGGAACTCAACGGTTTTTACCGCGATGGACAGTTTGAACCCAGCGTGGCCGTGCATGCAGGCGTGGCGATTTCGCTGCGCGGCGGCGGGCTGGTGGCGCCAGCACTGCATGACGTCGGCGCCAAGCCACTGGCGCAGTTGATGCGAGAGCTGGCGGACCTGGTCAAACGTGCCCGCGCCGGTTCGCTGCGCAGCTCCGAGATGATCGACCCCACCATCACCATTACCAATCTGGGCGAGCAGAGTGTGCAATCGGTGTTCGGCGTCATCTACCCGCCGCAGGTGGCCCTGGTGGGCTTGGGCGGCATCGCCGTTCGTCCCTGGGTTGAGGGCGGCAAAGTGTGCGCGCTGCCCTTGCTGTGCGCGACGCTGGCCGCCGATCACCGCGCCTCGGACGGGCACCGTGGCGCCTTGTTTCTGGCGGAGCTGCGTGAGCTGTTGCAGCAGCCGCAAACACTGGCTGACGCCAGCAGCCCAACCCCAATCCAGCCGGGAGACACGACATGAGCACCGACCGAGCCGCACTGATGGCAATTGTGGTGACATTGCTGCGCGCCATCGCGCCGGAAGTGGAGCCCGGGACACTGGCGCCCGAGCGCCCCTTGCGCCAGCAGGTGGATCTGGACTCGATGGACTGGCTCAACTTTCTGGTGAGCCTGCATGAACGCTTCGGGGTGACCATCCCGGAATCAGACTATGCGGGGCTGGTTTGTCTCAATGACGTGGTGGACTACCTGCAAGCGCGGCTGGGGTGAGATCAGTCCAGCGGCGCTCAGGGCGTCACCTCTCTCTTTGGCCGCCCCACCGTTTGTGACAACAGCACCTGCTGGTCATTGGTCAGCCCCATGGCCTGCGCCAGCGCGTCACGGTCCAGCCAGGCGCGAATGACGGCGGCCAGACCGCTTGATGCGCAATACAGATAAACGTTTTGCGCCATGGCACCGGCGGCGGCAAAGGCAAAGGCCTCGCGCTGCGCCGCGGGTACCAGCTTCATGCGCGAGTGGTCGGCCACCAAGACCAGGTCGAGCGGCGCCGTGTCGACAAAGTCCTGGTAGCCGGTGACACGGCGCACATCGGTGGCGCTCACCAGATGCAGCGTCTGGGTTGGCGCGGCGTAGCGGTACAGGCCTTCGGGCAGGGCCACGTAGACATCCACTTCCTGGGCATTCATGGCGCTGGGCGCCGTGCGGCCCGCCAACTCGGGACGGTTGATGCCGGCCGCCGCCCACAGCAGATCGGACAGCATCTGCAGCGGCAGCGGTGCGGGGTCGAACTCGCGTTGCGACTGCCGCTGCGCCAGCGCCTGCATCAGCGGCAATCCGCCCGTGGTGTTGGCCGCCGGCAGGTAGGTGGTGCTGGCCGCATCGCCGACGGCAGGCTGGAGTTTGAGTTGCCCGATCAGGCCGAGCGCCATCTTGGTCAGTGTGTTCATTCTTTTCTCATCGCCTCATCATTGGCTTGCGCCCATCGCGGGCTTGTCTCCGCTATTTCCCCGGGAAAGTCGCCCGCACCAGCCGGCCATCAGAGAGCTGGCACTGTCCCTCGCCACCACCGGACATGCCGCGGACGGGCTCAACCAGGTGAAAGCGGCAACGCATGCGCTGATTGCCCGGCGACTCCAGGGTCGCCACCACCTTGCCGGAGTAAAAGGTGATGAACTGGGTGGCCGGGTACGACGGAGATCCCGGACCGCTCCAGTACGGCCAGTCGTACCAGCCGCGGTTCCAGTGTGTCCACAAGGGTGTCAACATTTCACCCCGCGTCTGCTGGGTGATTTGAAAGAACCGGCCCTGGTAGCTCACGTTGGGCAGCGCCGCGGTCATTGCGCCCGACATGCCGCCGTCCGTGCTGCTCCAACTGAAGGTAACGGGTTCCTCCTGCGCGCCGGGGCCCGCCAACTGACCGGCGCCAAACCCGGTGGTGGTGCAGGCGACCAAAGCCAGCATGAGCACCGGCAGTGCCGCCAATAATCGCGTGATTTTCATGGGTCACTCCAAAATGAAGTTTTGCCAATTTCCTGCCTGCTGACAGGGTCCGGACACGCAGGCGGCCCAGCCACCGCGTGAACCCAGTCTAGGCAAGATGCCTCCTGACGCCTTGTTTTTTCTCAAACCAGGCAACCATACCGCGCACCAATGACTTGAACAGAAGCCAGCCAGTGAAGGATGTTTGGCAAGCCTTATCATGGCGCTCCGATAGTCCCCCCCTCAGCAAAGCCCAGCCGTGATAACCCGCATGAACGCCAGACACTTTTTTTTGACCCTGACCGGTGGCCTGTTGGCGCTCGGTTTGGGCGGCTGCACTGCCAAGACCGGTGCGCCAGCGCCGGCGGCCTCCAGCAGTGCGCCAGCCAAGGCTTCGGCAGCCGCACTGCCCGCGGTCACGATCACCACCGTGCGCGCCCAACAGCGGGATTTGCCTGTGCTGCACAACGCCACCGGCACCGTCATGGCCTTGGCCAGCGTGGACATCAAATCCCAGGTCACCAGCGTTGTGAGCAAGATTCATATCCAGGATGGGCAATTTGTCAAAGCAGGCGAGCTGCTGTTCACACTGGATTCGCGCACCGATGAAGCAAACCTGGCCAAAGCCCGTGCCCAGCTGGCCAAAGACAACGCGCTTCGCGCGGACGCCCAGCGTCAGCTGGCACGTGCCCAACAACTGTATTCACAAAACTTTATTTCACAAGGCGCCGTCGATACCGCACAAGCGCAGTTGGACTCCATGGCGGCGTCGGTGGTGGCTGACCAGGCTGCCATCGAGGCGGCCCGAGTGGCGGTCTCCTACGCCCGCATCAGCGCGCCCAACGCGGGGCGGGCCGGCGCAGTCAATGTCTCCCAGGGCAGCGTGGTGCAGGCCAACTTGACCAGCCTGGTCACCGTCACCCAGCTTGACCCGATTGCGGTGGGCTTCAATCTGCCCCAGCGCACGCTCGCAGATACCCTGGCGGCGCTGAAGAATGGGGGCGCGGCGGTGAAAGCGACCATTGCGGATGGGGGTGCCAGCTTTGTGGGGCATCTGAAGTTTGTGGATAACGCCGTCGATCCCAGTTCCGGCTCGGTCAAAGTGAAGGCTGTTTTTGCCAACCCGGACGGCAAGCTGTGGCCGGGCGCTTTTGTTGACATCTCACAGACCGTCCACACCCTCAAGGACGCGGTCGTGATACCGCAAGCGACCATCATTCGAAACGCTCGTGGCACGATGGTCTATGTGGTGGAGGCTGGCAAGGCCGTCCTGCGCCCGGTACGGGTTGTGCTGGCCCAAGGCGATGACGCCGCCGTCACCGGGGTCAAGGCGGGCGAGTCGATTGTGCTCGATGGCAAACAGAATCTGCGCCCCAACTCACCAGTGCTTGAGCAGGCGCGCGCGCCCGCGGGAGGCGCATCGGCGAGCCAACAGCGCTCGACTGCGTCATGAATTTTTCCGAACTTTTTATCCGCCGCCCGGTGATGACGGTGCTGCTCAATCTGGCCATCGTGTTGGCCGGGGTGATCGGTTTCCGGAGCATCCCGGTGGCGGCACTGCCCAGCTACGACACGCCCGTGATCAATGTATTTGCGGCTTTGGCCGGGGCCAATCCCGAAACCATGGCCAGCTCCGTGGCGTTGCCGCTGGAAAAGCAGTTTCAGACCGTGCCGGGGCTCAAAACCATCAGCTCGACCAGCACGCTGGGGCGCACCTCGCTGACGCTGGAGTTTGATGAGGGCCGCAATGTGGATGCGGCAGCGGTTGATGTGCAGGCCGCGCTGCTGCGTGCGCAGCGTTCGCTGCCGCAGGACATGACGGCAACGCCGGCCTACCGCAAAGTCAATCCGGCCGATGCGCCGGTGCTGCTGCTTTCCATGACATCGCCGTCGCTGGCCCCGTCCGATCTGCAGGATTTTGCCGAGCATTTGATCTCACCCACCTTGTCGACCATCGATGGCGTCGCGCAGGTCAATGTTTATGGCTCCAAACGCTACGCCGTTCGCGTGAGCGTGCGTCCCGAGGCGCTGGCGCTGCGCAACATCGGGCTCGATGAATTGAGCACCGCCTTGCGTGCCGCCAATGTGAATACCCCCGTGGGCACACTCGACGGCCCGCGCCAGACGCTGATGTTGCAGGCCAACCGGCAACTCCAGAATGCGGCTGATTTTGCTGAGTTGATTGTCAGCACACGCGGCGGCAGTCCGGTACGGCTCAAAGATGTGGCGCAGGTGGAAGACTCTCTGGAAACGCTCAAGAGCTGGGCCACCTTCAACGGAGAAAATTCGATCACGCTGGCGGTGCAGCGCCAACCCGGCGCCAACACGGTGCGCGTGGTGGACGCCATTCGGCAGGCCTTGCCCAATTTGCAGAGCCAGATGCCGCAATCGGTCAAATTGGTACCCTTTTTGGATCGCTCGGTCTCGGTGCGCGAGGCCTTGCATGACGTGTCCCTCACGCTGCTGGGCACGATTGCGCTGGTGGTGCTGGTGATTTTTCTCTTTTTGCGCCGCTTTGTGGCGACCATGATCCCGATGTTGTCGCTGCCGGTGTCATTGGTGGGCGCGGTGGCGCTGCTGTGGGGCTTTTCTTACAGCCTCGACAACATCTCGTTGCTGGGCCTGACGCTGGCGGTGGGTCTGGTGGTGGACGATGCGATTGTGGTACTGGAAAACATCATGCGCCACGTCGAGAACGGCGAGGCGCCATTTCCAGCCGCCCTGAAGGGCGCGCGTGAAGTCGGGTTTACGATTATTTCAATCTCCACCTCCCTGATCGCGGTGTTTATTCCGATTTTTTTCATGCCTGGCGTGATCGGCCTTTTGTTTCACGAATTTGCCGTGGTGGTGGGATTGGCGATCATCGTCTCGGCCTTTGTATCGCTCACCCTGGTGCCGATGCTGGCCAGCCGCTTTCTGACCGACGAGGCGCACAAGAAATCACCCGGTGCCGTGGTGCGCTCGTTTGCGCGTGGCTTTGATCGTTTGCTGGCCGGCTACACCCGTTTGCTTGACATCGCGCTGGGCCATCGAACCTTCGTGCTGCTGCTGGCACTGGCCACGCTGGTGGGCACGGTGTGGCTCGCCAACATCATTCCCAAGGGCTTCTTTCCGGAGGAAGACATCGGGCAAATCCAGGTTTCCACCGAGGCGTCTGAAGACACCTCGTTCCCGGAGATGGTGCGCTTGCAGGAACGTGCCGCAGCCATCATCCGCCTGGATCCCAACGTGGCCGCTGTGAGCTCCTTCAATGGCGGCTCTGGTGCGCAGAATTCGGGGCGCATGTTTATTGCCTTGAAACCAGGCAACCAGCGCCAGGCCATGAAAAAAGTGGTTGAAGGCTTGCGCCGCAAGTTGCGCGAGGTGGCCGGCATCAGCGTCTTCATGCGCCCGGTGCAAAACCTGCAGTTGGGCGGTCGCCCGAGCAAGGCCCAGTACCAATACATTTTGCAGAGTGTCCGGGCCGATGAACTCAACAGCTGGGCCAGCAAGCTGCAAGACAGTCTGAGCGCCGACCCCCTGTTTCGCGATGTGACGAGTGACGCGCAGTTGCGTGGCTTGCAGGCGCAGCTCAAGATTGACCGTGACAGCGCCAACAAGCTCGGTGTTTCAATTGATGGCATCCGCACCGCGCTGTACAGCGCATTTGGGGAGCGCCAGGTCTCCACCATTTACCTGCCCACCGACAGCTACCAGGTGATCATGGAGGTGCAAGCCGACGCCAAGCAAGACGAACGCGCGCTGGGCGGCATTTACGTACGCTCGAACACGGGCGCCTTGGTGCCGATCTCCAACTTCACCACGGTCGAGCGCACCTTGGGGCCGACCTCCATCAACCATGTGGGTCAGTTGCAAGCCGTCACGGTGTCGTTCAATCTGGCGCCCGGTGCGGCGCTGGGGGCGGCCACGGCCAAAATTGATGCCGCGCGCGCTGCGATCCAGATGCCCTCGTCCATCATCACGAGCTACGGTGGCGACGCCGCGGTTTTCAAGAGTTCACAAGGCAGCCAGTTGGTGCTGATCATTGCCGCCTTGCTGGTCATCTACGTGCTGCTGGGGGTGCTCTATGAGAGCTACATCCATCCGATCACGATCATTGCCGGTTTGCCCTCGGCAGCCGTCGGGGCCTTGGTCACCTTGATGCTGTTTGGACAAGACCTGACCCTGATTGCCACCATCGGGATCGTGATGCTGGTGGGGATCGTGAAGAAAAACGCCATCATGATGATCGACTTTGCCCTCGACGCGCAGCGCCATCAGGGCATGGCGGCGGAGCAGGCGATTCGGGAGGCCTGCATCCTGCGTTTTCGCCCCATCATGATGACCACCATGGCGGCCCTGATGGGCGCGCTGCCGATTGCCCTGGGCCTAGGCGCCGGGGCCGAGTTGCGTCAGCCGCTGGGCTTGGCGGTCGTGGGCGGGCTGGTGTTCTCACAAGCCATCACACTCTTTATCACGCCGGTGATCTACCTCGCGCTGGATCGTTTTAGCGGCACGGGGCCAGTGCTCACAGCAGAATCCTGATGCAAGCAGGCGTTGCCGCTTCTGAATGGAACTTCAACCAGGAAATGCATTCCAACCTGTTTTGATTTACCTTGATCAGACAACGACAGAGCAAACATCATGAAAAAACTACTTTTATGGTCTGCAGCCATGGTCGGCAGTGGGCTGAGTCTGGCGCAGGAGGTGGGCCATGTCATTTCCGCCACACCCGTCATGCAACAGGTCGGCATCCCGCGTCAGGTGTGCAGCACCGAGCAGGTGGCGGTGCAGCCCGCCAAATCAGGCGCCGGCGCCGTCATGGGCGCCATTGCCGGGGGCGCCATGGGGAATGCCGTGGGTGGGGGCGGCGGCAGAGCAGCGGCCACCATGCTCGGCATTTTCGGTGGTGCCGTGCTTGGCGACCGGATCGAAGGGGCGCCGGCAGCAGAGTTTCAAAACGTGCAACGTTGTGCGATGCAGACTTTTTTTGAGAACCGGCCCGTGGCCTACAACGTGGTGTATGAATTTGGCGGTAAAGAGTATTCTGTCCAAATGCCGAACGACCCGGGGCCCACCATTGAGTTGCAAATTACACCCGTCGGCGCGGGCACCCAATGGCAGGAACCTGCAACTACGACCAGCTATGTCCAGCCATCCTATGGGCCGCCTGCCAATGTGGTGCTCATGCCCCCCGCCTATACCGGGTATTACGCCCGGCCCTATTACCCACCGGTGGGGATCGAGTTTGATTTTGGCTACCGCGGCGGTCATGGCGGTCGGCGGCACTGGCGCTGAGGCCAGCCGGATATTTATGCCAAATTGGCCTGCAGCCCCCGTAAAATAAGCGTTATGCGCTATAATAAACGTAGCATCTGAATTGCCATGCCGCAGGCGCGCCGGACTGCTTGAAAAACCTATCCGACGGTCAATATTCCCGACCGCCAGAGCCAGACAATCACCAGCGTCATCAGCGTCACCGGAACGCCAACCCGGGCATGGGCCCTCCAGTCAATGATGACGCCACTGCGTTGCGCCAGGTCGACCACGATCAGGTTGGCAATCGAGCCGACCAGCAGCAGGTTGCCCGCCAGGGTGCTCACCAGCGCCAGTGTGACGCCAGCCTCCATGCCCATGAGGTGGGGCAGCAGCAGCATGACGGCCGGCACATTCGACAGCAGGTTCGACAAGCCCACGCCAGCCACGAACAGCGAGCCGGGATCAGTCAGGTGCACGCCTTGCGCACCCAGCCAGGCGACCGCTTGCGCGGCCAGACCGGTGGATTCGAACGCATGGTTGACCACGAACAGGCCCATGAACAGCACCAGCACATCCCAGTCAACCAGCCCCATGACGTGTGAGGAATGAAAGCGCCGACTCAGCAGCAGCACACCGGCGCCGACCAGAGCCGCGACCTCACGCGGCCAGTCGGTGAACAGAAAAACCAGCAGCAGCGCCGCGGCAACAACCAGGCCCTTGATGGATTGCCAGGTGTCCAGCGGCGGCTCCGCCCTGAGCTCGACAACGCCAACAGGCGCCAACGCCGTCTTGGGCAAACTTGCCACCCGCGCCTGCGGCCCCCACACCAACCAGACCCACAGCACCGCCAAGCTCATGAACACGGGCGGCAAGGCCTGGCGCACGTAGGCGCCGAACGGCAGCTGCAGCACCGAGCCGATCAACATGTTTTGGGGGTTGCCGATCAGCGTCGCGGCGGAGCCGATATTGGCGGCGCAGGCCAGGCCCAGCAAGAACGGCACCGGGTCCAAGCGCCGCTGCAGGCACAGGCGCGCCACCACCGGGGTCATGGCCAAACACACGATGTCATTGGAAAACACGGCTGACAGCGCCGCCGCCACGGCAATCAGTGCGGCCAGCAGGCCACTGCGCCCGAGTGGCAGGGCTGCCACCCGGTGCGTCACCGTGGTGTAAAAGCCGCCCAGGCGCATCTGCGCCGACAGCACCATAAAAGAAAACAGCAGCAGAACGGTCGGCCAGTCCACCGCTTGCGCGGCCTGCCCGGTAGTCATCACCCCCAGGCCGATGACGCCAATCGCCCCCAGCAAGGCCACACCCGAGCGGTCGAGCTTCAGGCGCGGCAGGCCACCCAGAATCATGCCGAGGTAGACCGTGACAAAGATCGCGACCACACCCCAATCAGGCGCGCCATGGCCGAGCATCATGATCCAGCCCAGTCAGGCGAATGAAGCGGGTTGAGAGTCAGCGTCAAATTGGGCAGCACGATACGCGGCGGATTGATTGGGTTAAACCCGGATTGTCCATGAGGCCAAGCTGCGTTGATGTTCCAATGCCTGGACCATGAATGAAAAAATCCGCCAGTTACTCGACCAGATGAGCGCGCTTGAAGACGATTTGCGGCGTGAGGTGCAGGCGCAGGAAGCCAGCGCCCTGTACAAGATCAAGGGCAAGCGGGTCGAGTTCGAGGCCGCCGTCCGCCAGGCGCATCGCCAGCTCAAAACCAGCTTTTTCCGTTGGCTGGTGACAAACCGGCCGCAAAACCTGATCACCGGGCCCATCATCTACAGCATGATCGTGCCGATGGTCATGCTGGACCTGTGTGTGAGCTTTTACCAGGCCACCTGTTTTCCGATCTACGGCATCACCAAGGTGCGCCGTGGCGATTACCTCGTGTTCGACCGCCAGCAGCTGGGCTACCTCAACTTCATTGAGAAGTTTCATTGCACCTACTGCGCCTATGGCAACGGCCTGATCGCCTATGTCAGCGAGATCATTGGGCGCACGGAAGAGTATTTTTGTCCGATCAAACACGCGCGCAAGATGCTGGGCGCCCATTCACGCTATGCCCGCTTTCTGGGCTACGGCGAGGCGCAAGACTATGAGGCCAAGCTGGAACGATTCCGCGTCGGACTGGGCGACAAACAGCCACCCGAGCGCAAATAATGGGCCGCGGCCGTCAAACAAGCCTGCTTTTGGGCCCTTTTTCCGCGATGGCTGACCCGCTGGCAGGCCCATAATCGCCAAAAACCACCAAATTCCAGGAGATCCGATGACATTGCAGTACCAACTCAAAGGGGGCAACTACCATTTGTACGACCTCAGCAGCCCGGCAAGCAAGGTCACCGGTGAGCACCGGCTGCGACTCAGTACCGACACCGTGGCCATCGCATTTGACGCCAGCACTGGCGCGCTGCACGAGCATGGCAACCCGGCGCGGATTCATTCCTGGGCGACCACGGCGCGGCGGCGGCTGCGCGCCGCGGGCTCACTCGACAGTGCCAACGACATCGTGGTGGTTTCCGGCCCGCTGCCGGTCGACGAGATCAACAAATGCCTGCGTGTCGAAGGCTACTGTCGGCGCATGTTCACGCGGTTGGCCACGCTGCCGCACGGCAAGCTGCTTGGGCGTCAGGCGGCATAGTAAATTCTGCTTTTCATCTGACCTGGAGAATTTGGCTTTGATTCACAAGCAAGTCGGTTTTATCAAGGGTGACATGCTCGGCATCTTGCTCGGTGGCGTCACCCTGGGCGGCCTGCTTTTGTATGGTTTGGTCACGCAACAGCCCCTGCCCCTCTGGCCCGCCATCATCGTCGGCTTGGTGAACCTGGTGGCCGCGGCCAACATTGTCCGCAACGTCAAAAAAGCCAAAAAGGCTGCCCAGGCGCAAGCCCGCACCCCCAACAACAGCGATTGACCTGGCCCGGTCAGCCCGTGCCAGCGCTGACGCCCCGGTGTGCTGCCAGCAGGCAGTCCCGAAACGCGCGACTCACGCGCGACGGCTGCGGTGAGGCGCGCACGATGCTGAAAAAGCTGCAGCTGTAGCGAAACAAGGCGGGTTTGACCGCGCGCATCTGTCCGTTGCGCACAAAACCGTCAGCGTAATGATCGGGCAGAAACCCCAGGTAATTGCCGGACAGAATGAGCGTGGCGATGGACTCCTGGTCGTAGCCGGTGGCCTTGCGCACCAGGTGCACCCGCTGGCTGATTTCCATGTTGGGCGAGTGGTAGCCCAGACCGGCAAAGGCATGCTTGCGAAGCGCGTCCCAGTCAGCGGGCTCCTGCACGGCTTGACCGTCCGGGAACAGGGCATGTTGCGCGCCGCAATACAAAAACATGGTCTCGGTAAACAGCTCGTCATACGTCAGCGTATCCGAGCTGCGGTGCCCCGGAATGACACCGACCTGGAACTGGCCGTCGAGCACGCCACGCTCAATCGTGTTGAGCGGCGCCACATGCAGGTGCAGACTCACATCGGGCGCCCGCTCGGCAAAGTGCGCGATGGCTGAACTGATATGCGCTGCGGGGTTGCTGGCCGTCTTGTCAAATACCGCAATGTGCAACTCGCCGCCCATGCGCTGGTGGATTTCGTCCACGCGGCTGCGAAAAGCGTCCACCCCGGCCAGCAGACGCAGCGTCTCGGCATAGATTTGTTCACCCTCCGCGGTCAGCGCAAAGCCGGCCCGGCCGCGTCGACACAGGGTGAGCCCCAGGCGGGTTTCCAGGTCCTTGATATGGCGGCTCACCGTCGAGACGCCGATGTTGAGATCCAGCTCGGCCGCGGCCATGCCGCCGCACTCGGCCACACTTTTGAACACGCGCAGCAGGCGAATGTCCATATCGCTCAACTGGCCCAGCGCGGCCCGGCTCTTTACTTGCATAGATTACCCACTTGGTAGTGATACTTAGACAATTACAAGAGTAACAGAGCGGTTCAGAATCGCCAACTACCGCTTCTTCCAAAACTTGGCGGGACAGATTCTGGCGCCCCTTCCGCAAGCACTGTCCCGCTCACCAGGAAACACCATGAAGATGAACGACGCTCAAACCCTGGCCACCCCCCGCCTTGATGCGGCCTGGCTCGATGCCCACTGGATGCCTTTTAGCGGCAACCGTGAATTCAAGGCCAACCCGCGCATGATGGCCAGCGCCAAAGGCTGCTATTACACCGACAGCCATGGCAAGCCCATTTTTGACGGACTCTCGGGTCTGTGGTGCTGCGGCCTGGGACACGGGCGCAGCGAGATCACCGAAGCGGTGACCCAACAGATGGCGACGATGGACTACTCACCCGCCTTCCAGTTTGGTCATCCGCTGTCGTTTGCGCTCGCCAACAAACTCAAGGAGTTGACCCCGGCCGGGCTCGACTATGTGTTCTTTACCGGATCGGGCTCCGAGTCGGCCGACACCTCGCTCAAAATGGCCCGTGCCTACTGGCGTGCCAAAGGTCAAGCCACCAAGACGCGCCTGATCGGGCGCGAAAAAGGCTACCACGGCGTCAACTTCGGCGGCGTTTCGGTCGGTGGCATCGGTGGCGTGCGCAAGATGTTTGGTCAGGGCATCGAAGCCGATCACTTGCCCCACACCCAGTTGGCCGGCAATGCGTTCTCACGCGGCATGCCGGACAAGGGCGCCGAGTTGGCCGATGACCTGCTGAACCTGATCGCGCTGCACGACGCCAGCAACATTGCCGCCGTCATCGTCGAGCCGTTCTCGGGCTCGGCTGGCGTCATCATTCCGCCCAAAGGTTATTTGCAGCGCCTGCGCGAGATCTGCACCGCCAACAACATCCTGCTGATTTTTGATGAAGTCATCACCGGCTTTGGCCGCGCTGGCGCTTACACCGGCGCCGAAGCCTTTGGCGTGACGCCTGACATCATGAACGTGGCCAAGCAGATCAGCAACGGCGCGCAACCGATCGGCGCGGTGCTGGCCAAAAAGGAAATCTACGACACCTTCATGGCGGCGGGCGGGCCCGACTACATGCTGGAGTTTGCCCACGGCTACACCTACTCGGCGCATCCGGTGGCGTGCGCAGCGGCACTGGCCACGCTCGATATTCTGGTGAAAGAAAACATGATCGACAAGGTCAAGGCATTGACACCCCATTTCGAGAACGCGGTGCACAGCCTCAAAGGCGCCCGCCACATCACCGACATCCGCAACTACGGGCTGGCCGCGGGCTTCACCATCGATGCTTTGCCGGGGGAGCCCGCCAAGCGACCGTTCGAGATTGCCATGGCGATGCTGAAAAAGGGTTTTTATGTGCGCTACGGCGGCGATACCATTCAGCTGGCCCCGCCTTTCATCTCGACCCCAGCCCAGATTGACAGCCTGGTCAATGCGCTGGGCGAAACCATCAACCAAACTGCTTGAAGCCGCCTCTTATGAATGAACTTCCTCTAATCCAACACCTGATCGACGGCCAGCTGGTCGCGGGTGGCACTCGCTCGGCTGACGTTTTCAACCCCGCCACCGGTCAGGCTGAAAAACGCGTGCTGCTGGCCGACAAACACACGGTCGAGCAAGCCATTGCCAGTGCCCACGCCGCTTACCCGGCCTGGCGCGCGACGCCGCCGCTCAAGCGTGCCCGCGTCATGAGCAAGCTCAAAACACTGCTGGAAGACAACGCCGAGCAACTCTGCGCCCTGCTCACCGCCGAGCACGGCAAGGTGCTGAGCGACTCCATGGGCGAGTTGCAGCGCGGCATTGAAAACGTCGAATACGCCTCTTATGCGCCGGAGCTGCTCAAGGGCGAACACAGCAAGAATGTGGGTCCGTCGATGGACTCGTGGAGCGAATTCCAGCCGCTGGGCGTCACCGCCGGCATCACCCCGTTCAACTTTCCCGTCATGGTGCCGCTGTGGATGTGGCCGATGGCGATTGCCTGCGGCAACACCTTTGTGCTCAAACCGTCCGAGCGCGACCCTTCAAGCGCGCTTCTGGTCGCCGAGCTGGCGCTGCAGGCCGGCCTGCCACCGGGCGTGCTCAATGTGGTCAACGGCGACAAGGAAGCGGTGGATGCGCTCTTGACCGACAAACGCGTGCAAGCCATCAGCTTTGTCGGCTCGACCCCGATTGCCGAGTACATCTATGCCACCGGTTGTGCCCACGGTAAACGCGTGCAAGCCCTGGGCGGCGCCAAGAACCACGCGGTGGTGATGCCCGACGCTGACATCGCCAATGCCGTGAACGCCTTGATGGGCGCGGCTTACGGCTCGTGCGGCGAGCGCTGCATGGCGATTCCGCTGGTCGTCGCCGTGGGCGATGCCACCGCCGACGCGGTGCTGGCGGGCCTGAAAGCCGAGATCGCGAAAATGAAAGTGGGCCCCGGCATCGATAGCGCCAATGACATGGGACCGCTGGTCACCAAAGCGCACCTTGACAAAGTCAAGGGCTTTGTGGACCAGGGTGTCCAAGAGGGCGCCACGCTGGTGGTTGATGGCCGCAACGTCAAGGTAGCAGGCCATGAGAGCGGCTACTTCATGGGCGCCTGCCTGTTTGACCACGTCAAGCCTGGCATGAAGATTTACCAGGAGGAAATCTTTGGCCCGGTGCTGGGTGTCGTGCGCGTCAAGACCTTGCAGGAAGGCATGGACCTGATCAACGCCCACGAGTACGGCAACGGCACCTGCATCTTTACCCGCGACGGCGAAGCGGCCCGCTACTTCAGTGACCACATTCTGGTCGGCATGGTTGGCGTCAACGTGCCGCTGCCGGTGCCGGTGGCGTATCACTCGTTTGGTGGCTGGAAGCGCTCCTTGTTTGGTGACCTGTCAGCTTACGGGCCGGATGCCGTGCGCTTCTACACCAAGCGCAAGACCATCACCCAGCGTTGGCCCTCAGCGGGGGTGCGTGAGGGGGCGGTCTTCAGTTTTCCGACCAATCGCTAGTGCGGCGGCGCTCAGGCGCGCGCTGTCAAAAATAGGTTAAGCTGTGCGCTTGAATCGATCTATCGTGGGGCCGGTAGCTCAGATGGGAGAGCGCTGCGTTCGCAATGCAGAGGTCAGGAGTTCGATCCTCCTTCGGTCCACCATCCCTTAAATTTCAATCAAGGACTCGGCAGAAATACCAAGTCCTTTTTTATTGCCTGCAGGGTCGCAGACGGTCAGTTTAGCGCGGCGCGCACGTCGTCCTTGTAGGTGTAGAGCGTGACGCTCGGCTTGGTCAGCTCGCCTTTGGACGTGAACGCGATGTTGGCGGTAACGCCCTTGTAGTGGGTCTTGCCAATAAAAGGCACATAGACCTTGGGGTCCACCGAGTTGGCACGCTTCATGGCGTCCGCCAGGACGAAGGTTGCATCGTAGGCGTAAGGGCTGTAGATCTGGAACTGGCCGGGGAAGCGGGCGTCGTACTTCTTCTTCCAGGCAGCGCCGCCCTGCATCTTTTGCACCGATGCTCCGCCGGTGGCGCAGATCACGTTCTTCAATGTGCCCGCCTTGCTTGACAGCTCCGGCAGTTTTTCGGTGCACAGGGCGTCGCCACCGAAGTATCTGACATTGCTCATGCCAAGCTGTTCCATCTGGCGCAGCATCGGGCCGGCCTGGGCGTCGAGGCCGCCGTAGAAGATAGCGTCGGGTTTTTTGCTTTTGATGGCCGTCAGGATGGCCATGAAGTCGGTCGCCTTGTCGTTGGTGAACTCCTCGGCCACGATCCGCATGCCCTTTTGCTGGGCCGTGGCCTTGAACACATCGGCCAGACCTTGGCCATAAGCCGTGCGGTCGTCGATGACGGCGACCGTCTTGAGCTTGAGCGCGTCATGGGCAAAGTACGCCAGCGCCGCGCCCAGCGCGTTGTCGTTCGCGATCAGGCGAAACGTCGTCGGGTAGCCGTGCTTGGTCACGTCCGGGTTGGTGGCGGCTGCGGTGATGTGCGGCAGGCCGCACTTGTTGTAGACCATGGAAGCCGGGATGGTGGTGCCTGACTGCAGGTGGCCCACCACGCCCGCCACATGGGAGTCGCACAGCTTCTGCGCCACCGTGGTGGCCTGGCGCGGGTCACCCGCGTCGTCCTCGGCGGCCAGTTCGAACTTGATCTTCTTGCCGCCAATCACAAGCGCCTGCGCATTCAGCTCGTCGATGGCGAGGCGTACGCCGTTTTCGGTGTCCTTGCCAATATGGGCAATGCCGCCAGACGTTGGGCCGGCGTGGGCGATGCGGACGATCTGGACATCCTGGGCAAAGGCCACGGCAGCCGTCAGGCCCAACGCGGCAGCGGCGGTCAGGCGAAGTGACATGGGATAAGAGATGGCAAGTTTCATGGTCATTGATCCGGCTTTCAAATAAGGACAAAAGTGATCAGGGTTTACCCTGATTGGCTGATGTTACTACTTGGCACCGTCAGGCTTGGCGCAAGGTAAAGCTGTCAAACAGGGCCGCCACCTGGGCCAGCAGCTCAGCGCCGGGGTAACCCAGGGTGGACCCGGCATTGAGCCGGGCATCGCCGCAGCCGGTCGCGCGAAATACCTGCAGCACATAGTGGCGCACGCCCATGGCCTGCAAGGTTTTCGCCAGCGCCAGGATGTCGGCTTCGGTGTGCAGCGCGGGATGCACCGTGGTGCGAAATTCGTGCGCGATGCCGCTGGCGAGCACGAGCCGTGCGCTGGCGCGGGCCTG
>Ga0209343_10004848_pt1 | contig 16529 bp, 13 predicted proteins | sample RifCSPlowO2_02_FD_184026 | JGI IMG/M metagenome (GOLD analysis project Ga0209343, IMG submission 184026) | Groundwater microbial communities from Rifle, Colorado - Rifle CSP2_plank lowO2_0.2 (SPAdes) (version 2) | ecosystem: Environmental > Aquatic > Deep subsurface > Groundwater | place... | reverse complement strand
ACCATCGGCAACTTCGACGGCGTACACCGTGGGCATCAGGCCATTCTGGCGCGTCTGCGCGAGCGTGCGGCGGAGCTTGGGGTGCCCAGTTGCGTGGTGATTTTTGAGCCGCAGCCCCGTGAGTTTTTTGCCCCAGACACCGCGCCGGTCCGCCTGACCCGTTTGCGCGACAAGCTGGAACTGTTGGCCGTCGCTGGCGTTGATCGTGTGCTGTGCCTGGCCTTCAACCGCCGTCTGCGCGAGTTGAGCGCCGCCGAGTTCGTTAACACGGTGCTGGTCAACGGCCTGGGTGTACAGCATCTGGAGGTGGGCGACGACTTCCGCTTTGGCTGTGATCGCGCTGGCGACTTTGGCTTTTTGCAGCAGGCAGGGCTGGCTAACGGTTTTACCGTTGAAGAAGCCGCCACTGTCCAACTGGATGGCCTGCGGGTCAGCAGTACCGGGGTGCGTAATGCCTTAGGCGTAGCAGATTTCACCTTGGTCGAGGCGCTGCTCGGGCGACCTTTTCAGATCGCCGGACGGGTATTGCACGGGCAGAAGCTGGGGCGGCAACTGGGTGCGCCCACGGCCAATATCCAGCTCAAGCGTAAGCGCGTGCCTTTGACCGGGGTGTACCTGGTCAGCATCGAGCTGGATGGCCAGGTATGGCCGGGCGCCGCCAATATCGGTGTGCGTCCGTCGGTTAAAAGCGATGGGCTGGCCCATCTGGAAGTACACCTGCTGGACTACGCCGGCGACCTCTATGGCCGCCACCTGGGTGTGACCTTTCACCGTAAATTGCGTGACGAACAGCGCTTTGCCTCGCTGGATGAGCTGAAGGCGGCGATTGCTGCTGACATCGCTGCCGCCCGAGCCAGTTGGCCGGGTAACCACTTTCAATGATGAGCCGGGACTGACATGACCGATTACAAAGCGACCCTGAACCTGCCGGAAACGGCGTTTCCGATGAAGGCTGGTCTGCCGCAGCGCGAACCGCAGATCTTGCAGCAGTGGGACAGCATTGGCCTGTATCAGAAGCTGCGTCAGCTCGGCGAAAACCGGCCGAAGTTCGTCCTTCACGACGGCCCGCCCTATGCCAATGGCAGCATCCACATCGGTCATGCGGTCAACAAAATCCTCAAAGACTTCATCACCCGTTCCAAGACCCTGTCCGGTTTCGACGCCCCCTATGTGCCGGGCTGGGACTGCCACGGTCTGCCGATCGAGCACAAGGTGGAAACCACCTTCGGCAAGAACCAACCCTCCGATCTGACCCGCGAGCGCTGCCGCACCTATGCCGGCGAGCAAGTGGAAGGGCAGAAGGCTGACTTCGTTCGCCTCGGCGTGCTGGGTGACTGGGACAAGCCCTACAAGACCATGGACTTTGCCAATGAGGCCGGGGAAATCCGCGCCCTGGCTGAGATGGTCAAACAGGGCTTTGTGTTCAAGGGCCTGAAGCCGGTGAACTGGTGTTTCGATTGTGGCTCGGCCTTGGCTGAAGCGGAGGTCGAATATCAGGACAAGAAATCCGACGCCATCGATGTGGCCTTTCCGGTCGAAGACGCCGATCAGTTGGCCGCCGCGTTCGGTCTGGCCAGCCTGAGCAAGCCGACCAGCATTGTGATCTGGACCACCACGCCGTGGACCATTCCGGCCAACCAGGCGCTCAACGTTCACCCGGAATTCAACTACGCCCTGGTCGATACCGGCGACAAGCTGTTGGTGCTGGCCGAAGAGCTGGTCGAAAGCAGCCTGCAGCGCTATGGCCTGCAAGGTGAAGTGATTGCCATCGCGGTGGGCGCGGCGCTGGAAAACATCCGCTTCCGCCACCCGTTCTATGAGCGCTTCGCGCCGGTTTACCTGGCTGAGTACGTCGAGTTGGGTGCCGGCACCGGCATCGTCCATTCGGCGCCTGCTTATGGTGAGGACGACTTCCGTTCCTGCAAAGGCTACGGCATGAGCAACGACGACATCATCAGCCCGGTGCAGAGCAACGGCGTGTATGTCGAGTCGCTGCCGTTCTTCGGCGGCCAGTTCATCTGGAAGGCCAACCCGAATATCGTCGCCAAGCTCGAGGAAGTCGGTTGCCTGCTCAAGCACTCGGTCATTCAGCACAGCTACATGCACTGCTGGCGACACAAGACGCCACTGATCTACCGCGCCACCGCGCAGTGGTTCGTCGGCATGGACACGCAGCCTGCGCAGGGCGCTACCTTGCGTGAGCGCGCCCTGGCGGCCATCGAAGAAACCGCATTTATCCCGGCCTGGGGCCAGGCGCGCCTGCACAGCATGATTGCCGGGCGCCCGGACTGGTGCATCTCGCGTCAGCGCAACTGGGGCGTGCCGATCCCGTTCTTCCTGCACAAGGAAAGCGGCGACCTGCACCCGCGCACTACCGAGCTGATGGAGCTGGTGGCGCAGCGCGTCGAGCAGCAAGGCATCGAGGCCTGGTTCAAACTGGATGCCGCCGAATTGCTCGGTGACGAGGCCGCGCAGTACGACAAGATCAGCGACACCCTAGATGTCTGGTTCGACTCCGGCACCACCCACTGGCATGTGCTGCGCGGTTCCCATCCGCTGGGTCACGCTACTGGCCCGCGCGCCGATCTGTACCTGGAAGGTTCCGACCAGCACCGCGGCTGGTTCCATTCGTCGCTGCTGACCGGCAGCGCCATCGATGGTCACGCGCCTTACAAAGAGCTGCTGACCCACGGCTTCGTGGTCGATGAGAACGGCCGCAAGATGTCCAAGTCGCTGGGCAACGTCGTCGCGCCGCAGGAAGTCAACGACAGCCTGGGCGCCGACATCCTGCGTCTGTGGGTATCGTCTACCGACTACTCCGCCGAAATGGCGGTGTCCAAGGTCATCCTGCAGCGCAGCGCTGATGCCTACCGGCGGATTCGCAACACCGCGCGCTTCCTGCTCTCCAATCTGAGCGGTTTCGACCCGGCCCAGCACTTGCTACCAGCCGAAGACATGCTGGCTCTGGATCGTTGGGCCGTGGACCGCGCCCTGTTGCTGCAGCGCGAGATCATCGAGGCTTACGACGGCTATCGCTTCCTCAATGTGTACCAGAAAGTGCATAACTTCTGCGTGCAGGAGTTGGGCGGTTTCTACCTCGATATCATCAAGGACCGTCAGTACACCACGGCCGCCGACAGTACCGCGCGGCGTTCCTGCCAGACCGCGCTGTTCCACATCTCCGAGGCGCTGGTGCGCTGGGTCGCGCCGATCCTGGCGTTCACCGCTGACGAGCTGTGGCAGTACCTGCCGGGCGAGCGCAACGAGTCGGTGATGCTTAATGGCTGGTATCAGGGCCTCAGCGAAATGCCGGCGGACCTTGAGCTTGATCGCGCCTTCTGGGAACGAGTGATGGCGGTGAAAACCGCGGTCAACAAGGAGTTGGAGAACCTGCGTGCGGCCAAAGCCATCGGCGGCAACCTGCAGGCCGAAGTGACTCTGTATGCCGAAGACGCGTTGGCGGCCGATCTGGCCAAGCTCAGCAATGAACTGCGCTTTGTGCTGATCACCTCCACAGCGGCTGTTGAGCCATTGGCTGCGGCACCTGAAGATGCCGTGGTCACCGAGGTGGCCGGTCTCAAGCTGCGCGTGATCAAGTCGGGCCATAGCAAGTGCGGGCGCTGCTGGCATCACCGCGAAGATGTTGGCCAGCACGCTGCCCATCCGCTGCTGTGCGGTCGCTGCATCGAGAACATCGATGGCGCTGGCGAGGTTCGTCACTATGCGTGATGGCGGCCTGAAGCAGGCTGGTCGCTTCGGCAAACTGCCGTGGCTGAGCTTGAGTGTGCTGGTGTTTGTGCTTGATCAGCTGAGCAAGCTGTACTTTGAGGGCACGCTGACGCTGTATCAGCAGATCGTGCTGATCCCCGATTACTTCAGCTGGACCTTGGCCTACAACACCGGCGCGGCATTCAGTTTTCTCGCTGACGCGGACGGCTGGCAGCGCTGGTTCTTCGCGGCCATCGCCCTGGTGGTCAGTGCTGTGCTGGTGGTTTGGCTCAAGCGCCTGAAGGCCGATGAAACCTGGCTGGCGCTGGCGTTGGCGCTGGTTCTTGGTGGGGCCTTGGGGAACCTGTTTGATCGCGTGGCCTACGGCCATGTGATCGACTTCATCCTTGTGCACTGGCAGAACCGCTGGTACTTCCCAGCGTTCAACCTGGCCGACAGCGCCATCACCGTGGGCGCCATCCTCCTGGCGCTGGATATGTTCAAATCGCAGAAGTCCGAAGAGCCCGCTCATGACTGATATTCGTATTGCCAACAACAGCCAGGTCACCCTGCATTTCGCTATCAAGCTGGACAATGGCGACGTAGTCGACAGCACCTTCGACAAGGCGCCAGCCACTTTCAAGGTCGGCGATGGCAACCTGCTGCCAGGGTTCGAGCAGGCCCTCTTCGGCCTCAAGGGCGGAGACCAGCGCAGCCTGCCGATTGCGCCTGAACAGGGCTTCGGTCAGCCGAACCCGCAGAACGTGCAGGTCATGCCGCGCAGTCAGTTCAAGGATATGGAGCTGGCCGAGGGGTTGTTGGTGATCTTCAACGATGCGGCGAATACCGAGTTGCCCGGTGTGGTCAAAGCCTTTGACGAGGCCCAGGTGACCATAGACTTCAATCACCCGCTGGCCGGCAAGGCGCTGACCTTTGATGTGGAAATCATTGAGGTCAAGGCGCTCTAATCCGAGCGCAGACCGTTTCCTCGCCCTTCGGGATACGGCTAGGGAGCAGGGGCCTCGCTACAGAGGCTCCCGGCCCGTAGAGCCGAGCCCCTAACTAGAACCCGGACTTCGAGGTCGTCACCATGCTTATCAAACTCGCCAATCCCCGTGGCTTCTGCGCTGGCGTCGATCGCGCCATCGAAATCGTCAACCGCGCCTTAGAAGTCTTCGGTCCGCCCATCTATGTACGCCATGAAGTGGTGCACAACAAGTTCGTGGTGGAAGACCTGCGCTCCCGCGGCGCGGTATTTGTCGAAGAGTTGGATCAGGTGCCGGATGGCGTGATCGTCATTTTCAGCGCTCACGGTGTGTCTCAGGCGGTGCGCCAGGAGGCCGATAAGCGCGGTCTCAAGGTCTTCGACGCCACCTGTCCGCTCGTCACCAAAGTGCATATTGAGGTAGCGCGCTACAGTCGCGATGGCCGCGAGTGCATCCTTATCGGTCATGCCGGTCACCCGGAAGTGGAAGGCACTATGGGCCAGTACGACCGCAGCAATGGCGGTGAAATCTACCTGGTGGAAGATGAGACGGATGTCGCCAACCTTGCCGTGCGCAACCCGGCCGAATTGGCCTTCGTCACCCAGACCACGCTGTCGATGGATGACACCAGTCGTGTCATTGACGCCTTGCGCGCCAAGTTCCCCAGCATCGGTGGCCCACGCAAGGACGACATCTGCTACGCCACCCAGAACCGTCAGGACGCGGTCAAGCAACTGGCCGCCGAGAGCGACGTGGTACTGGTAGTCGGTAGCCCCAACAGCTCCAACTCTAACCGCTTGCGTGAACTCTCCGAGCGTCTCGGCACCCCAGCCTACCTGATCGACGGCGCCGAAGACCTCAAGCGAGAATGGTTCGACGGCGTGCAGCGCATCGGCATGACGGCTGGAGCCTCGGCACCCGAGGTGCTGGTGCGTGGCGTGATTGAGCAATTGCGCGAGTGGGGCGCGAGCGGGGCGGATGAGTTGTTGGGGCGGGAGGAGAATGTGACGTTTTCGATGCCGAGGGAGTTGCGGGTTAAAGCGCTGTAATTGAATGAATAATAAAAAGGCCGACTATCTAGTCGGCCTTTTTATTAGAGATGTATTTGTTAGCTATTGCAGCGTAGTGACTGGCTCTGTGAGTGGATTCAGTTGCGTTTTTCGCGAATAAATCCACTTACAGAAACCAAATTACACCTTCAACGCAGAGCACTTATTGGTTACCAGCAATCCTGCACTGTTAGGGTACCGCCCTTACCTTTGGTGCCGCGGCTGTCTAGAGTCAGGTCACCACATTTGGTGTCGTTAGCTTGCTGCCCTATTGCATCCGCGGTGAGTGCAACACAGTTAGCAATTACTGCCCCGGCGCAGGCGGCGGCAGTGATGTTGTAACGCCCTTCATCAGAGGCCACTGCCGCATCCGCAGCTACACCATATCCCAAGCCGCCTGCCCCTAGGTTGGCAGTATAGGTTTGGTTCTGTGAGTAGAAACGCTCCTGTGCTTGCATTATCTCCATTAGCTTAGCCTGGCCGTCGGCCCTCCCGGTGCGCTGGATATAGTCTCGGTAGCTTGGGAAAGCAATCGCGGCAAGAATGCCGATGATTGCCACAACGATCATCAGCTCAATCAGTGTGAAACCTGACTGTTTCATTAATTTTCTCTCCAGTAGGTAGCTTTAACGGCGTCGCTTGTACGGCACGCTTCTACGCCGTCAAGACATTCCTCTTTCAGGACCTCCGTACCGGTCAGCACGGTTGGTTTGCCGTCCGAGAGGATTACGGAGGGGGTTGGTGGAATCCCTGAGCGCTTGAGGTCGAAGCTGCGTATTGGGGTTTTAGTGCCATTCACATCTTTTACATAAATCGCACTGGCATCAATCAGGCTCATTGCATAGGTTCTGCCACGGCCAACATCTGAGCCGCAGGTTGAGGTTGCTGCACCACGTGGACTAAAGGTGCTGAAGAATACTGCACCGCGGAACGATAGCGAGGCTGACAGTACCTTTTCACCCTTGGGTAGGCGCAGGTAGAAGCCCTTGCTGGCAGTGAGCAGGTTGATGTTAGGGGTGTAGTTGTTGCCAGGTGTCAGCTCCGCATATTTTGCGTTGATGTCGCTGCGCAGTTTCGGTAAACCAGTGGCAGGGTCGCTGGCATTGGCCAGCGCAACATCAACGAGGAACTGATAAGCATCAAACGTTGTGAGGGTGGCAGGGCTAACCTTGACCTGCGCAGCAGCGAGTTGCTCTGAGGTCAGTAATGCAGTGCTGCTGTCATAGGCTAAGGCTGCCAGGGCATCCGCTTCTACTTGCAAGGCTGCGGCAGATGCCGCTAGCGCAGCGGTCTGGCTTTGCAGGCTGACTACCAATGCTGTTGTTGTGGCTTCGTTAGTAGCTTTGCTTAGCATGGCGGCGCTTTTGCTGGCTTCATTCCTGGCTAACAACTCAGCGGTGGTGAGCGCTGCACTACCTGGCATGCCGAAGCTGGTTTGCAGTTCCGCCAAGGCCGTTTGCAGGGCTGCTGCAATGGCGGTGGCGTCGCCAGCAGTCAAGGCGGCATTCACCGCATTCAACCGTGCGACAGCCTCTGTGGGTGACCCTGTGTTCAGCTCTGTACGCTTGGTGACGCCACCCAGTGCAGCATAATCTGCTCGAAGGAGGGTCAACTGATCCTCCATTGCCGGAATACCATCCGAAGGGAACGCCGGGTCGGCTTTGGCGGCAATAATGGCTGCTTCCTGAGCGGTTACAGTGGCATAAGCGCTATCAAGACTGTCTTGCAGGTTGATCAGCTTCTCGTATTCAAGCGCCATTTGAGCTGTTGCCGAGGTCAGAGCGAGTGCGGCAGCGTCATCAGTAGTTGCACTTGCGAGTGCTTGATCTGCTGCAGTTTTAGCTGTTTGCGCATCATTTTTAGCCGTTAGCTTGGCGGCTGTATTAGAAGCTGAGGTTGCGGCGGTTCCAGCGGCTGTATCGGCAATACCTCGGTAGTAAGTTGCATCAGCAGCGGTAGTGTCTCGGTTCGTGGTAGCAGTAGCTAAGGCAGCTGCAGCTGCGGTTTGAGCGGATGTTGTACTTGTGACCAAGCTGTTTGCAGCAGTTGAGGCGTTATCGGCTGCAGTTGCTGCGGACGTGGCATCATTGGCCGCAATTTGTGCTGTGTTGTTCTCTGTATCTGCGACTAAGGCTGCTGCAGTCGCGTTATTAAAGTCATCAATCAGGTTCTGCGGATCCGGGTCTGGGTTGCTGTCCAGAGCCGTTTGAGCATCAGACACCGCCTGGTCGGCTGTAGTTTTAGCACTGAACTTTGCTGCTGCAGTTGCATCGGCGTTGATTTTGGCAGCGTCGGCGTCAGCTTTGGCTGTAGCTTTCAGCCCAGCATCAATGACTGCTGCTGTGGCAGCGGCGTCGGCGTTATCTTTGTCGGTTTGAGCCGTTGCCAGAGCGCTAGCTGCGGCTGCCGCAGTAGTTTCGGCAACAACTGCGGTGGCGTCGGAGCTGGCTGCCAGCGCCGCATCGTTATCGGATATGGCTTTGGCCGCGTCGTGGTCAGTAGTGGCGTCAGTTAGCGCGTTGTCCGCGTCAGTTGCTGCGGTAGTTAATGCTGGAACATCTGTAGTGTCCGCCAGTGCCTGCGCATCAATGCGCGCTTGCTCAACGCCTGCCAGAACATCGCGCGCCTTGGTTAGGCTGTCTTGGTAAGTGCTTTGCTGGGCGCTCTCCGGTGTATGTTCTAGCAGGTAGGGATCGCCCGCCAGGATGGTGTCGATTTGACCCTGCACGGCATTGGCGTTGCTGTATGCCTGGGCCGCTGCATTCTGCTTGGCGGTATGCCCTACTGTAGTTTTATAGGTGTTGAAGTTGCCCTGGGCGTTACTAAGGGCTGTATTCAGGGCTGCCATGCTGGCTTCGAGGGTGGCGATTTGTGCAAGCACTGTCGTGGCTTGGGCGTCCGTCAAGTCAACGCTGGAGACGTCGGTCAAGTCGCTTTCGGTGATGGTCGTGTAGCTGGCAGGCTTGGTGTACACGTTGCTGTCGCGCAGGACGTAAAAACGGTCGTTGGTGTCTTGGTTTAGAGGGCTTTCCCTGAAACCGGCGCCGATTGATAGGGTGAAGTAGGTTTTGCCGCCGCGCTCCTTAATCAACGCAACATCGGGCGAGTTGAAGAAACGGCGGTTGTCTGCTGCAGTTGCCCCAGCCAAGCTGGCAAAGCGTCCGCCAGTGGCAAATACGCCGGCGTCGGTGCCATCGCTGCCAGTGTTCGCGCTATTGAAGTCAAAGCGGAATACTTGGCCGCGTAGGTCTGAGGCGTAGACGATATCGACCAAACCATCGCCATTAATGTCTACCAAGGTTGGGTCAGCCGGCATGCTGTTGGTCATGGTGCTGATGTTGAGCTGAGCGCCGCTGTTGCTAGCATGCCAGATCAGCTTGCCGGTCTCGGCATCAGCTACGAACAGGCTGTTACCAATATCGTCATTCTTGGGCACGTTGGTGCCGACGGTGTCCTGATCCAGATCGTAGCCACCGGTAAAGATCAACACCTTGGTTTCGGTGCCGTTTACTTTGAGCTTGGTTAGTTTGGGTGCCGAGAAGGTGCGGCCCAATTTGGCGTAACCAGGTGTGAAGCCTGTGGCTGCGTTGCTGTAGTTGCCGCTGACCAAGGTTTGCTCTGGGCCTTTGATGACCCATTTCAATTGTGGCGAATTGATGTTGAGCACGTCGAGTGCGTAGTAGTTACTGCCACCGCGACGCATGCCTGCATACAGGTAGGCTTTATTCAGCGAGCGAGTTTTTGTTCCCGCATCCAGTGCGCTGTACTCGGTCCATAGGTTGATCTGGCCGTCAATCCCGTATTTTTTGTTTGCAGTGCCCTTGGCATTTTTCAAATAAGCCCCAGGGTTTTTCAGCAGTTCCTTGGGGATAAAGGCGAATTTTTCCGCGCCATTATTGGGGTCGATTGCATGAATAAAACCTTCGTTGTCGCCAAAGAACATATAGAGCTGTTCAGGCGAGGTCGCTGTGCCTTCTGCGGCACCCTGCACGCGAACGAGGTCTTCGTCAGTGGTATAGGCAACGAGTTTGGGTTCGTTGTGCAGCACGTCGCCAATGGCAAGGCGCGGACTATTGTCGGTATTTTTACCGCGGGCCCAGTTAACGAAGGTGCCTTGTTCGGTTGCGTCTGCTGCTCCTAGTAATGCAGCACTAACATTGGCGGTGCTCAATGCAACCAATGCTGCTGAGCCAGTGACCCCATCTGCAGCAGTAGGGGTGCGGTCTGTTGCGCTGGTCCAGGTCAATACATTGCGGGTGTCTGGATCGAGTAGTTGTGCCGCTACGCCGCCTTTGGCGACATCTTTGCCATCTGTGGTCGACCAGAAACTTGAAGAGCTGTCGCTGAAGAAACCGGTGGCGTCATCGATGGCCGCATTGCCGTTTTTATCGACGATTAACGGATTGCCGCTGACGTCTTTGCCGAGCTTGTAGCGTTTTACGTTGCCAGGCCAGCGAGCGCCTTCGGCTGGACGGAACAGCGCGTAATACAGGTCGTTACGGTAGCCGAGGTTGTTAAATGCACTTACCGCCACGCTGGGGGCGGCAAAGGATGTATTTTCTGCGGTGATGTCAACAATGATGGATTTTAGGGCGTCAGTGAGGCCCGAGACATTGCTCGATGTGTAGTAGCTGCCGCCACCGGCCGCGGCGGCGTTTTCCAGCAGGGGTAAATCAAGGGCAAAACCAACAAAGTGTGAGGTTACAGTTTGCTTACGATTGGTCGGGTCGTCGAATGGCGCGGGTGCCGGGAAAAAATCTTGATTCGCCATATATTCGGCAAGATGAGGCAGGCATTGGCCGTTGCCATTCACGCATGTTGCGGGTAGGTATTGCGCGTTTTTGGCAGCCAGGGCACGGATATCCGCGTTGGATGATGTGTCGGTAGTCGGTTCGCCATCTGTCACATAAATAATATGAGTCTTCTGACAGCTATGCGTGATGGGTGATATGTATTTTCCGCCACTCTTTGAACTGCTTACGCTGCTGGTGTCACCCCACTTTGGCGTTAGTCCGGCCATGTAGAGATAAGCTTCGTAGTAGGTCTCTGATAAGGGCGTCCAGTCATCTGCTCCTATCTTGTTTACAATGCTTTTCATTGAGTCTGCGTTGGCAGTAGTGAGTCGTTGTACCGGGCTGAGTACTCTACCGCCTTGGGTGTTGTTGTTGCCGTCGTGTGAGGTGCCGAAGCGCATAAAGCCAATATTGGTGTCTTCTTTAGCTTTTAGTTCATCGATAAGATTGTTGACAACATTTTTCAGGACTTTATTGCGGCTGAGGTTGGTGCCGCTTACTTTGGTGTCCATTGAGCCAGAAGAATCAAGTATGAATAGTATATTCGGTCTTACTTGCTGGTCGGCTGGCAGATCTTTAGGTACGTAGATCTCGGTGTCGTCGGCCAGGGCTACTTGAAAGCTCATTGCGCTGTATATGAAGGCGCTGATGCCAAGGGCGATGGGTTTTAGGGTTTTCATCTGATTACTCCATGCCTAGGTTTCAGTAGATGCGAATTTTAATGATCTTGGTGGGGGCGTGATCGGTTACTGTAATAAATCCAGACCAGTCGACTCTGCTGCTGATTTCCTCTATGGGGCGATTTTCCCCGTTTATAAGAAGTTCAGTGTCTTTGTTGAACGTCATTGTTGTCGGCGTGCAGTCGGCGCAGCGATAAATAATTGCACGGCCGAGGTCTTGGCTGTTAGGGGTCCAGTTTACGATGAAGTGTTCAACCTCAATAACTTGGATGGATGCTTCCGGGTTTTTTTCATCTGCGTGAATAACTGACGAAAACAACACTGTCGCAGCTAAAATGTAATTTATAACATTCATGTTGATTTCCTCACTTTGCAGCTTCGTAGGTTATGCCTTGGGTTTGCGAGGAGCTTGCCGTGCCAACTGCCGCCGTGGCTTGCATCTCGAAATGCAGGCAGGTGAACTTTTCTGCGCTGGAGCCTGGGCATAGGGTTTCCACTACAAAGCCCACGGAGTCGCTGGTGATATCTTTGGTTTGAACGTTAAGGGGTGTGGGTAGACGTGCAGTCTTTGGTAGCAGGGCTAGCGTGCTATCAGCCTCAGGCATTGGGTCTTTATCTTTGGCAAGCAATAAGGGGGCCCGTAACGCAACGCTTTTGTTGAATGCGAGCATGTGTGCGCGCAGTTCGCTTTGCGCTTGCTGGAACATCTGATTGCCAAATTGGGTGTTGCTGGTCATGCGCTCTTCGAATGTGGCGAAGCGCACGGCGGTAACGCCAGCGGCGGTCATTACTAATAGAAAGATTAGTGCCACTATCAAGGTGGCACCTTGCTGCGCCGCAGGCTGCGAGTGTGAGTGATTCATGCTGACGGCCTCAGTCGGTATTCTTGAGTTGAATTGTGGTGGTGAATATTTGTCTGCTGCGCTGGTCATCGTTTAGGTCCGCGGGCGTCGGTGTGGCATCAAGCAGAGCAAATCGTCGATTTGCGGCCGTTGAGTTGGTGGTTACTACCGAGTTGGCTAATACTGAAATGCGCACTGAGCGCACCTTTTGCCAGTCGCTCAGATTGCTGCCAACGCGATCTGCTGACACATATTGGTTGGCGCTGCGCGAATCTCCTCCGGTGCTGATGCCGTAAAGAATTTGCAATCGGTCTATGCCATCAATTAGAGATTGATAACCGGGGCCTGCTGTCCATTTTCCAATCCCTGTAACGCTATCGTAAGCATATGTTCTGCAGGTAAGTGCACTTTGCCCATTATCATCTTGTATTGAAAATTCATTGATGATTAGATCATTGCCGTCAATGAGCTTTGCAGGGGTGGCGGGGTTGTCTAGGTTGTTACCTATGCAGTCACGTCGAGCGCCATCGACAATGGGGGGGCGCATAATGAAACCAATGCTGTCGCTCCCATTGCCATTACCATTAAGGCTGCAGGGTGGTGTGTCTGGTAGATCGCCTGGTTGACCTGTACATGAAGGGCGGACTATTGGCAGCGGTTTTTCACCGATGTAAATAGGCTCTGCATAACCAGCAAGGCGCGCACTGCGTGAGATAAACTCCAGAGCGAAGCGGCCGTTTTCCTGCATGCGTGCCATGGCTTCGTTGGTTGCATAGGTTTGTCTGCTGGAAAGAAAGACTTGGATGATGCCTGTCATTAATACCAAGCCAAGTACCAGTGCAACCATTAGTTCGACCAGAGATAAACCTAATTGCTGGCGGCGCATGCCACTGTATCTGCTCATCGCACCACCTCCACTTCGCTTGTTTCAGATACTTTCTCGCCAGCGCCTTTAACGTTGTCTCCTTTGCCGAGCCAGCGGCCAGTGATGGTTAGCGCATTGGCGTTATTAGCAACGGTCAGGGTTATTCCGTCGGCAGGAGCTGTCATAAAGTCACGACCGGAAAAACGCCCGTCGATGGTGTTGAAGGCGGCGATTGCGGAGTAACTGCATTGCGCCTCCCAGCGGTCGAAGGCGGCCATTTGCGCTGCGCTGCAATTGCTGGCGTTAACTTTTGCGCCGGTGGCGGGGTTGTAATAATCGGCGCATCTATTTGCTGGCAAGGCTGCGCAGGCAGGTGCGGCGGCGTAGTTGGCTGCAGTGCCTTGAGGGTTCGCACGGATGCGCTCGGCGATATCTTGCAGAATCCAAGTCGATTGCGAACGCTGCGCGCTGTCGACTGTTCCCTGCAGGGCATTCAGTTGCAGGGCCGCCATGCCCAGCATTCCGACAGAGAAGATCAACAGGGTTATCAGCACTTCAATAAGCGAACTGCCCCGTTGCATGAGTTGATTGTTAGGCATATTTGAGTCCTTTAGCAGGCAGTGTCGCGAGTGACTTTTCTGAGCGTGGTGCGACCAAGAAGGCTGATGTCGATGCAGCGGGCATCGTTTCCCGTAGCTTTTAATTTGGTTGAAGTGATCCTGAGGGGGTTGGTGCAGTTTGGGCAGGTGCCATCACGTTTGAAAAATAGCGTTACGCCTGCGCCTGATTGCAGATAATTACTGGTGATATCTACGTTTTTTGCGCTGGAGAAATTGCGCAGGCGATCACCGTCTTCGCAGTCTGTCATGGCTGCTTCCGGGCCTGCGCACCAGCCGTCAGTCCAGCCGGTGCCGGCATTGGTCGCCGGCAATACCGCGATGTCGATACCGCGCGTAACTGCTTCGGAGCGTGCGTAGGCCAGTGCCAGCATGAGCTCATTCGCTTGGCTGCTCACGCGCTGACGAACCACAAAATCGCCCATGGCCGGTGCGGCCAAGCCGAGTATGACGCCCAGGATTGCGAGGGTGATCATCAGTTCTATCAGGGTGAAACCTTTGGCTTTACGCATGTCCGTTCTCTAGGGAAATCTCTCACCTTGATACTCTAAGCTAGTCGGTGACAACTCAAGTTGAACGGGATGATTGGCTGTTCTGTCGGGTTAAAAGGCAGCTTTGACGGGGCAGGGCTGCGCTAGGCGAGCTGATCGGGTTCTGCCTTGGCGATTGATGATCAACTGACGGCTCTCATCTAACCCGGGGTGGCACAGGGTAAATGTGCCATTACTGACGAATGTGCCACCTGCAGATGAAAAATGAATCGAGTTGTTGGGTTTCATGCCTTGCCAGGCCGTAATGACCTTGCTGGGCATATCAATGAGGTTTAATAGGCTGTCCTCTGGGTCCCGTATGCGGTTGCCATTTGTGTCGGTGAATGCGCTTATCCCGCCGGTCCAATTGGCGTTGCAGTGATTGTCGTCAGACAAGGCGCACACCGTGACGCGGGTGCTTAGTGTGAGGGCTTCATTGCGAGCTTTCGCAATGAGCAGGCGCAGGTCACTTTGACTGCTATTGAGCCGATGTTGGGCAATCATGCTTGTGGCGATGGGCAGGGTTGCGCAAAGAATTGAAACGATAGTTAAGGTGATTAACAGCTCAATCACCGTTACGCCGAAAGTTGATTTGAGGTTCATCCTGAACACCTTGTTTGTCCATGTTGGAAGAGTTAAGTCTGGCTGGTATTTCGTACGGCTCTGGGCGAACACGGCTGATTTTTTTGTAGGTAATAAGCGTAAGGATTTGTCAGCGTGCAGCGAATATGTGTGATTGGCGGTGGTGTGATTGGCTTGCTCTGTGCGCTGGAGTTGGCGCGTTCTGGTGAGCAGGTTTGCTTGCTGGATCGGCAGCTTGTCGGCCAAGAATCCTCTTGGGCCGGCGGCGGTATCGTTTCGCCGCTTTACCCTTGGCGTTACAGCGCGGCAGTGACGGCGTTGGCCCATTGGTCGCAGGGGTTTTATCCGGGGTTGGGCGAGCGGTTGTTGGCGTCCACCGAGGTTGATCCTGAGGTGTATGTCACCGGTTTGTATTGGCTGGATTTGCCGGATGAGGCTGAGGCCCTGGCGTGGGCTGAGCGCGAAGGTCGTGAGTTGTTGGCGGTGGATGTGGCGCAGGTGCGCGAGCATGTAGCCGCGTTGGGTGATGGCTTTGCCCGCGCGTTGCATATGCCAGGCGTGGCCAATGTGCGTAACCCGCGTTTGGTGCAAGCGTTGCGTGCCGAGCTGGAGCGCTTGCCCAATGTTCGACTGGTTGAGCATTGTGCGGTGCAAGGCTTTTTGCGCGATGAAGGCCGGATTTCTGGGGTCGAAACCAGCCAGTGCTCGATTGAAGCAGATCAGGTGGTGCTGACTGCCGGGGCCTGGAGTGGCGAGTTGCTGGCCAAGCTAGGGCTCGCTTTGCCGGTGGAGCCGGTGAAGGGGCAGATGATCCTTTATAAGTGCGCCGAGGATTTTCTGCCGAGCATGGTGTTGGCCAACGGCCGCTATGCCATTCCGCGCAAGGATGGCCACATTCTGGTGGGCAGCACGCTGGAATATGCGGGCTTCGACAAAACACCGACAGACGAGGCTTTGGCCAGTTTGCAGGCGTCGGCGGTTGCCTTGCTGCCGGCGCTGGCAGATGCCGAAGTGGTGGGGCATTGGGCTGGCTTGCGACCAGGCTCGCCTGAGGGTATTCCCTATATCGGAGAGGTGCCTGAACACCCGGGGCTGTGGCTGAACTGCGGGCATTTTCGCAATGGCTTGGTGTTGGCGCCGGCCAGTTGCCAGTTGCTGGCGGACTTGATGCTGGGTCGCGAGCCGATTGTCGATCCGACCCCTTATGCGCCGGCTGGGCGTTTAGGCGTGCTTTGAGCGTGCGCCGGGATCTGCATGGCGCAGATCCCGGTTGCGGCTGGCGCCATCAGTCGATGCCGAGTTTTTTCAGCCGATAGCGCAGGGAGCGGAAGGTCATGCCCAGCCGTTCGGCGGCGGCGGTGCGGTTCCAACGGGTTTCTTCTAGGGCTTGCTCGATCAGCTTGCGTTCGACGCTTTCCAGATAGTCTTCCAGATTGTCGATGCCGGCGAGGCTGACTTCGCCGCTCTCGGCACTGCAACTGGCTTCCGCCAGGCGCAGGTCACTGGCCTGGATATGCTCGTTTTCGCACAGGGTGTAGGCGCGTTCGAGCATGTTTTCCAGCTCGCGGACGTTGCCGGGGAAGCGGTAACTTTTCAGCTTATCCAGCGCCTCGCTGCTGAGCTTGGCGCAGGGCAGGCCGCTGCCTTGGGCGAGGCGGGCGAGCATGCGTTCGGTCAGCAGGCCGATGTCCTCGCGGCGTTCGCGCAGCGGCGGTACTCGCAATTCGATCACATTCAGGCGGTAGTAGAGGTCCTGGCGGAAGCGCCCGGCAGCCACTTCGGCGGCCAGGTCTTTGTGGGTGGCGCAGAGGATGCGCACGTCGACCACCACTTCCTGCTGGCCACCGACGCTGCGCACGGCTTTTTCCTGGATGACG
>Ga0209343_10004844_pt1 | contig 16539 bp, 16 predicted proteins | sample RifCSPlowO2_02_FD_184026 | JGI IMG/M metagenome (GOLD analysis project Ga0209343, IMG submission 184026) | Groundwater microbial communities from Rifle, Colorado - Rifle CSP2_plank lowO2_0.2 (SPAdes) (version 2) | ecosystem: Environmental > Aquatic > Deep subsurface > Groundwater | place... | reverse complement strand
TCCAATCCGGTGCCGGGCGCGCCGACCGAGGTTACCCACGACAATCCCCCGAACACCTTGGTTTCCACTTCTACTTCCGGCACAAATGTAGCTAGCACCGTGGAATACGGTGCGACTCAATTCTTCCTCTATCATGATGGCGCGGAGATGTCTAACGCCTCTATGGAAGCAAGCTGTGCGAACGGCACTTCCTGGAACAGCGCCTGGTGCGAATCCGAAGAACCACCACCACCAATGTCCGGCACGCTTACTCGCGCCGCTCCTGCCTGTGTCATTGCTTCCGGAGCGAGTTTCTGCAATATCAACTTCTCTTGGAGCACTATCAATCCCGAAAGCACTTCCGTGGTGACTAAGCCGGTCAATGTCACGGTAGCCACCGGCAATTCCGGCTCCAATGTTCCTTTCGCCGTTAAATACAGTTCTGAGAGCTTTTACCTTTACAACAACGGCCAAGAGCTCGACAGCGAGACCGCAACTTCGTCCTGCGCCTCCGGCACGGCTTGGAACGGCTCTGTCTGCGCTCCTTCGAGCGAGATGACGGGGGTACTCAACGCTTACAATCCTTCTTGCGAAATTGCCGTGGGCGAAGGGAGCTGTAATATCCTTTTTTCTTGGAATGTAACTAACCCGACTGGCGCGACTACCGTGGTCCGGGCAAGTGGTGGAACAGTCGGCAACGGGCATAGTGGCTTCCTAGCATTCTCCGTGCCGTTTAATTCCGCCACTTTTATTCTTGTTAATGACACCATAGAACTTGATTCCGAAACGGTCTACGCGGCCTGCGAAGAAGATACCACTTGGAACGGCTCTGTCTGCGTAGCCAGCGCCCCGCCCGCCATTTCCGTGGATCTAACCGCCACTCCCTCTTTTATGAGACTGCCGGATAATGATGTTACACTGTCTTGGAACACAACTGGCGGGCCTACCAGTTGCACTGCTTCCAACGATTGGTCAGGGGCCAAGGCCACTGCCGGCGGTTCAGAGGACCGGAACAATCTATCTACTGGATACTATGTCTACGATATTGTTTGCGTCAAAGCGGGCAGTCCAAATGCCTATGACCAAGTCACTGTCCGAGTGACGGGCCGACAGCCAGAAGTCAAGGAAAACTAAAAACACCCTATAAGGGCGTACAGCTTCGCCGGCCTTAGGTTTTTTCTCTCTCCTCGCGCATTTACCGCCTTGTCGTTCGAAAAAACCTAATGCCGACTCCGATTAATTTGTGATATAATTTACATATAATGCAAATCAACGAGGCGGAACTCCAAAAATTCATTCTGGAAGCCGGGCTGGTTTCGCGCGCGGATTTGAGCGCGGCGCAGAAAAAAGCCGAGGCGGAAAAGCAAAAACTGGGCAGTATGCTTCTCTCTGAAGGCAAAATTTCGGAGACGGACTTGAAGCGGATGGAGGCCTTTGCCCTGGGTATTCCATTTGTAAATTTGAGCGACCAAAAAATTGATTTAGCTGTGCTCTCTCTAATCCCCGAGCCGATTGCCCGCAATTACAACATTATCGCTTACCAAAAAAAAGGAGATAATCTAGAGGTGGCCATGCTGGATGTGGAAGATATGGCGGTGATTGAATTTATCAAAAAGCGCTCCGGCTTCAAAATTCTGCCACGCTTGACGGACACCGCCTCCATCCGCGCCGCCCTGGTTAAGTATCGGGAAAGCCTACAGGCGGAATTCGGCGACATCATTCAGAAAGAATCTGCCACTCTCGCGCCGGAAGCCAAGGACGAAGGCGAGAAGTCGGCCGCGGAACTCAAGGAAATGGCGGATGACTTGCCAGTGGTGAAAATAGTTGACTCTCTCATTTTTCATGCCATCCTGCAAAACGCCTCGGATATTCATATTGAACCCGGGGAAAAAGAGCTCACCGTGCGCTACCGCATTGACGGCCTCCTCCACGACGCCATGGTTCTGGACAAAAAGGCAGCGGCCGGGATTACCGCCCGGGTCAAAGTTTTGTCCAATCTCAAGCTGGACGAAAAGAGGTTGCCCCAGGACGGCCGGTTCAAGATAGAACAGAACGGGGAAAAAGTTTCTTTCCGAGTGTCCACCTTGCCGACCTTCTTCGGCGAAAAAACCGTCATCCGCATCCTAAAAGAAACGGGAAGCGGATTTTCCCTGGAGACTCTAGGCTTTCACGGCGAAGCCTTGGAGCGAATTCACGAATCTCTCCGGCAGAAAACCGGCATCGTTCTCGCTACTGGCCCGACCGGCAGCGGTAAGACCACTACCCTCTACACCATGCTGGACATCCTCAACAAGCCGGAAGTTAACATTTCTACGGTGGAAGACCCGATAGAATACCAAATGCCCCGGGTCAACCAGACCCAAGTTAAGCCGGAAATCGGGCTCACTTTTGCCAACGGTCTGCGCTCTCTCCTGCGCCAGGACCCGGACATATTGATGGTGGGCGAAATCCGGGACGGGGAGACGGCGGGGCTCGCCATTAACGCGGCCTTGACCGGCCACCTGGTGCTCTCCACCATCCATACCAATTCCGCGGCCGGCGCCATACCTCGCCTGATTGACATGGGAGTGGAGCCATTCCTGATTGTTTCCACGGTCAAGACCATTATCGCCCAGCGGCTGGTGCGCCGGCTGACCGCCACCAAGACCAAATATTTTCTTTCAGCGGCGGAGATAAAAAATTTAAGCCGCATCTCCGACCTGGAGCGGATGCTCGGGATGTTGAAGAAAGAAAAATTAATCGGCGCCAAAGACACCTGGGAAAAAGTTCCTTTTTATAAAGCTGTTCCGAGTGATGAATCGGGAGACGGCTACTCCAACCGCATTGGCATCCACGAAGTGATGCGAGTCACGCCCACCATCCGGGAAATGATATTGAAGGGCGTCTCTCAGGACGATATTGAAATGGAAGCCAAGAAGGAAGACATGATGACCATGCTAGAGGATGGGGTCTTCCAGGCAGTATTGGGCACAACCACTCTGGAAGAGGTGTTTCGAGTGGTGTCGGAGTAGTTATAAAGTAAAAAGTTCATCAAGTAAAAAAATTAAAATTCTTTATAACCTTACAAACTTTTTAACTTTTAACTCACAGTGCTTTTTGCCTACAAAGCTAAAACTAAAGAGGGAATTATAGAAGACGTGATAAACGCCGCTGACCGTTTCGCGGCGGCGCGGGATATTCGCGGACGCGGCAGTATTCCCCTCCAGATAAGAGAGAAAAAAGATAATTTTTTAGCCACTGCTTTTTATTTTTTGAATATTTTCTCCAAAGTAAAAACCAGCGAGCTTTCCATTTTTACCAAGAATCTCTCCGGCATGCTCTCCGCGGGGTTGTCTCTCTCTCGCGCGCTGTCCGTCTTATTCAAACAGACCAAAAACAAAACTATGCGCCGGATCCTGCTCTCTTTGTCCGCAGAGGTCAACGCCGGCGGCACGCTCTCGGGCGGCTTGGCCAAGTTCCCGGATGTTTTTTCCAAACTTTTCGTGTCCATGGCCCGCTCCGGCGAGGAATCCGGCAACCTCTCCGCTTCTCTCTCTGAAATCGGCTTCAATCTGGAGAAGGCCGACGCCTTGAGCAAAAAAATCCGGGGTGCCTTGGTTTATCCGGGAGTTATTCTCTCGGCGATGGTGGTTATCGGGGTCTTGATGTTCGCTTTCGTGGTGCCGACCCTGGCTTCCACTTTCAAAGAGCTTGGGGTGACTCTGCCCACTTCCACTCGGGCGATAGTCTGGGTGGGCAATTTTTTCTCCAACAATCTTGTACTGACCTTCGTCCTTCTCCTGGCTTCCGCCTTAGGCTTTTATACCCTTTTACGTTCCAGTTTTATGGCCAAGTATGTTGATTTTCTCATTGTTCGTTTGCCCGTAATCGGCAATATGGCCAAGGAGCTAAATACCGCCCGGACGACCCGGAGCTTGGCATCGCTCCTCCGTTCCGGTGTGTCCATAGTCCGGGCGGTGGAGATTACCGAGGATGTGGTGCAGAACATTTATTACAAGAAAGTTTTGCGGGAAGCCCAGGTAGCGGTGGAAAAAGGCGGCTCCTTCGCCGAAGTTTTTGAAAAAAACACCCATCTTTACCCGATAATGATGTCGGAAATGATAGAAGTGGGTGAGGAAACCGGCAAGCTCTCGGAGATGCTCTTGAACATTGCCGTTTTTTACGAAAATGAAATTGAAAACAAGACCAAAAATCTTTCCACCATCATTGAGCCGGTTTTGATGATTATTATCGGCGCCGGTGTGGGTTTCTTCGCCATTTCCATGATTTCGCCCCTGTATTCAATTTTGGGCGAGATCAACTAGTATGAAGACCTTCGGCAACAAAGGTATAACGGTGATGGAGATTATGCTAGTCATAGCGATACTGGGCCTGCTTCTCGGCATTGTTCTGCCCCAGTTTGCTCAAATGCGGGAAAAGCAGTCGCTCTGGAATGCCAGCGAAGAGGTAATGTCGGCCATCTCCGAGGCCAAAGCCAATACTTTAGCTTCGGTGGATTCTTCGGAATACGGGGTGCATTTTGAGAGCGGCGCGGTTATAATTTTTAAGGGTGTGTCATTTTCCCCCGGGGCTCCGGACAACGAGCAGAGAGGAATTATCGCCCCGGCCACTATTACCAGTGTCACTTTAGGGGGTATTCCTGCGTCCTCGGGCGATATGTATTTCAATCGCCTCTCCGGTTTGCCCAGCTTAAGCGGCGTGATAGAAGTAGCCACGCCTTCTTTCGTTAAAACTATTACTATTCATCCCACTGGCGCGGTTAGCGCCGAGTAGAATTATTATGAAAACTAATTCGAGCAGAGGGTTTATGCTGATTGAGGTGGTGGTTTTTTCCGCCATTGTCGCTCTGTCGGTCGTGGCTTTCACCGCTGTCGCCCAAAAGTCAATTTATCTTTCCCGGCAGGCTCTGCGGGGCGCCCAAGCAGCGTTTCTTTTGGAAGAAGGGGCGGAGGTGGCGCGGCTGGTAAGAGATGAGGATTGGGAAAATATTGCTGGCCTGGACGCGGAAACCGACTATTATCCGCTTTTCGCCGACAATGCCTGGACGCTGTCCGTTTCTCCCTCTGTCGTGGGCATATTTACCCGCAAGGTCAACACGGAGAGCGTCAATCGCGACCCGAGCAATGACGATATCGCTGAGACCGGCACTCCGGACCCTGGCACGAGGTTGATTACCGTCACCGTTTCCTGGCCGGAGGGGGAGACAATCCTATCAAAGACGTTGTCGTTTTATATTATGGACATTTTTATATGACCAGCATTAAAACAATCAGGCATAAAAAAAATACCTCGGGCTACGCCATGCTAGAACTCCTGTTTTATATTTCACTTTTCGTTTTTCTGTCCGTTGTTGTCGTCAATTCTATGATAACCATGACTCGCGCGCTTAAGGAAACGGCGATTGAGCGGGATTTGGCGGAAGGGAGAGAAATTATGGAGAAAATATCCCGGGCAATCCGGCAAGCGGAGAGCATCAACGCCTTAAGCGGGAGCAGTTTGGAGCTTAACACCAAAGACGAGTCCGGGGCGGACCAAACCTTGAAATTTTCTCTTCTCTCCTCGGATATTCAATTTTTGGCGAATGACATATTGGTGGGAAATTTGAATTCCGCGGATATTGAAATTACAAGTCTAAATTTTTCGCAGGTGGTCGCCCAAAAAAGCGAGGCGGTCAGGGTTGCTTTGACCGTCCACTCCTCGGAGGATGCCTCCCCACGCAGCGCGGACTTTTATGACACCGTCGTTCTGCGGGGCGGCTACTAAACCTTTATGTCTTATTCCGGCGAAAAAATCAGAAAGAACAAAGGCGTCGCCATGCTAACGGCTCTCCTCTTTTTTCTTTCTGTTTCCTTGATTCTGGTTTCTGGCATGATTTCGCCAGCGCTCAGCGAATTTAAAAACTCCGGGCTCAGTTTGCGTTCCAAGCAGTCCTACTTTCTAGCGGAATCCGGCAGTGAAGACGCAACTTATCGCATATTTAACAATAAAGGTCTTAACTCCACCGAGACAATAAATCTCGGGCTGAATTCTGCCTCTACCACCATTACTTCCGTAGGCAATAGTCAGAAGGAAATTGAGTCTCTGGGGCAAGTATCTGGCTCGGAGCGTCAAGTCGGATTGACTCTGACCTATGGCGACGGCGCTTTGTTCAAATATGGCACCCAAGCCGGACAGGGTGGCGTGGTTTTCAAAAATAATTCTTATCTCAATGGTAATTTGTACACTAACGGCGATATTGTCGGCTCAAACGGCGCATATATTACCGGAGACGCGTATGTTGCCGGCGGTACCGGCTCGATTTCCAATATGCGCGTGGGTTATGGTGGCACCGGAAATATCCGAGCCCATAATGTTACCGACTCCACCGTCACCGGCAATCTATATTGCCAGAGCGGCTCCGGCAACAACAAGCCCTGCGATACTTCCTTGCCCGACCCTCTGCCACAGGAGATGCCTATTTCCAATTCCCAAATAGAAGATTGGAAAAATGACGGGACGGCTGGCGGCATTACTGCGGGCGATGTTATCATATCCTCTCCCACGACCCTGGGTCCCCGACAGATATCCGGCAACCTGACGGTCAACAGCACTCTTACTATCGCCGACACCATTTACGTCACTGGTAATGTTATAATCAACGGCACCGTCAAATTGAGCTCCGCTTATGGCGCAACTTCGGCCATAATCGTCGCCGATGGTTACATCATAATAAGCAACGGCGCTGTTTTACAAGATTCCGGGACCCCCGGCAGTTATGTTATGTTTCTGTCGGAGAGTGATTGCGACGCGAGCATGGCCGGCAGTCCCTGCGAGGAACACAACGCGATAGAGGTCAGCAATAACTCCGATATTTCCATCGTTAACGCGCAGAGGGGAACGATTTACTTCAGCAACAACGCCACGGTCAAGGAAGCGGTGGGCAACAAGATAGAACTGAAAAATAATGTGGGCATAAGCTACGGTAGCGGCATCATCAGCGTAGATTTTACCAGTGGGCCCAGCGGTTCCTGGGTTATATCTAGCTGGCAGGAAACAAAATAATAAAGTCAGCGCGTGATATAATATCGTAGCCAAACCACAATGGACAGAAAAAAAATTATCATTGGCAATTGGAAAATGAACCCCGCCTCCTCCGGAGAGGCGGAGAGATTATTTACCAGTGTTGCCAAATTAATTTCTGCGTCCCGAGGCGCTGAAATAGTGGTTTGCCCGCCGGCGATATATCTCCCCAAGCTTAAAAAAATATCCAAAAAAATAGTCTTAGGCGTCCAGGATGCCTCCGCCGATAATTCGGTCGGCGCTTTTACCGGCGATATATCGGCGGAGATGCTAGGCAATATGGGCGCCAAATATGTGATTTTGGGCCATTCCGAGAGGCGCTCCCGCGGCGAAACCGACGAAGTGGTAAATAGAAAAATCAAAGCGGCGCTTTCCGCCGGTCTCCGGCCGATTCTCTGCGTAGGGGAACTAGAGAGAGATGAGAATCATGAATATTTTAAAGTGGTGCAGAGCCAGGTTGCAGAATGCTTAAGCGGAATTTCCAAGAATTTAATTTCTAAAGTCGTGGTGGCCTACGAACCGGTCTGGGCCATCTCCAGTACCCCCGCTCGCCGGGACGCCACTCCGGAGAACTTGCGGGAAATGGCGATTTTCATCCGCAAAATAATTTCCAATATCTGGAGTTCGACAATCCGCCTGCCTCGGGTTATTTACGGCGGTTCGGTCAATGAAAAAGACGCCGAAGAATTTATTTCCGCCCAAGTGGACGGACTTCTGGTCGGCCGAGCCAGTCTGGACCCCAAGAAGTTCGCGGCGATTGTAAAAATATGCGAAGCATTGAACAAATAGAAAATTTAGAAGGCAAGCGTGTGCTAGTGCGCGTGGATTGGAATGTACGTATTCAGGATGGTCAAGTTCTGGACGAATTTCGCATAAAAAAATCTCTTCCCACATTAGAATTTCTTAAATCACGTGGCGCTAAACTCATTATTGCTGTTCACCTGGAACCCATTAATACATCGCTAGAGCCCCTTAAAAAATATTTACCCGAAGGCGCGGAGCTTTTGGAAAATTTGCGATTGAGTCCGGGAGAAGAAGCAAACGATGAAGAGTTTGCGAAGTCTCTCGCTGCGAAGGCGGATATTTATGTTAACGAAGCTTTTTCTGTTTCGCACCGACGGCACGCCTCTATCGTCGGTGTGCCGCGCTTCCTACCTTCTTACATTGGATTCCAATTTGAACGCGAAGTGAAAGAACTTTCAAAATCTTTCAATCCACCCAGACCGTTTTTTCTTATCCTGGGTGGGGTGAAATTTGAAACTAAACTTCCGTTGGTAGAAAAACTCCTGCCTTCCACGGATTTTGTTTTTATCGGCGGTGGTATGGCCGCGGCTGCTTCAAAAACTCCACTTGCAAGCGACCTGAAAATATTTTTCTGTGTTGGGGACATTACTGCTATTGATGCGAACCCGGAAACCCTGATGCTCATTAAAGAAAAAGTTGACGCTTCAAAATTTATTCTCTGGAACGGGCCGCTTGGAAATTATGAAAATGGATACACAGAAGGCACGCTTGGTCTTGCTAAAATTCTTGCCGAGAGTGGCAAGGAAGTAATTGTCGGTGGTGGGGATACACTCGCAGCGATAGAAAAGCTCGGCATTATGGACAAATTTTCTTTCGTCTCCACCGGCGGCGGCGCGACTCTGGATTTTCTGGCCCGTGGCACCCTGCCGGGCCTTAAAGCTCTCGGGTGATTTTGGCGGCGACGGAGGCCATTTCGCCTTCTTTGTATTTTTTATGTGGCCAGGGTTTTAACCCATCATTGAAATAACGAGGGATGACGTGAAAATGCAGGTGATGTACAATTTGTCCGGCGGCTTCGCCATTATTCATGCTTACATTATAACCATCAGCTGCGACGCCTTTTTTTACGGCTTCGCCTACCTTTTGGCAAACATGAAGTAATGGGTTAATTACTTCTGATAGACTTTGGGAAAAATTATCACTATGTTTCTTGGGAATAACTAAAGCATGTCCTAACTGAACTGGCTGAATGTCTAAAAAGGCCAGGGTTTCTTCGTCCTCGTAAATCTTAGCCGAAGGGAGTTCTCCCTTTATTATTTTGCAGAAAATGCAATTTTCCATATAAGATCACTCAAATTAATGATTGGCTTCGTTTATTATTTTACCTTATCTGTGTTAAAATTCAATCTATGGAAAAATACGGGGAATTACTACGAACCTTGCTCCGAAAAAGAGGCATTACGGAAGAATCGCGGGCGGAAATTTTTTTAAATCCGGATTATGCCAGAGACTTGCATGACCCCTTTCTAATGAAAGATATGGAGCGCGCTTGCGTTCGGCTGTACGAGGCGGTGGACGCGGGCGAAAAAATAATTATTTACGCCGATTATGACTGCGACGGTATTCCCGGGGCGGTGATACTAACCGACCTATTCAAACTGCTCGGTGTGCCTGTCGAAGTTTACCCCCACACCAAAGATTCTGGTGTGGGGGTTTATATCCCCAAAAGGAACAGCGAGGGTTATGGACTTAATCTGGAAGCTATCAAGCAGTTTGCTTCCGCGGGAGCGGGGCTTATTATCACCGTTGACCTTGGTATTACTGCGGTAAAAGAAGTAGCCCAGGCGGAAGCGGACGGCATTGATGTAATAATTACTGACCACCATTTACCCCGCCTAGATGTGGCGGGGCTTGCCTCGTTTGAACTGCCACGCGCTTACGCCATCCTTAACCCCAAAATCGACGACTACCCCGACAAGATGCTTTCCGGCGCCGGCGTGGCCTTTAAGTTCGCGCAGGCTTTCATCCAAAAATACGGCGAGTATTTTAAATTGAAAAAGGGTGCGGAAAAATGGATGCTGGATATGGCTGGTCTGGCCACTCTCTCGGATATGGTGCCCCTTTTGGGTGAAAACCGGGCCATAGCCTATTTCGGTCTCAAGGTCTTGCGTAAATCTCCTCGTCTCGGACTGCAGAAACTCCTGGCCGAGTTGCGTCTGGAGCAGAAATATCTTACGGAAGACGATGTGGGTTTTATGCTCGCGCCGAGATTAAACGCGGCTTCCAGAATGGATGACCCCGCTCGGGCGTATGAAGTTCTAACCACGGAAAATGAGACGGAAGCGGGCACCTTGGCCGGACATTTAAGTAAAATTAACGACGAAAGAAAAATAATTGTCGCCGGCATTATGCGCGAGGTGAAAAAAAATTTTACCCGGAGAGAAATGCGGGAAGTAGTGGTCGTTGGCAACCCCAATTGGCGGGTGGGAGTCTTGGGGTTAGTGGCGGGAAAAATCTCAGAGGAATATGAGCGACCGGTTTTCGTCTGGGGACGGGATGAAAACGAAACCTTGCGCGGTTCCTGCCGGTCGGACGGTTCCGTTTCCGTGGTAGAATTAATGACCGAAGCCAAGGACTCTTTTTTGGAATTCGGCGGACATGAATTGGCAGGTGGATTCGGTGTTCTTACCGACCAAGTTCACCTTCTTGAAGAAAAACTGTGCCTGTCTTACCAGAAGGTAAAACGGAAAGTATCGCCAGAAGAAAATTTTTATGATGTTAAGTGCGATCTCGGCTCGGTCAGTATGAAAAATTGGCAGGAGGTCGAGCGCCTGGCGCCTTTTGGCCTCCGCAATCCCAAGCCGGTTTTTCTTTTTGAGGGAGTGAGAGTGGAAGGCGTTAAAAAATTCGGCAAGAATGGTTCCGGCGAGCACCTGGAAATAATTTTTAAAGACGCAAGCAAAAATACAGCCAAGGCAGTGGCTTTCTTCGCCTCCGCGGATTCTTTCCAGGCCCCGCTTGTTCCCGGCGCCTTGGTCAACCTCTTGGCGACTTTTGATTTATCGCGCTTTCGGGGCCGGGAAGAACTAAGATTGAGAATCGCGGATGTATGTTATTCTAATAATGAAAATGCAGAATAAAATAACAATTTATACGGACGGCGCGGCCAGCGGCAACCCCGGACCGGCGGGCTGGGGCGCAGTCGTCATTTTTAATGACCAGTTAAAAGTTAAAAGTGAAAAGTTAAAAATTATAGAGTTGGGTGGCAAGAGAGACCACGCCACCAACAATCAAATGGAGCTCACCGCTCCCATTGAGGTTTTGAAATACTTAAAGAAGGAAAAGATTGCTGGAAAGATAGAAATAGTTTCTGATTCTAAATATGTAATTTTGGGAATTACGGAGTGGATTTTTAATTGGCATAAAAATAATTGGCGCAATGCAGCCAAGAAGCCGGTTTTAAATAGAGAACTTTGGGAAGAACTTTTTATACTCACACAAGAATTGAAACCTAAATGGTTTTATGTGGCGGGGCATGGGGAAAATAAATACAATCAGCGCGCGGACGAAATTGCCGTCAGTTTCAGCTACGGCCAGCCGGTAGAGTTAAGGAATTAAGGATACACTTTTATGCGGGATAGAATCTTTTTTGCATTCTGTTTCGGGTTTATGGCTGGGGTTCTGCTCCGCTCTTTTATTTTTATAAATATTTTTTTAGCGATGCTTCTCCCGCTTTTTGCCTTGGCTATGATGGCGTTCGGTTTTATCGCGGGGAAAAGCCGGCTATTGCCCGCGGCGATTTTTATGCTTGCCCTGCCGCTGGGAGTTGCGAGATTCCACCAAGCGGATATATTGGCGCCGGATGTTACTCAGCTCAAGACAGAATTTTCAGGAATTATCGTGGATGAGCCGGATATCCGGGTAAATAACCAGAAATTAAGCATATTAACCCGGGCGGGAGAAAAAGAAATAAAAGTTTTAGTCACTACGGACTTCGGCCAGGATTTTAAATACGGGGATGAGGTTAAATTAAAAGGTGTTTTAGAAAAACCGGAGAATTTTATCACCGACCAGGGCAAGAATTTTGATTACATTAATTATCTGCGCAAAGATGGCATTTATTATGTGGTTGCCTATCCGGAGATAGAAATATTTTCGCGAGGTAACGGCAATAAAATAAAAAGCGCGCTCTTTGCCGCCAAAGAAAAATTTTTGGCGGAGACGAACCTTGCCATACGCCCGCCGGAATCGCTTCTTTTGGGCGGCCTTATCCTGGGAGAGCGGGCTTCCATGAGCGGGGAGCTCCGGCAGAGTTTCATTGACACTGGCACCATCCACATCGTGGCTCTCTCCGGCTACAACATAACCATCGTTGCCGACTGGTTTATGAAATTCTTTGCCTTTCTGCCGCGGAATTTCGGTTTCGGCGCGGGCATCTTGAGTATTTTGCTTTTTGTGCTGATGACCGGCGGGAGCTCCACCGCCATCCGGGCGGGGATAATGGCAACCCTAGTTCTCTTTGCCCGCCTGACCGGCCGAAATTATGACGCGGCGCGAGCGCTAGTTCTCGCGGCGGTCATAATGATACTGATTAATCCTTTTGTTTTGGTTTTTGACGTTTCTTTTGAGCTTTCTTTTCTGGCTACCATCGCTGTGATATTCTTGACTCCGAGGATTGAAAAATATTTCCGGCGGGTGCCAAAGTTTTTCGGCCTGCGGGAGATTATATCCATTACTACCGCCGCTTACTTATTCGTCCTGCCGTTCATTCTTTACAAAATGGGAAACCTATCTCTGGTAGCTCTGCCGGCCAATATTCTGATTCTACCCTTTATCCCCTTAACCATGGGCTTGGGTTTTTTGACGGGCTTCGCGGGATTAATTTCATATGTCTTGGCCGTCCCCGCTGGTTTTATTACTTATCTTTTTCTGCATTATGAGCTTGCAGTTATCTCTTTTTTCTCCCATCTGCCTTTCAGCGCTTTTGTAATTCCCTCCTTTCCGTTTCTGCTGACGCTCTTCATCTATGCCTATTTTATTTACAAGCTTTTCGGTGCAAATGTCAAAAATTTTTTCAAACCGAATCGAAGTTAAAATTCTGGCTCCTGGAATTTTTTCTCTACTACTCCCCAGTTCAGATTATCAAAAAATGCCTCCACGTATTTTTTCTTCTCCGAGGTGGGGTAGTCGTAGACGTAGGCGTGTTCCCACATATCAAGCGCCAGTATTAGGGAGCAGTCTTGTAGTTGCCCCAGATGTTGCTCGTCAACCCAAGTAGAGAGTAAGCGTTTTTCTTTTCGGTCATAATAAAGCATTGCCCAGCCAATCCCACGAGTTAGCGCGATGGCCTTAAAGTGATTGAGCCAAACTTCATATGACCCCCATTCTTCTTCTATTGCTTTTTGAAGCTGGCTGTTTTCCGGGAGAGTTTTTGCTCCGCCGGATAGTGATTCAAAATAAATTTCATGATTGCGCATGCCGTTATACTCAAAGCTGAATCTGCGCTCCATTTCACCCACGACATAGGGCGCAAACGAATCTTCTTTTTCATAACCCTTGTATTCGGGAATTTTTTCAAGAATAAGATTTGCGTGCTTGACGTAGCCCGCATAGAGTTTCAGATGCTCCTCAATGTTTTTGGCGGAGATGCCTTTAAGTTCGCCTATATTGAATTTAATCTCTTCAAACTTTTTCATGCTAATATTATATCATGTTTTCCAAGATTAAAAAACAGAAGTTGTTTCTCCTGGCTTTTTTGCTTTTAGTCGTCAATTTTTTTCTTTTTTACTTGGAATTTCAAAGCCCTCGCCGGGAGCTTATTTTCGCGGCCTTGGATGTGGGGCAGGGGGACGCGCTCTATGTGGAATCGCCCACCGGTACCCAGATATTGTTTGATGCCGGTCCGCCCCGAAAAGTTCTGGGACAGCTGTCTCGGGTTATGCCGCCGTTTGACCGCACTATTGACGCAATTGTCATCACTAATCCCGACTTAGACCACATCGGCGGCTTCGCCGATGTTTTGGAAGCATACAAAGTGGAAAAAGTTTTTGAACCCGGCACGGCGGGGGACTCCAAGGTATATCAAAACCTTAAAGCGGAAATAAAAGACAGGAATATTCCCGATATCGTGGTTCGCCGAGGGATGCGCCTTCATCTTGGCGGCGGCGCGGTGATTGACATCTTATTTCCAGACCGGGATGTCTCGGACTGGACGACCAATGACGGCTCGGTGGTGGCCAGGCTCGCCTATGGCAACACGAGTATTATGCTGACCGGAGACGCCAGCGTGGATACCGAAAGAATTATTCTGGAAGAGAATACCGCCGCCCGGCTCCGGAGCACAGTGCTCAAGGCGGGTCATCACGGCTCGCGCACTTCTACCAGCGCCACGTTCCTACAAGCTGTCGCGCCCGATTACGCGGTAATTTCCACCGGGGCGGACAACAAATACGGCCATCCGCACCAGGAAACTCTGAAAATTTTGAATGAATTTGGCGTAAAAATTTTAAGGACCGACATCCTCGGCGCTATCATCCTGAAGTCCGACGGTCGGAATGTCCGGTTTTCATTCTTAAAATAAGTGTGGTAAAATCCCGATATGAAAGATAAACTCGTGGAGAAACTAATCAAGAGCGAGGAAAAAAGGCAGGCCGAAGGCCTGGAACTTATTCCCTCAGAGAACTATGTTTCGGTGGATGTGCTTCTGGCCAATGGCTCTGTTTTTACCAATAAATATTCCGAAGGCTATCCGGGTCGCCGCTATTATGGCGGACAGGATTTTACGGATGCGGTAGAACGGATTGCGATTGGCAGAGCGTGTAAATTATTTAAATGCAAGTTCGCCAATGTCCAGCCCCACTCCGGCGCGCCGGCCAATCTCGCAGTTTATGCGGCGCTTTTAGAACCCGGAGACACAGTACTTGGCATGGACCTCTCCCACGGCGGCCATCTGACTCACGGCCACCCCATGACCCTGCCCGCTAAAATTTATAATTTCGTGCGGTATAAAATGAAGAATCCCGATACTGGCGAGATTGATTATGAAGAATTGCGCCGGGTGGCGATAGCAAATAAACCAAAAATAATTCTTGCTGGATTTTCTGCTTATTCTCGTACCTTGGATTATAAAAAATTCGTGGATATAGCTCGCGAGGTGGGAGCTATCACTATGGCGGACATGGCGCATATCGCCGGATTAATCGCCGCCGGAGTTCTCCGTAATCCTTTTGATGACGGTTTTGATATTATTACTTCTACTACCCACAAGACACTTCGTGGTCCAAGAGGAGGAATAATTTTAACTCGCGAGAATGAAGAAATTGCAAAGAAAATAGATAAGTCTGTTTTTCCTGGAATTCAGGGTGGTCCGCATATGCACACCATTGCGGCGAAAGCGGTTGCTTTTGCGGAGGCAATGACACCAGCGTATAAAAAATATGCAAAACAGGTTTTAAAAAATGCGAGAGCAATGGAGGGAGTTTTGCACAAACATAATATCCGAATGATGGGCGGGGGGACCGACAATCACCTTATTCTGGCTGACGTTTTCGGCTCACTTGGAGTTACCGGCAAGGAGGCGCAGACCGTGCTGGATGAAGTAGGCATAACGCTTAATATGAATTCCATTGCAGATGATGTCCGCAAGCCCTTGGACCCCTCCGGCATCCGCTTCGGTACGCCAGCCATAACCACTCGCGGTTTTAAAGAAAAGGAGTGCGCATATGTCGCGGAGTTAATGATAAAAGTGCTTAAAAATAAAAATGACAAGAAGGTAAAAGAATCTGTGCACAAAGAAATTAAGAAATTGGCCAAAAAGTTCCCCATACCCAAAAAGTTCGTCTAAAAAATTATGCTCAAGGACAAAACAATTTTAATTACGGGTTCCGCTTCCGGTATTGGTCTGGCCACCGCTCGCTTGGCCAAGTCTTACGGCGCGCGAGTTATTGTCCATGACCGAGTTGCTTCGCCTAAACTCGACGCCATTGCGGACGAACTCGGCGCGGAGAAAATTGTTTGCGATATAAGCAATGCCGAGGAAGTCACATCGGCCACTCTAGATATTTTAGGCAAGGGCATAAAAATAAACGGTTTGGCCAACGTGGCGGCCATAGTCAAGCATGGCGAAGAGGAGCCGAATGACGACGAATGGCTCCAAGTTTTCAAAACCAACACGCTGGGCATAGTTCATATGTGCGAGGCGATTTTTCCGCACATGAGAGAAAACGGCGGCGGGCGTATCGTAAATGTTTCATCTGTTCGCGCGCATCCCCAGGGCACGCTGGTTAGCCGTCTGCCTTATTCTGCTTCCAAAGCCGCGGTTAACAACATAACTGTGGCCTGGGCCAAGGAATACGCTAAAGACGGCATTTGCGTTAACTCCATTTCTCCCGGCGGAGTGAATACCGAGGTGGCCAAAACTTGGGACGAAGAAACCCGCCGGAGAAACACCGATGTTCTCTTGGGTCGCCTGGCGGAACCGAAAGAAATCGCCGAGGTTATCTGTTTTCTTCTCTCCGACCGGGCAAGCTACATTACTGGACAGGATTACTTGGTAGACGGCGGCTATGTAGTCAGCAGGTAAATATTATGGCAAAAAAAGGCAAACTTATAGTCATAGACGGCACGGATGCCAGTGGCAAGGCTACCCAGACCGCTCTTTTAATCAAGCATCTTAAGCAAAACGGTCATAAGGTAAAAATTGTGGATTTCCCCGAATACTATTCCAATTTCTTCGGCGGGTTCATCGGCCACTGCCTC
>Ga0209343_10004839_pt1 | contig 16551 bp, 12 predicted proteins | sample RifCSPlowO2_02_FD_184026 | JGI IMG/M metagenome (GOLD analysis project Ga0209343, IMG submission 184026) | Groundwater microbial communities from Rifle, Colorado - Rifle CSP2_plank lowO2_0.2 (SPAdes) (version 2) | ecosystem: Environmental > Aquatic > Deep subsurface > Groundwater | place... | reverse complement strand
TGCCGGTCTGGCCTCCAGCAACGCCAGCGCCGCCAGCACCGCCGCGGTGAGCGCCAGCAACGCTGCGACGCTGGCGGGCACCAAGGCAGCGGATGCCAGCACCGCCATGGGTCTGCTGAACAGCGAATACGCCACCGTGGAATACAAAGCCAGCGTGGTCGCCGAGAAGGGGCCGCTGGCCGCCTACAGCCACCCCCGCGCCACCACCAGCATTCTGGGCATGACCGCCCTGCCGGTGGGCAGCGCCAGCTTCAACCAGGGCAGCGCCAGCACCACAGCGGGCACGTACACCGACTTCGTGCTGGACGGAGACTTCAACCTGGTGCAAGCCAGCGGGCTGAATTACTTCGAAGGCAGTTATGACAACCAAAGCGGCTACCCCCAATACGGCACCCGCGTCAACTTCAGTGGGGGCACGCCGGCCGACACGTTCCAACTTGCCGACCACAGCATCTACGCGGGCCGCTGGATGGGGGCGACGGTAGAGGTCCGCGACACCAATGCCACCGTTATCAGCAGCACCACCCCGGCGGCCAGCCTGTGGGCGCTGATCGTGCCGCCGGCCCCCGACTATGTAACCACACTGACCGGAACCACCACCTACAACCTTGCGGGCAATACCACGCCGGTGGATGCGCTGGGCACGCTGGGCACGCTCAATAGCGCCACACTCACGGCGAACTTCGCGACGCAAACCATCGATGCCAGCGTCAATTTCAGCATGTCTGCTGCCAGCAGCATGCAAGGCACGTATGCCCTGAATGCCGGGGCCGTACCACTTGACAGTTGCGGCCAGTTCAATGCGCCAACGGTCACCGTGGTCTGCAGCAGCACCGGCTGCACCAGCGGGGCGAACGGCTATAGCGCATCCCTCTCGGGCAGTTTGGCCGGTGCACAGGCCGCCAGCGCCGGGCTGAATTACAAGGTGTGGCCCAGCGTAAGCAGCGGCGCAATGGTCAGCAATGCTGTGCAGGGTTTGGTCGCTTTTACGGCCAGTACGGCACCTGCCATGGTGCCGGGCGAGGCCTACAACAGCACGGCATTGAGCCTGGCCGTGACCGACAAATCACGCTTCAATTCGAACGTGCTGCTCCTGCCCGGCCATGTGACGCTGGACGCCAACAATGCGCCAACAAAGTGGTTCCGATACTGGGAGGGCCTGGACGAGTTCGCCGTAACCACCGTCAGCAGCCCTTACAGCAGCACCCCCCCCGCCCCCCTGGCGGGAGGCCTGCGGTATGGCAGCTGGGACAGCACCGGTGGCGTCAGCCATGCCGTGACACTGACCCTGCGTCCTGACGCGCCATCCCGCGATTCCAACAGCCCCTTGCCGGTGTACCTGCTGGGGCAGCAAGGTTATCTGGACGCTGCGGTCAACCCTGGCGTCCAGACCGGGCCGCTGGTGGGTACCTTCAGCTACACGCCTGTTTTGCACATATCGAAAGACGCCCGTTCCTGGGCCGACAGCACACTCACCAGCGCCTCCTTAAGCGCCAATTTCACGACCCAAACCGTGGACGTAGCCTTGGGTGGCCTGACCTCCGGCCAGTACTGGAGCACCAGCAGCAACGGCAATGTGCTGAACTTTGGCAACTCCGGCAACGGCTCGGGCGTGCAGTTCCGCAATGACAACGCACAGGTCAAGGTGGACACCGCTCCCATCACGGGTGTCACCCCGGTATGTACCACCTGCTCCGCGCATATCGACGGCACCTTCACCGGACAAAATTATGCGGGCGCCATTCTGAACTATGCCCTGCACCGCAATGACGCACAAGGCCTGGATGTTGCCGGCCTGGTGGCCTTGGACCGCATGGGCGTGGTCGCCAACCCCGTGGTTGCCAATAGCGTGGCCGCCCCCACCGGTTTCAGCGTGGTCGCCACCACCTGGGGCATTGACCAGCCCTATTCCTTGTCGGTGGTCTTGGACGGGGGGAGCGTGCTGAACACCTGGGCCTTCGACCAGCATGCCACCGGCATCGAGCCTGCCAGCGGCAGCAGCGCCATGGGTTCGGTGGGTACCACGGGCTCGGGGGCGATCGACTGGGGCACCTGGGCCGATGGTTCGACCTGGATGCGCAGCGAAAGCTACACCCCTGGCAGCAATACGCTGCTGTGGATCACGGCCCCCGAACCTACACCGGTATACCTGTCGCAGGTGCTCACCGGTAGCGTCAATTACAGCCTCATGGGTGGCAAGGTCACCAATGCGGCGGGGAGTGAGGGGACTTTGGTCAGTGCCAATACCTTCCTGACGGCCAATTTCACCCAGCAGACCGTGGGACTGTCCATCAAAGCCCAATTCAGCGGGCATGACTGGGTGGCCAGCGCCAGCAACGTGCCGCTGAAATTTTTGGACCACGGCACCCGCAACGGATTTTGGGCAGACAGCCAAAACCCCAGCCTCAGCCCGAACCACCTCACAGTGACCGTGGATGGCCAGGCCGCCAGCGGCAACGTGGCGGGCCAATTGGCCGGTGCCAACACCGACTACGCGATCCTCAAGTTCAACCTGGAGGGCACGGGAACGGCTGGGTACACGGATCACATCCAGGGTGTGGCGGGATTGGGGGCGGATACCCCCAACAACGCCAATACAGCCTACCGCAGCATGCTCATGTCCATTACCAACCCCGGCTCGACGTCTCCCGCCACGTTGGTGGATGGCTCCTACACTGCCGACAGCCGCACCACGCTCTCCGGCGTCCATGCCCAGACCTTCGACCACGGCAACAGCACCATTGCCTTTGCCAGCGGCACCCCCACCGGCGGATCGGCCGTGATTGACGGCGCCACAGTGGCCTGGGGCCGCTGGAGCGCCGGAAGCACCGTCAGCACCACCGACCGCGCCAGCGGCACTGTCGTGCCCTATACCCTGGCCGGAGGCGCCCACATCATTACCGGGCCGCTGATGACCGGCCCCGTGGCCCTGCCGACCACGGGCACCTATAGCTACACCATGGCGGGCCATACCGATCCCACCGACCACACCGGCGTGACGGGCTCGCTGACCAGCGCAACCCTGAAGGCCAACTTCACCAACCAGACCGTCGATGTGGGGGTGAACGTCACCGTGGCGGGCTCCACCATGGGTGCGACAGCCAGCGCAATACCTATCTTGCAGCGCTCGCACTTCCAGGCCGACAGCCGCCCGACAGGCTCCAACCCATTGGCCGTTACCTGTTCGGGCGTTTGCGGAACGACCAACCAGGCCAGCATCGCCGGCGGTTTTACGGGAGCGAATGGAAAAGCGGCGGGTATGGCTTACGGATTTACGCGGGAAGGGGTCAATGCGGGCGCCATCAACGGTGTGGTGGTATTCCAAAGGCCCTGAAAACGGAATCAGGGCGCGATCTTGCGCTTGAGCGCCCGCGCAATCGGCTGCGGCAGGTTGGCCAGTGACTGCAGCAGGTGCGGCAGCACGCGCAGCTTCAAGCCGGCCAGCGTCGGCGGCACAATGGCCTCGATCAGGTGCGGGCCCGGTGTGCGCAAGGCGTGCGCAAAGGCCGCCAGAAATTCCACCGTGGTGGTGGCGCGCCTGGACGCCACACCCATGCTTTCGCCCAGGTGCACAAAGTCAATCGGTGGCGTGCGCAGGTCCAACTGAGCCTTGGCCTTGTCGCTGGCACCCACCGCACCCACGCGCTGCAACTCGACGTTGAGGATGGCGTAGGAGCGGTTGTTGAAGATGATGTTGATGACATCGAGTTTCTCGCGCGCCTGGGTCCACAGGGCCTGGATGGTGTACATGGCCGAACCGTCACCCGCCAGCGCAATCACCTTGCGCTTGGGGCAGGCAATGGCCGCGCCCACGGCGTTGGGCAGGCCCTGGCCGATGGCGCCGCCCGTGAGGGTGATGACATCGTGGCGCGGCGCGCCTGCGGTGTACATGGCCAGCATGATGCCGGAGGTCTGCGCCTCGTCCACGAGGATGGCGTTCTCCGGCATGAGTTGCCCAATGGCCTTGCACACCTTGTCGGCGGTGAATTTGCCACGCGGCAGGCCTGGGCGCTTGGGGGCCTGCAGCACGGGCGTGGCCTGCTCGGCGCCCACCGCTTTGGACAACTTGTCCAGACTGCCGGTCACGTCCTGCGTGCAGGACGCCAGGGTGTGCAACTGGCAGCCCTCGGGCGCCAGGTAGCTTTTCTTGCCAGGGTAGGCAAAGAAGGACACCGGCGCCTTGGCATCGACCAGGATCAGGTGGTCCAGACCGCTCAACTGCACCGACGCCAGCTCGGCCAGATAGGCAATGCGCTCCACCGGCGGCAAGCCTGCACCGCGTTCGATGCGGGTGGGGAAGACTTCGGCAAACAGCTTGGCCCCGGTTTGGGCCGCGATGCGGGCCACGGCCATCAGCGCCGGTGCGCGCAGCGCACGGCCCCCCAACAGGATGGCTTTTTTGCCTTCGCCCTGCAGGGCCTGGGCAATGGCGGCCACGGTGGCATCGTCCGCCGCATCAGGTTCGGTGATGACGGGCGGGGCGGCGGGCACACCGCCTTCGCCCCAGGACACGTCGGCCGGCAGGATCAGCGTGGCGACCTGCCCCGGTGGCCCCATGCAAGCGCCAATGGCCTCGGCCGCGTCCTGGCACAGGTCTTGTGTGCTTTGGGAGGTGCGCACCCAGGGCGACACATTGCGCGCCACGGTTTCGATGTCGGACTGCAATTGCGCATCAAACTGCGTGTGGTAGGTGGCGTGGTCACCCACGATGTTCAAAATCGGCACCCGGCCCTTGCGTGCGTTATGCAGGTTGGCCAGGCCGTTGCCCAGGCCGCAGCCCAGGTGCAACAGGGTAGCGGCGGGCTTGTCGGCCATGCGGCCGTAACCGTCGGCGGCGCCAGTGGCCACACCTTCAAACAAGGCCAGCACCGCGCGCATTTCGGGCACGGTGTCGAGCGCGGCCACAAAGTGCATCTCGGAGGTGCCGGGGTTGGTAAAGCAGGTGGTGATACCGGCATCGACCAGGGTCTGGATCAGGGCGTGGGCGCCGTTGGACATGGAAAGTCTCCTCGGAATTTTTAGTGGGAAATGCGGGCCGGCCTCAGAGGCCACGGCCTGTGTTGATGGAGCGTGCCGCAGCGCGCGCCGTGAGAATGCAGCCGGGCAAAAAAGTGCCTTCCAGAGAACGTTTGCCGCTGGCACCGCCGCCGCCAAATCCTGCGGCCTCGCCCACGCAGTACAGGCCCGGCATGGCGTGGCCTGCGGCATTGAGCACGCGGCTTTGCAGATCGGTCTGCAGGCCGCCCAAACTCTTGCGGGTGATGAGCTGCATCTGGATGGCGATGAAGGGCCCTGCGCCCGGCTTTTGCAGCGGCGCGGGTTTGCAGGTGCGCAACTTGTCCGGCCCCCAGTGGCGCGCGTGTTCGATGCGGCGGATCTGGTCGTCGTTGACCACGGAGTCGCCGCGCGAAAAATTGGCGTCAAAGGTATCGGCCGTGGCCTGCAGTACTTCGGGCTTGACATCCTGCGTGCCTACCAGCGCGTTCATCTTGGCCGCCAGCCCGGCCAGCGTGTCGTCCACCAAGAAGTGTTTGCTCTCGGCGGCCATCTGCTTCACCAACCGGTGGTTGCCCAGCAGAGTTTCCTTCAGAAACTGGGGGAACTGCAAGTCGCGGATACGCTGGTTGTGCTCGGCGCCGGAGATGGCAAATTCTTTTACGGCAATGCGCCAGTTCATCAGCTGCCAGGTATAGGGCTTCTCTTGCTCGGCCACGCGCTGGCACAGTTCATGGGTGTCAAAGCCGGTGACCAGCGGCTGCGGGCCGATGCGCTCGCCTTTGTGGTTGAGCCACAGCGCCGATTTGCAGGGAATGGCCGACAGGCCATGGCCCTCAAAATGCGGCTGCGGGTGGGGAAAGCCCGCAGCGTAGTTCCACATCTCGTCCGCATGGGTGATGTTGCCGCCCAAACCTGCTACCAGGTGGTGCAGCTTGCCATCGGCAAAGGGGTGGGCGCCGTTGAGCATGGTGGCGGGCATGGGGCGATGTTTGGGCCAGTTGGCGCGGGTTTCCCCATGGCTGCCGTTGATGCCGCCCATGGCCAGCACCACCGCCTGCGCACTGAACCGCACCTCCTGGCCCGTGGCCTCGTTGATGCCAGAAGCACCGGTGACCACCCCATTTTGGGAATCCAGCGCGGTGATGCGGTGGCGGCTCAGCAGCGTCAGTCGCTGGCCGGTGGCGGCCTGCTGCATCACCTCGATCATGCGCAAGGTCAGGTGGCGCGAAGTGCCCCACACCACGTGGTACCGCGGCAGCGTGTTGCCGTCGCCCTGCATGCCACGCTCCACCCAATTCACAGCGGGCATGAACTTGAGGCCGTGGTCTATCACCCAGTCGTAGACCTGTTCGCGCGAATGCTGTACGTAGTAGCTGGCCTGGTACCGCGGCAGCACATCGTCTTCGCCCAGTTCACCAAAACGCAGCCAGTCGGTTAGCGCCAGTTCGGGCGAATCCTTGAGCTTCATGCGCCGCTGCAGCGGCGTATCCACCAGCGCCATGCCGCCAAAGGCCCACAGCGCCAGACCGCCCAAGCGCTCGGGGGTGTCGCGGTCCACCAGCGTGACGCTTTGGCCCGCGCGCAGGCATTCGATGGCCGTCACGAGTCCGGCCAGGCCGCCACCAATCACCAGCACATCGGACTGAACATTTGCAGTTGCCATAGTGGAGACATCCTCTGGGGAAAAGCCCGACGATAGCGGCTTATCATGGCGAACCCCTTGACTTCAGGAGCCACGCATGTTGACCGCACAGGCCAGTGTTTCCATGAGCTGGGTCAACACCGTGCTCGCCGCCGCCGAGCGCCACGGCCTGACCCGCCCGCAACTGCTGGCCCATGCCGGGGTGGGCGCCGAACATCTGGGCGCCGAGCGCTGGCCCATTGACAACATCACCCGCCTGTGGCGCGCTGCCGCCGAGCTGACCCAGGACCCCGGCTTTGGCCTGAAGGTCGGCAGTCTGGTGGGACCGGCGAGCTTCAATGTGGTGAGTTTCATCTTCCAGTCCTCGCCCACGCTGCGCGAGGCGATTGCGCTGGTGCAAAAATTCCAGCGCCTGATCAGTGACGGCGGGCGTTTTCAGATCATTGAGGGCGAGGACAAAAGCTGGCTGATCTACCACCCCCAGCAAGGCGAACTGGCTTTCAGCCCGCATCAGATTGAAGCCGTGCTGGCGGCGGTGGTGAGCTTCAGCCGCTGGGTAAGTGACCATGCTTTTGTGCCGACGCGGGTGCAGTTCAGCCACAGCCAGCTCGGGCCGCTGGCGGGCTACCAGGCGGTGTTTCAAACCGGGGTGGATTTCAACCAGGCTTTCAGCGGCCTGCACCTGGACAACACCCTGCTGGACCGCCCCCTGCCGCAGGCCGACACCCAACTGGCCGCCATGCACCGCGAATACGCCGCCGCGCGCCTGGCGGCCCTTTCGGAGCTTCCCGACTTTGCGGCCCAGGTCCGCCAGTGGCTGGGGGCGAACCTGGGTGCGCTGAATAAGGTGGGGCACTCTGGCGCAGGCGTGCCAGAGCGCGCCGCCGCCGCCCAACACTTTGGCCTGAGCGACCGCGTGTTTGCCCGCCGCCTCCAAAGCCAGGGCCTGAGTTACTCCGATGTGGTGGACGCGGTGCGCAAGGAGGCCGCGTGTGCGGCGGTGGCCGACTCGGAGCGGGCGTTTGTCGATATTGCGCAGAGCCTGGGTTTCTCGGAGGCCAGCGCGTTCAACCGGGCCTTCAAACGCTGGACGGGGAGTAGCCCCGGCGAGTGGCGGGTTACGCAGCAAAGCTGATGGATTTTGCTACTATTTTTATAGCTGCTTGCGCAGTATCTGCGGGGGCTACAGGCCAATTTTGCTCGAATTAACGCGCTGTCGGGCGCGCAGGTGTCAACGAATCCCTACAACCCTATCAGCGCGGTCTGACAGACGAAAGTCCCCGCGACCAGGACAATGGGAGCATCGAGATCTTCCACTCTTCAGGAGAAACGAAATGACCAGCAAAAACACGATCTGCCTGTGGTTTGATGGCACCGCCGTCGACGCCGCAAGGTTCTATGCCGAAACCTTCCCCGACAGCGCGGTCGGCACCATCCTGCGCGCGCCGGGCGACTATCCCGACGGCAAACAGGGCGACGTCCTCACGGTCGAATTCACCGTCGCCGGTATCCCCTGCATCGGGCTCAATGGCGGCCCGCAGTTCAAGCACAGCGAGGCCTTCTCGTTTCAGATCGCGACCGACGACCAGGCCGAAACCGACCGCTTGTGGAACGCCATCGTCAGCAATGGCGGCCAGGAAAGCGCGTGCGGCTGGTGCAAGGACCGGTGGGGCCTGTCGTGGCAAATCACCCCGCGCGCGCTCATTGCGGCGATATCCGACCCCGATCCCGCGGCGGCCAAGCGCGCGTTCGACGCGATGATGACGATGGGAAAGATCGACATCGCCACGATAGAGGCGGCGCGGCGGGCTTGACGCCTCAGCGAGTGGTTGTTCTCACACCAAGGCTGATTGGTTTTGCTCTTGTTTCTATAGCTGCTTGCGCAGTATCTGCGGTGGCTGCAGGCCTATTTGGCTTGTAAAAACGGGGGGTGTGGTTTTCCCCGTTGCAACAGCGTTTTGCGTCCTTTCAGGGAAGCAAAGTTTCATGTTTTGCTTCACTTTATAGACGTAAAAGCAGCTCGCTTGGTCAGCTGCGCAAGTGGGCCAAGGGGCTGGACTGTGGGCTGGTATGAGCCCTCGTGACCCGCAAGCCCCTTCCGAAAAATGAATTGCGATTGCAATACACTATTGAAATGAAGACAGCCACCATCCCCCCCATTCGCGTCGCACCAGAGTTCAGGCTTGAACTTGAGGGTGTCCTTGCGCAAGGCGAATCGCTTTCTGAATTCGTTGAGAATGCCGTTCGCCAAACTGTTTTGAAGCGCAAACATCAAGCTGAATTCCTGCGCCGGGGCATCGCAGCCATCGAGGAGACCAAGCGTGCAGGGGGCGGCGTTGCCGCAGAGGCAGTGCTTGCCAAGCTTGAAGCCAAACTGGCAGTTGCACGTCGAATCCAGTCTCAGCGCAATTGATGGTCTATACCGTTCAATTCAGCACCGCTGCGGAGGAAGACTTAGAGCGGCTTTTTGATTTCATTCTTCAGCGTGAACTGGAAAGCGCATCTGGCGATCTTGACATTCCCGAGAGGGCGCTGCAGGCGATCAAAGATGGCATCGGCTTTTTGAGATCATCTCCATTTGCCTGTCGCAAGCTTGGGGATAGTCCTTTCGTCCGCGAGCTCGTTATCACTTTTGGCAGCGCAGGCTATGTGGCGCTGTATGAAATCGTCGATAACAGCACCGTCGTCATCGGTGCCATTCGTCACCAACGGGAAGATGATTACCACTGAGTGCACGTTTGGAGCGGGTGATCCCCACCGGGCAGGTGAGCCCGGCCCAGCGAAAGGCGCGTCGCGCAGCAAAGCAGGTGGTTTTTGCTCTCATTTTTATAGCTGCTTGCGCAGTATCTGCGGGGACTGCGGGCCTGTTTGGCTTGTAAGTATGGTGCGGATATGGTTTTTCCCGTTGCAACCGCGTTTTTTCCGCATCTCTTGCGCCATGTTGCATCGGGAGTATGGGGGCAATATTCAAACGAAACGAAAACAACCCATGAGCATCACCAGATCCAAATTAGTTGCATCGGAGTTGCTGCTTGAGGCCGTAAAACGGCACAACATTCACCTGTCGCTTCTGGTTGCCGACACTGGCTTGTGGGTAAATCCTGAGTTCCACAACCGTCTTGTGCGCGATACCAGTTCGGCAGCCATATACCCGGATGTTCGCCGAGCCCGTGGGCAGGGCGAGAAGCGAGGTCAGATCGTCGACGGCGTGCGGCTCGACGACAACACCTATGCCAATGGTGCAATGAAACGTGCAGCCGGACTCGGTAAGTCTGCGGAAGGGTTTGAGGTCTGCCATATCTGGCCTCGCACCTGTTACGACGCGCGCTATCACACGGCGGTCGCCAACATCGTTTTATTGCCTCGTGCATTGGCTGGGCTGTCCGATCACGATATCGAGATACAAACGGCGCTCCAGTACCGGGCGTTTGAACTGTATGGGTGGTATCCAGAGGGGAGGAAGCCACCCGTGAAACCCGAGTTCTATCCTTCGAAATGGCGGGAGCCGCAGCCCGATACCATAAACGCCAGAACTCCACATACGGTCTCGGCATCCTCACGATCTGTGAGTGAAAAGAGATCCCCAGAGAAGCGTCTGGGACTCACAGTTCGGATTGCAGATTGGTCTCGCAAGCCTGACTTGAAAGTGCACAAGATCATCGGTCTGGTTGCCCAAGCGCACGATGGTATCAGCCGTGACGAACTCGTTATGCAAGTTGCTAACGTCACGCAATCAAAGAATCCGTACGGCGCGGTGGCAAGCCTGCTGACGGACAGCGGCAATGCCTATGGGCGTGTCTTCGAGGACTGTGACGGAACCATTCGCATTCATCCAGAGGTTCAGGAGCAGGTTCGTGCGCTTGCGTGGAACGCCGACTAACAGTTGAAGCCGTCGCATGTTTTGCAGCGATCGCAACCCCGTTCATGACACCCCGGTGGTTGCCCACTCCAGGCATGCAACGCAACAAACCAAGAACAACGAAAATGGGACGCATGCAACCCCCCTCCCTTTTCCCCTCGCCAACCCGCTGCAAACTTGTCCCCGCCTTGCTGGCCATCCTCGTACTTGCCGGATGCGCCTCCACACCCTCAGTCGAAACCACAGCACCAGCCCCATCAGCAGTCAGCACCACCCCAACGCCAGCCGAATCCACTGATGCCGAACACCCCCAGAAATTTTCCCGCTGGGTGGCCGAGTTCAGCGCCCGCGCACGCACGGCGGGCATCGATGAGGCCACGCTGCACAGCGCGTTCGATACCGTGCGCTTCGTCCCCAGTGCCATCGCGTCGGACCGGGCGCAGCCCGAGTTCACCCGCAGTGTGTGGGACTACCTGGACAGCGCGGTGTCGCCGCAGCGCATTGCGCGGGGCCAGGCCCGGCTGCAGCAACTGCGCTCCGCTGGGAATGTGGATGCGAAGGTCGATGTGGATGCCATTGCGGCGCGCTACGGGGTGCCGACCGAGGTGCTGGTTGCGATCTGGGGCCTGGAGAGCAGTTACGGCAGTTTTGTGGGCGACATCCCGACCATCGACGCCCTGGCAACGCTGGGTTTTGAGGGCCGTCGCGAGGCGTGGGCACGGGGCCAGTTGCTTGCCGCTTTGAAAATTTTGCAAAACCGCGACATCGACCGCACACAGATGATTGGTTCGTGGGCCGGTGCCATGGGCCAGACGCAGTTTTTGCCCTCGGCCTTTTTGGCCTATGCGGTGGATGCCGATGGGGATGGCCGACGCGATATTTGGGGCAGCGTGCCCGATGTGATGGCGTCCACCGCCAACTTCCTGGCCCGCTCCGGTTGGCAGACGGGTCAGCCCTGGGGGCTGGAGGTGCGCTTGCCAAGCAATTTTGACTACGCGCACGCCGATGCCGAAGTGCGCCAGCCCAGCGCCCAATGGGCGGCTGAGGGCGTGCAGGCCCTGGACGGCGCGCCGCTGCCGACCTTGCTTGAGAGTTCCATCCTGCTCCCGGCGGGCGCACGCGGGCCGGCCTTTTTGGTGGGGCCGAACTTCCATACCATCCTGCGCTACAACAACGCGAGCAGTTATGCGCTCGCCATCCACCTGCTGGCGCAGCGGCTGGCTGGCGGCCCTGCGGTGCAGGCGCCCTGGCCGCGCGAGGTGCAGCCACTGTCGCGCAGCCAGGTGCTGGCACTGCAGACGGCGCTGAACGCACGGGGCTTCGAGTGCGGCACGCCCGACGGCATGGCGGGCCCGGCCACGCAGCGCGGCATTCGCCAGTACCAGCGCAGCCTGGGCCTGCAGGCGGACGGCTATCCGACCCAGGAGCTGCTGCAGCGCCTGCAATGAGGTGCCAAAGTTACTATCAATTTCGTACCAGTTTGTTTGGCCGAACAGGAGGGCGGTGCGTGGAATGCGCTTACCTTCTTCCATTTAGTACGGCATTGCCGTATAATTTTCGCCATGCATACCGTTTCTGAAACCGAGATTTTTCAAAAATACGCCGCTGGCGTGTGGTCGGAAGCTGAGCGCACCGAGTTCATCAACTGGATTGCAGCCAACCCGCTGGCGGGTGACGTGGTACCGGGCTCCAACGGTTGCCGCAAGGTGCGCTGGAGCCGTAGCGGCATGGGCAAGCGTGGTGGTGCGCGGGTTATCTATTTCAAATTTTGGCAAAACTTAGATATGAGGTGGAACATGGGTAAACCAATCGACAAGGCAGTGGACATGGAAATGGAGCAATTCCAAAACGATCTGCTGGAATCCGTTCGACAAATGAAAGCGGGCAAGGCAGCGCGCACGACCGTGGTGGCGTTGACACCCGCCGCCGATGCACGGGCCAAGGTGGGCATGTCGCAGTCTGCATTTGCCACACTTTTAGGCGTATCGGTGCGAACCTTGCAGGACTGGGAGCAAGGCAGGCGAGAGCCTTCGGGTGCGGCCAAGACGCTACTGCGCATTGCCGCGCGTACGCCTGAGGCGATCCGACTGGCCGTTTGAGTTACGTTTAAGCCGATAGCCCGCGAACATCGTCGGTCGTCTGTTGCTCCGTTCGGGTCGATGTCAGACCTGCGCCCGCCCACATCAGCGCATCCACTTGTCCAGCGAACCACCTTTAAACAGGCCACTGGCCGACTCCACCTTGCGGCCTGCGGGCCGGCGGGTGCCGCCCGCGCCACGGGGCACGAGTTCGGGCTCGCCACCAAAGGCCACTTGCCCGGGGTCCAGGGCGACGACTGTGCCGTCCACGGCGGTCAAGGTGGCGGCGCCGGTGTTGACCTTGAGGTAGGTGCCGGACGGGTCTTGGTCCACGGGCGCGTCGGTAACGGCGATCTCGATGTCGGTGCCGCGAATGCCGATGGTGGCGGTAGGGGTGACAAAGACCATGCGGTGGCGGGCGGACAGCTTGCTGGAGATATAACGCAGCCCGCCTTGCACAATGCGCAGCACCTTTTGCCGCTTGCTGCGCGGGCCCTTGAGTTGGAGGGTGGTGAGGTACAGGGTGGAGTCGCCGCGCAAGGCCATGCGTGCGCCGTCGTCAAAGCGCACATAGGCCTCGGCCCCGCTCGCACTGACCAAGGCATCGCCTTCGCGCAGGCGGGTGCCCACCGCGACCGGCCGTACCGCGTCGCCCCGCTGGAGCTGCAGCGTGCCCGTGGTTGCCAGAACGCGCGCCGCCTGGGCGGCGGGGGTTGCGCCCCAGACCGCGACACATACCAGGGCGGTGGCCCAAAATCTGGTTAGCCGCATGGTCACTCCACCTCAATGCGCAGTTCCCGCTCGGCCACGCGCTGCTTTTCGTCCTGCACTTGCAGGGTCAGGCGGTGCTTGCCCACGGGAATCTTGGCGTTTTCCAGCATGAAGCCTTCCGGGGTGACTTTGACGAACTGGGTGAGGCGGTTGGTGATGTCGATTTTGAACGCGCCGTACATCACCTTGAACGTGGCCGGGTTGATGGGGGCGTCGGCCTGGCCTTTGAACTGCACCGCAATCGCAAACGGCGCTTTGACTTTGAGGTCGTTGGTGGGCTCCGGTTTGAGGATATCAATCAGCGGGACCACCGCGCGCGGGCGCAGGGCGGGTGCTTCGTTGAATCCGTCTTCCCCCTTGTATTCCAGGGCCTCGGCCGGACTGATCAGCCAGCCGTCGGCCACCACCGGCAAGGCGCCGCGGATGCCGCCACCGCTGTACTGGCCGGTCAATTTCCCTTTGTTTCTTGCATCATTTGTGCCTTGAGCCCCCGCAGATAGTGCGCAAGCAGCTATCAAAACAGTAGCAAAAGAGCGAGCATCCAGGGCCTTCATTTCACTTCCTCCACGGCGACCATGGCCGCACCGTAGGCGTCTGAGCACAGGGGGTTTCTCTGGCTGGAGCCGGGGGTGCGGCAGGCCAGGCTGGACCCCATTTGCGAGTTGGCCATGAGCGCGCCCAGTTTGGCCCGGCCTTGCGCGTCGTTGAGCGAGGTGACAAAAGGCCCTGCTTTGTTGGCCGCCAGGGGGGTCAAATCACGCGGGCTGTCGGCCACCAGCACCAGCAGGTTGTCGGTGCCCGCCGGGCCGCCAGCCTTGACGCGCCAAGTGGGGCGGGGCAACAGAAGCGGCTGCCCCGCCCCAATTTTGTTGTTCTGGTCCAGGTCGTTGGGAAACAGCAGGTACACCGATTTGTTGTCGGAGCCGGCCAGCGCCACATAAACATAACCCGCCCGGTCGGACTGTACCGACAGGTCCAGCGCGTCCTGCCCGATTTTGAGTTTGTCTTTGCCCAGCGTCACCTGCACGCGGCGCTTGGCGTCGCGTTGCTCAAACATCTGGCGCAGGGCCTGTTCACCGGTCAGCGGCGCGGGTGCCGATGGCGGTGTGACGCTCACCGGCGGCACCGCAACACTGGCTGGCGCTGCGGCCACCGGGGCGCCAGCCAGCGAGGCCGCCATGGCCGAGGCACTGACCTGGCTGAACCAGGCGGGCACAAAGGCCGCATTGCCGTTGAGCACCAGGTTGTGGGGCTTGTAGTTCACATCGTTGGCCATGCGCTTGTTGATCTTCTCCTGGGCGCACATCTTGATCTCGTCCACGCTGATGGCGCCGGAGTTGTCCAGGTCCTTGGCTTCGCGCAGCATGCAGTCACGCATGTACTGCGTGGCCAGGCCGCCCTTGAGTTCGTCGTCAAAGCTGATTTCGTTGTCCCGCGAGGCGCTGACATGGATGATGTCTTGCGGCAGCGCGCCTTTGCTGGCCGCCTCCACCACCAGGTTGCGGGTTTTGACGTTGACGGGCCGGCCGCACTCCTCGGAGATGCTGGCGAATTTGGGCCGCAGCACGCCTTCGTCGTTGCCGTTGGTGATGCCACGCGTGCGCACGCTGGAGGCCGCCTGCACCAGCCCGCCGGAGTGGCAGGCGTCGTACATCACAAACAGTTTGTCGGTCTTGTTGGTGATGGTTTTGAGCATGTCCGCCATCTCGCGGTTGGTGATGGTGCCGCTCTGGCCCCCGTCATAGGCCAGCAAGGCCTCCACGCAGCCGCCCGCAGCGGGGTCGTTGTAGCGGGTGCCGTGGCCGGAATAGTGGATGAACACCCGGTCGCCGTCCTGCACCTTGTCGGTCAGTTCCTGCAAGGCCTGGCGAATGTGCCCGCCGGTGGCCTGGTCGTCTTGCAGATACTGAATATTACCCACCGGCACCTGCATGGCCTGGGCCATCTGGGTGGCCGATTGTTTGTCGATGCGCGCGCCCGGCAGGGGCGGCGTGCTGGGGTCGGCATAGCGGCTGATGCCGATGATGAGCGCGTGGCGGTTGATGCGTGGGGGCAGGCTGCGCACCCCCAGCGTCAGGGCGGTGTTGCCACCCGCCTCGCGCCCGCTGGCCAGGTCGGCCGCCGCGGCTTTGCCGACCGACAGGTTCACCGCACTGGCGCGCACCCAGCCCACGGCTTTGGGGCGGGCGGGGTTGGCGGAGGACGTGAGCTCGACCAAGGCCCAGCCTCCCTCCATACTCAGCAGCCGCAGCGGGGTGCCCACCGCCAGTGGCTGCACCACGGGTGCGGCGCCCAGCTTTTCTGAGCGCAACTCTGTTGCACGCAGTACCTTCAGTGCCTGGCCCGGCTTGGCGTCGGGCACCAGTTGCGCGGGTGGCGCCGATAGCGCACCCGCGCTGACCAACGCGCCCATAAGCGCCCACAGGGGTTTGAGACCCGGCTTGAAATCTGCTTTGCAATGCATGTTGATCCCCATGGTAGTGACCTTTCCATTCTATTTATACGGCTTGGTTTGAAGCATTGACCACGCTCGGAAAACGTTTTGTGCCAAGGTGTCTTGCCCGCGAACGTCGGCACCCCAGTGCACTGCGGAAGCGCCTTAATCGCTATTAATTTCATAGCTGCATGCGCACTATTTACGGGGACCAGAAGCTGTTTTTACATAAATTAAATCAATCCAGATTGATGATGCGCACCCGCCGATTTTCGGCCGCAAAGGGATCGGTATGGTTGGCGGGTTCGGCCGAGCCTTTACCCACCGCCACCAGCCGGTCAGCAGCAATGCCTTTGCTTTTCAAAAAATCGCGCACGGCTTGCGCCCGCTTATCGCTCAGCTTGAGGTTGATCGCCGCATTGCCTTTGGCATCGGTGTGGCCTTCCACGGCAAATCGGGAATCCACCAATCCGGGCGACTGCAAGGCTTGCGACAAATTGGCCAGCGCCTGGCGACTCTCCGGGCGCACACGGGCGGAGTTGAAGTCAAACTGGATCATCAGGGACAGCGAGGGGCGGACCGTCGGCGCGCTGTCTGGTGCCACGCTTGCTGGCACAGCGGTTGCGGCGGCGGCCGCCGCAGGGGCAGACAACGTTGGTGTATCGGCGGGCGTGTCGGTGGGCGCGGGCGCCGCCTCGATGATCAGGTTGCGCAAACCCCGGGTCCGGGGGGCCTTGAGTTGCTCGATCATCTGCTCGGCGCTCGGCGT
>Ga0209343_10004837_pt1 | contig 16553 bp, 14 predicted proteins | sample RifCSPlowO2_02_FD_184026 | JGI IMG/M metagenome (GOLD analysis project Ga0209343, IMG submission 184026) | Groundwater microbial communities from Rifle, Colorado - Rifle CSP2_plank lowO2_0.2 (SPAdes) (version 2) | ecosystem: Environmental > Aquatic > Deep subsurface > Groundwater | place... | reverse complement strand
GCGGACGCGAGCGCATCCACGTTAAGCGTGAGGACTTTGAGGCGCTCGATGAGCGCATGCGGAATTACCTGCCCCCGTTCAACATGTACAAGATCAAGGTGTATTCACGCGACAAGACGATCGTTTACAGCACCGACCACTCCATCATCGGCAAGGTCGATAGCGACAACTCCAGGCTTGACCGGGTTCTGCGGCTCGGAGAAGTGGACTCGAAGCTGCAAAGCAAGGACCAAGTCGCGGATCTTGAAGGGGAAATGCGCTTCAACGTAGATGTGGTGGAGACCTACCTGCCGATCAAGACGGGCGACACTATCATCGGTAGTTTCGAGGTCTACAGTGATGTGACGCTCGCGCGCGATCAGGTCCCCAAGGTACTCGCATCGTCGGCCGCCGTGCTGTTCACGGTGCTGGTAGTGGTTTTCGGCGGGCTTTACATGCTAATGAGGAAAGGGGCGTCATGGCTTGAGCAGGCGCAGGACCAACTGCGCGCGCTTGCCGCTATCGACATGCTCACGGGCGTTTTCAACAGGCGCTACCTGATGAGCCGAATTCAGGAGGAGTACTCAAGGATGTCGCGCGACCGCCGCAGGGCGGTGAAGCATTGCCTTAGTTTCGTCATGGTCGACATCGACCATTTCAAGGCGGTCAATGACGCCTACGGGCACCTCGTGGGTGACGAGATTCTGCGCCAGGTTTCCGCGCGACTCAAGGGCGGCCTGCGCGCACACGACGTGATTGGGCGCTATGGCGGCGAGGAGTTTCTGGCGACGCTTCCCAACACCGATCTCGAGGAGGCAAAAGAGGTCGCGGAGCGCATGCGCCATGCAATCCGAGCCGCACCTTTTGATGTGAATGGCGCCGCGGTCAAGGTAACAGTGAGCGCGGGTGTGGCGCGCTCCGAAAATGGCGAAGAAGAAATGCTTCCCGCGCTCCGCCGCGCCGACGAAAACCTGTATCGAGCCAAGAATACCGGCCGAGACCGGGTATGTGCGTAGTGCCGCATTCCAGGGCGACAATCGGCCGAGTGGTTCTCAATTCGCCTCATCCCTGAAAAAGGGATACGCCTCCCGGTGTGAGATGGCCGGGCGCCACTTCGCCGCACTGACGCCGCAGGCTGCGACCTGACGCGTTCAAGCGCGAGTGGGCGCTTACCCCTGTCGCCTTCCACCCAGCTCGATTCTTGGCACGTGGATTGCTTGACGAAGGTGAGTCGAGAAACGCGCGGGTCCAAATGTTCAGGCTTTTCGAAACTGCTGCCGGTACCAGGTGGGGTGCCGAGCAGCGCCGCATTAACTGGTTCAAGTACGCTTCGCCGCAGGCGTTCTTTCCATTGGCAGGCACGCTGCAACCCTGGTTTGCGGGACTTGCGGCCGTGTTGTGCGCGGTGGGGATTTATCTCGGTTTCTTCGTCGCGCCCACCGATGCGCAGCAGGGAGAGGCCTACCGCATCATCTTCATCCACGTCCCGGCGGCGTGGATGTCGATGTTTCTCTACCTCGTCATGGCGCTCTGGGCGGGCGTCGGGCTCGCGCTCAATACCCGGCTTTCCGGGATGATGGCGAGCGCGATCGCGCCGACGGGGGCACTCTTCACTTTTCTTGCGCTGTGGACGGGCTCATTGTGGGGAAAGCCGATGTGGGGCGCGTGGTGGGTGTGGGATGCACGGCTGACTTCGGAATTGATCCTGCTGTTTCTGTATTTTGGCTTCATGGCGCTGCAGTCGGCGATCGACGATCCACGCCGCGCCGACCGTGCCGGGGCGGTGCTGGCGCTGGTGGGGGTGGTGAACATTCCAATCATCTATTTTTCAGTGCAGTGGTGGAACACCCTGCACCAGGGCGCCTCGGTCAGCCTGATGCGCAGCCCCAGCATGGCCACCACGATGTTCGCCGGCATGATCGTGATGGCGCTGGCGTTCTGGATGTACAGCATGGCGGCGGCGCTGGCGCGGGTGCGCTGCATCATACTCGAACGCGAGCGCAATGCAGAGTGGGTCGCGGACCCGCTGAAGAGACTGCCATGAACTGGGGCGGCTGGGGCGAATTTTTCGCCATGGGCGGATACGCGCTTTATGTCTGGGGCTCGTATGCAGCCACGTTCGCGCTGGTCGCGTGCGAGATTATTTTCCTGAATCTGAGAAAGCGCAACATCCTGAGGCATCTCGGACGCGCAGGTGCGACCGCGCAGCGTGTCGTGGCACAACGCGGATGATTCCCGAACTCGGACAGCTCGCACTGGCCATCGCGCTTTGCCTGGCGCTGGTTCAGGCCGTTTTCCCGCTCGCTGGCGCGCCGCGCGGCGATATCGCGTGGATGGCAGTCGCGCGCCCCGCGGCGCAATCCCAACTCGTGTTCGTCGCGCTGGCGTTTGGTTGCCTCACCTATGCTTTCGTGACCAACGACTTCTCGGTCGCCTACGTCGCGTTGAATTCGAACTCGGCCCTGCCTCTGGCTTATCGTGTCGCCGGCGTGTGGGGCGGGCACGAAGGCTCGCTGCTGCTGTGGACGCTGATGCTGGCACTGTGGACGGTCGCGGTCGCGGTTGCCAGCCGCAACCTGCCAGAGCGCATGGCGGCGCGCGTGCTGGGCGTGATGGGGCTCGTGAGTGTCGGGTTCCTCGCATTCATGCTGTTCACCTCGAATCCATTCCTGCGCCTGCTGCCGGCGCCGCCCGACGGTCGCGATCTCAACCCGCTGTTGCAGGATCCGGGCATGGTGCTGCATCCACCGATGCTGTACATGGGCTACGTCGGTTTCTCGGTGGCATTTGCGTTTGCGATTGCCGCGTTATTGTCCGGCCGGCTCGATGCCGCATGGGCGCGCTGGTCGCGCCCCTGGACGACAGCGGCGTGGGTGTTTCTCACACTCGGCATCGCGCTCGGCAGCGTCTGGGCCTACTACGAGCTCGGATGGGGCGGCTGGTGGTTCTGGGATCCGGTGGAGAACGCTTCCTTCATGCCGTGGCTGGTCGGCACCGCGCTCATTCACTCGCTGGCCGTGACCGAAAAACGCGGATGCTTTCGCGCCTGGACGGTTCTCGCCGCCATTTTCGCCTTCGCCTTCAGCCTCCTCGGGACGTTTCTCGTGCGCTCGGGCGTGCTCACCTCGGTGCACGCGTTTGCCACCGATCCGCGCCGCGGTATTTTCATTCTGGTTCTGCTGATAATCGTGATCGGGGGCTCGCTGGCGCTGTTCGCATGGCGGGCGCCGCGCATCGGGCTCGGGGGGCGATTCGATCTCGCCTCGCGCGAAGCAGCCTTGCTTACCAACAATGTGCTGCTGGCGGTGGCGACCGGCTCGGTCATGCTCGGCACGTTGTATCCGCTTGCGCTCGATGCGCTGGGGCTGGGCAAGATATCGGTGGGCGCGCCGTATTTCGAAGCGGTGTTTGCGCCGCTGATGGCGCCCGCGCTGTTTCTCATGGGTGTGGGACCGCTGGCGCGCTGGAAGAGCGCCTCCGTGCCCGAACTGGCGCTGCGTTTGCGCTGGGCGTTCGCCGTGAGCGCCATGACTGCGTTGCTGGTGCCTTTCATCATGGGGCGCTGGTCGGGACCGGCAAGCATCGGCCTGTTGCTCGCCGCGTGGATCTTTACCGCCAGCGCAGTCAGTCTCTGGCGGCGGTTGGGAGCGCCGGGAAACGCCGCGGCATTGCGTGTGCGGCTGCGGGGCGTGTCACGCAGTTTTTGCGGCATGCTGCTGGCGCACCTCGGCGTGGCGGTATTCGTCACGGGCGTAACGCTGGTGAAGGCTTACGAAAGCGAAAAGGACGTTCGTGTCGCCCCCGGAGATGGCGTCGAGCTCGCGGGCTACGGCTTCCGGTTCGAGGGCGTAGCGGAAGTAAAAGGGCCGAACTACGTTGCGGCGCGCGCCACCATCTCGGTGACGCGCGCCGGTGAGCACGTTACGGTGTTGCACCCAGAAAAGCGGCTGTACGCGGTTCAGCGCAATACCATGACTGAGGCGGCAATCGACACCGGGTTCACGCGCGATCTTTACGTTGCGCTTGGCGAGGCGGTGGGGCCGACTTCCTGGCTCTTGCGCGTGCACTACAAGCCGTTCGTGAGCTGGATCTGGGGTGGCTGCCTGCTGATGGCGCTCGGGGGGGGGCTCGCGGTGACCGACCGGCGTTACCGGGTGCGGGCGGACGCAAGTATTCGCGCGGGCGCGTACGGTCAGCCGACCGTGGCGCACGCGGGCTGACGCCCTGCCATGCAGCGCGAATCGTGTGAAGATACGTGGCGTGACGCCCGCCCGGTGCGGGCTCTCGCCACCCTGTGCAAACGCCGGCAGAAGCAGAAATGACGACATTCTGGATCGTTGCCGGGCTGCTGATTGCCGGCGTCCTCCTGTTCGTGCTTGCTCCCTTGCTCCGGAGCGCGCCGCCCCTGCCGGGCGCGCCAAACCGCGCGGCCCTGGTTGCGGTGTACCGCGACCAGTTGCGGGAGCTCGATGCCGACGTCAATGCCGGCGTGCTCTCACGTGAACGCTACGGCGAGGCGCGCGGCGAAATCGAACGCCGGCTGCTCGACGATGTCGAGGGAGACGAGGGGGACCCAAGGCGGATCGTGGGCAGGCATCGCCTCGCCGCCATCCTCACCGGCGTTGTGCTGCCGCTGGCGGCGGTGGGCCTTTATTTCGCGGTGGGGAATCCGCGCGCGCTGGCGCCGGCGGGTGCCGTTGCCGACGAAACTCCGCACAGTCTGGACGCGCGGCAGGTGGAAGCGATGGTCGGCCGACTCGCCGTACGCATGCAGCAGAACCCGGAGGATGTTGAGGGGTGGGTGATGCTGGCGCGCTCGTACACGTCGCTGCGCCGTTACGACGATGCGGCGCGCGCATACGCCAGCGCGGTAGCGCGTCTGCCCACGGACGCGCAACTGCTCGCAGATTACGCGGATCTTCTGGCGATGACGCAGGGCCGGCGCTTGCAGGGAGAGCCGGAGAAAATTGTCTTGCGAGCGCTCGCAGTGGACCCGAAAAACGTCAAAGCGCTGGCACTCGCCGGTTCGGTCGCCTTCGAGAAGCACGAGTATGCCGGTGCTCTGGATTACTGGGAGCGCATCGTGCGGCTGGTGCCCCCGGAATCGGAATTCGCCCGCTCGATACGCGGGAGCATCGCGCAGGCGCAAGCGCTTGCGCAAAATCCGGCCGGCGGCAGCGCCTCGCCGCGACCGTGAACACGGATTCCCGTTCCTGGCAAAATCACGACGATTTTTCCCGGGATTGAGAAAAAGGGATTTACCTCCGGGCGGCGCGTCGGCAGCGGATCCGGACACTGATTCGAATCCCATCCCACTCTGGCAACGACTTGATTACATGGGTACCCGCCGACTCACGGCCGTCGTGCAGATGCCCGGTGCGCTGCCTGAAAAGGGGCGTTTTGACAACGGTCGGCTCGGGCAGCGTTGCGGAAATCGATACCCGGTGCGGTCACCGCACTGGCGCGCCGGGCTCCTCGTGGCCGTGGCGCTGCTGGCCGCCTGCGGCGGAGATCCCGGAAACGTTCAGCCAAGCGTTGGCGCGCAACTGCCGCAGGTCGCGCTGACCAGCCTGAGGGCTGAGGCGCCTACCACCACGGCAGCGCTGCGGGGCGATGCGCTCATCATCAACTTCTGGGCTACCTGGTGCGGGCCCTGCCGCAGAGAAATGCCCAGCCTTGAGCGTCTGTCGCGCCGGCTCGCGCCGCACCGGGTGCGAGTGATCGGCGTCACGGTCGATCAGGACCTGAACCTCGCGCGCGAATTCGTCCGTGCGCACGGGCTCACGTTTCCCAATTATGTCGATGGCCACGAGAAAACCCTCCAATCCGCCCTGCGCGTGCGGGCGTTGCCGGAAACGCTGCTGGTTAACGCCGACGGCGCCATTGCGGCGCGCATCGCCGGCGCGCGCGACTGGGACGGTGCGGAGGGCATTCGGCTTCTGGAACGTGGGTTCGGCCTGCGCCTTGGGAGCACGGACTGAACGCCGGCTTCAGGCGCGAGGGGGGCGGAAGCCCCGCATGTCTGATGTAGATCAAAGGCGGCTGCCGGAAGCGGGGCACAATCCTTGCCGAGGCGGCCGGCGCCGGCGGCCGGATCAGACGGAGGAGGCGGATTGACGTTCGCGGGGCAGTGGATCGGCGAGTCGCGGGACAATGGGAAAGGCGTGCTGAACGCAGGTAGCGCACGCGTATCGCTGCGCACGAAGGGGATTGTCGCGTTTGTGATCCTCGTGCTGTACGTCGTATTGGCGGGCTCCATGCTCGCGCAGCAACGCGGCACGCTGCGCGACACGGTCGAACAGCAGCGCGACCTGTACGCGGTCGAGGAGGCGCTGGCGCGCGTCAATTCGACCCTTGCTTACGCGATACTCAACGTCAACGAGGCGTACTCCAATCCGCGTTCGCGTGCAAACGCGGACACGATCGCGCTCGACATCGAGGCCATTCAGGCGGGCTTGCGGGGATTCGAGGAGCGCTATCCCGCGATCCGGCCCTGGATCGGCCGACTCGACGGCAACATCGCCCGGGTGCGCTCCGACTGGGGCAGCGCAAGCCTGGTTGACTTGCGCGAGAGCTTCCACGAGCTGGTGGCGCAACTCGACGCGGTGACGAGCGAAGTGCGCAACCGCCAACACGCGCTGTCCGAGAATTTTCGGGTCGTCTACGACTCGATCACGATCATTTCGCTGGTCATGGGGCTCATCGGGGTGGTGGTCTTCGGGAGCGTCGTCATGCTGTTTTTTTCGCGCCTGGTATGGGACGTGCGCAAGCTGCAGACGCGGGCGCTGGAGGTAGTGTCGGGCTATCGTGGCAGGCCGATCGACGTCACGCGCCACGACGAACTCGGATCGTTGATGGAGTCCGTCAACGGCATGCAGTCGGAACTGAGAGAGCGTGAACGGCAGCTGGAGATAGCGCGGCAGCAGCGTTTTCACAACGACAAGATGGCGGCCATCGGCTCGCTCGCGGCAGCCATCGCGCACGAGGTCAACAACCCGATCGCCGCAATTACCGGGGTCGCCGAAGCGATCCATGAAACGCAGAATTCGTCCGCGTGCCCGAGAAGGGGCTGTCGCCCGGAACTCATACTGGAGCAGACGCGGCGGATCAGCCAGATCACGCGGCAGCTGGCGGAGATGACTGCGCCGTACTCGCCCGAGCCGCAACTTCTTGACCTCAACGCGCTGGTACGTGGCACCTGCGGCTTCGTCCGCTACGACAAGCGCTTCCGCAACATAGACTTCAATCTCGACCTCGATCCGCAACTGCCGGCGATCAAAGCCATTGCCGACCATTTGACGCAGGTGCTGATGAACCTGCTCATCAACGCGGCAGATGCGACCGAAGAGATCGTTGACCGCAAACCCACAATTAACGTGACAACGGCGATGAACGGAGAAGAGGTTGTGCTTCTGGTGGCAGACAACGGTTGCGGGATGGTCACGCAAACGCTGGCGCGGGCGTTTGACGAGGCGTTTACCACCAAACCACCGGGAAAGGGCAGCGGGCTGGGCCTGTTTATGTGCCGGTCGCTGATCGAGACCGAGGGCGGACGGATCACCTTGGACTCGGCGCCGGGTCAGGGAACGCAGGCTTCGGTTCGCTTGCAGCGCCCGGCGCCCCGGGAGTGACGCGCGATGTCGTCGATCCATGTCCTGGTCGTTGATGACGAACTGGCACTGCGCGAGATTCTCGGGGCGGCCGTAGCGAAAGCGGGATACTCGGTCGATCTGGCCGCGAGCGTCAAGGAGGCGGCGGGCAAGCTCGCGCGCGGTGACGTGGATGTCGCATTGTGTGATATCAAGCTGCCCGACGGCAACGGCATCGACCTGGTCCGGGAGGCTCTTGCCTCCGGTATCGATACCGCTTTCGTCATGGTGACCGCCTACGGGTCGATGGAGACCGCCGTCGAAGCGTTGCGCGCGGGCGCTTCCGACTACATCGTCAAACCGGTGCGCAACGCGGAGTTGCTGCATCGCGTGGCCCAGATCGCCGCCGTGCGAGGTTTGCGCGACGAAAACCGGGTGCTGCGCAAAGCGGTAAGCGAGATCTCGGGCGGTCGCTATCAATGGGAATCCGCCCTGATGCGCGAGGTCGAGCGCATGGTGAGCCGGGTTGCGCCGACCGAAAGTACCGTCCTGGTTACCGGCGAAAGCGGGACCGGAAAGGGCGTGATCGCGCGGGCGCTTCACGAGCAGAGTGGGCGCCGTGAGGGCTCGTTTGTCGTCGTGAACTGCAGCGCGATTCCCGAGCATCTGCTGGAGAGCGAGTTCTTCGGGCACACCAAGGGGGCGTTTACCAGCGCGGACCGCGCGCGCAAGGGTCTGTTCCTGCAGGCCGACAGGGGAACGCTCTTTCTGGACGAGATGGGGGAGTTGCCCCTGCACATGCAGACCAAACTGCTGCACGTGATCGAGGACAAGATCGTGCGCCCCATCGGCAGCGAGCAGGCGCGGCGCGTCGACGCGCGGATCGTGGTGGCGACCAATCGCGATCTGCAGGAGATGGTGGCAACGGGCAAGTTCCGCGAGGACCTTTATTTCCGCCTGAGCATGTTTCACATCCACGTGCCGCCCCTGCGCGAACGCCAAGGCGATATCCGGGGCCTGATCGGACATCTGCTGGGCAAGTCGCGCGACAGTGGCGGCCGGTTTCGCCCCATGACCACGGACCCCGGCGTAGAAGAGGTTTTGCTCGGCTTTGCGTGGCCGGGTAACGTGCGCCAACTCGAAAACGTGATCAATCGCGCGCTCATTCTTGCCGACGGCGATTGCATTGCCCTAAGCGATATCCCGGCAGAGATTACCCGCGGCGTTGCGCCCCGGACACAGGCTGGCACGCGAATTGCTCAATCAGGGTGCCTGCGCGACCAGTTGCGCAATTTTGAAGCCGATGTCCTGCGAGGTGCGCTCGGGCAGGCGGCCGGCGACCGCAGGCTCGCCGCGCAACGGTTGGGCATAGGGTTATCCAGCTTGTATCGCAAGCTCGAGGAGTTGGAAAGAGAGGGACTCCTGACGGGTATGACCCCCGGCGCGCCGCCCGCGGAGCGCTAGGAATTTGTCGGACTTGGAGGCGACAAATTCCTCACGCAAAACCGCCACGGGAGCAAGAGCGAGTGAAAGCCTCGCTGGTTGCTGGAAACGCAGGGCGTTACAGGAGTCTTGCTCAGATGTTGAGACGAGTGGGAGGCATGGCGATGATGGCGATCAGGGTACTTGCGTTGTTCTTGGCGTGGCAGGTGGGCGTGGCGTGGGCAGCGCCAGAGGATGATTTTCGCGCGGGCTCGCGGGCCTTCCACACTGGGGACGTCGTACAGGCGATGGCTCTGCTCAAGAAATCCGCCGACGCGGGGCACGCACCGTCGCAGTCGCTGCTCGCCTATATCCTGGACAAGGCCGAATTCAACGACGAAGCGATCGCCTACTACCGCAAAGCAGCAGCCCAGGGCGACGCGGAGGGCGAGTTCGGCCTCGGGTCGATGTACGCAGCGGGCGAGGGCATCAAACGCGATCCGGCCGAAGCACGCAAGTGGATCACACGCGCCGCCGAAAGGGGGCACGCGACCGCGATCAATGCGCTCGCGCAGGCCTATATGAGAGGTGAGCTTGGCGTAGACGAGGCGCAACGTAATGGCGCCGATGCATTGCGCTGGGTGCGCCGCGCTGCCGACTCCGGCCATTTGCCGGCGATGGAGAATCTCGCCGTCGCCTACCGAACCGGGGCGTATGGGATTGCGGTTGATCTCAAGCAGGCCGAGGCGCTGGATGCCAAGGTGCGGGCGGCAAAGGGCGTCGTTGACAAAGGGGCGAAGAAGAGGGGCAAGAAGTGACATGATCACCTACACGCTGGATGCCGATCCTGCGGACGCTCAGGCACGTCGCAGCGCGCGCGCGCGGGATGCTGCGATGCTACGCCGCGCCGGTTACGCGGTGCTGGCGGTGTGCTTGGCTGCGTTTGCTGGTGGCCCGGCGCGCGCTGCCGATGTCATCAAAGGTTCGCAGACTTACGTGAAGCACTGCGCGGCCTGTCATGGACCCGCCGGTGTGAGTGTGATGCCGGGGGCGCCACATCTCGCGCGCGGCGAACGCATGATGCAGTCGGACCTGGCGCTGCTCGCATCACTCAAGGCTGGCAAGAATGCGATGCCTGCTTACTTTGGCATTCTTACGGACCGGGAAATTCTCGACGTCATCGCCTACAGCCGGACACTGCGCTGATGGACTGGCGATCGCTCTCTCGAACCGGGCCGGCGCTGCTACTTGCCTGCGCCGTCGTTCTTGACGCGGGGGCGCAGGCGCCCGCGCGCGCGCCGGCGGGGGAGCGCACGCAAGAACGGGTCGTCGAGACGTTTGGCGTCGGCGCCAACGTCCTGGTGCGCGCGCTGGCCGTGGAACCCGGCGGCGCGACACTGTGGGTCGGTACGTCGGTGGGCGTGATCGAAGTCGATCTTGCGACCGGCCGCTTGCGCAACACCTTCACCCGTCAGCATGGCTTGGCGAGCGAACATGTGTATGCGATCGGCATCGACGGCGCGGGAAACAAGTGGTTTGGCACCAGGGCTGGCGGCGCGTCGCGTTACCGCGATGGCAAATGGCGCACCTATTTTCCCATGCACGGCCTGGCGGATTACTGGGTGCGGGCGTTCGCGAACGGGGCCGGAGGCGATCTGTGGCTCGGCACGTGGGCCGGTGTGAGCCGCTACAACCCCAAGACTGAGAAATTCAGGAACTACGCCAAGGAACTGGTCAGCGAATGGGTTTCAGGCATGGCGGTCGACCGCAGCGGCCGGCTATGGGTCGGCACCGAAGGGGGCGTGTCGATGTTTGACGGCAAGGACTGGCGGTCGTGGACCCATAGCGACGGCCTTGGCGCGGCCAAATCCACAGGCGCAATGAAGGGCGCGCCCAGCGGGGCCGGCTCGCCCCCGCGGCATGAACTCAACGTGAGGGCTGGCGGGGCGGAGACGTTCATGCCCAACTATGTCTTTGCGGTCTTTGCGGCGGCCGATGGCACGATTTGGGCGGGGACATGGGGCGGAGGAGTCTCCCGCTATGACGGCAAGGGCTGGACCAACTATACGACTCGCGACGGCCTCGCCGGCAACGTCGTTTACAGCATCGCGCAGGACGCGAAAGGCGCATTCTGGTTCGGAACCAACGCCGGCCTGTCGCGCTATGACGGCGCCAACTGGCGCAATTACGGACGCCGGGAAGGCCTTACGGAGAATCACATTTACGCGCTGGCGGTCGCCGCCAACGGCGACGTGTGGGCCGGAACCCGGCACGCAGTCGCGCGCGTTGCAGCTCAATGACGCATGGCGCGGTGACATGAGATTTGACCCGAAGACCGCAGGATTGTTGCTGATCGCTGGTGGGGTGCTCACAGCCGGCGCCTATGTGCTCGACGCGAAGCGAGACCAGCGGGAAGGATACACTCACGCGACGCCGAAAGCGGCGCCGGCGCCAGCGTCGAATCCGGCTTCCCATCCAAAACTGCCGGCCTCCCATCCGCAGGTGGCTGAATCGGCCCCACCAGCAGACGCCAAAGCGCGTGAAGGCAAGGTACAGATGGATCCGGCGCGCGCCTTTACTCACTTCCGCGTCGGCAACAATAGCGTGCGGGCGATCTACGCTGACGGGAGCGTCATATGGGTGGGCACCTCCGGGGGCGTGGTGCGCTACGATACGGCGAGCCACGAATTCAAGACCTACGACGCGAATAACGGACTGCTTTCGAATGGCGTGTTCCATCTGGGCAAACTGCGAGGGAAGATCGCGGTGGGCACCTACGGCGGGGGCTTGTCGCTGTTTGACCAGAAGGCTCAGAAGTGGGAGCACTACAGCATTCCCGAGGGGTTGGGCGACGCTTTCGTCTACGACGTGCTCGAAGCTTCCAACGGCGACGTCTGGATCGCGACGGGTTCGGGGCTTAACCGGGTGCGGGCCGGCGCGCTGAAGGAGCGCGCGAAGTGGGATCTTCATACCGTGGAGAACACGGCTGGAGGCTTGCCGGGCGATCGGGTCTTTGCCCTTGCGCAAGGCAAGGACGGCAGTGTGTGGTGCGCGACCGGCGGCGGGCTCGCAAGTTTTCAGAACGGCAAGTGGTCGAACTGGACGCGCGCCAAGGGTCTCGGCGGGCCGCGTGGAGCAGTGGGGGGCAGTGTTACGAGCGGAGGTGCCCCGTCGCACCCCTCGCCGCAACAGGCGAAGCCCGCGCACGAAGGGTCGGAAACAGGCGCTGAGCAGGATGGGCACATCACCGCGCTCAAAGTGGGTGAAGACGGTGAAGTTTGGGCGGGAATTCGCGGCGCGGGGCTCGCCCGCTTCGATGGCAAGGCGTGGATGAAGTACACCGTGGCCGAAGGTCTCCCGAGCAACCAGATCTCCACGTTGCACATCGATCGTAGCGGGCGACTCTGGGTCGGTACCGACAAGGGACTTGCGCTGTTAACGAACGGGAAATTTCAGGTCATGACCACGGCGCATGGTTTGTTGGGCGAGAACGTGTATTCCGTCACGACCACCCAGGATGGCGGCCTCTGGGTGGGCAGTTTTGGCGGGGTGGCTCACATTCGGCAGCCCGCGGTGAATTAGGCGTTTGTCGAACATTGACTCGACAGACACCTGATGCAAGCGGCGCCGGGAAGATTTCAGAAAAGGGCAACAGATTGAAGAACCACCGCACCTGGCCGATCGCGCTGCTGGCGTTCGCCGGCATGTTCTTCCTTGGGCTCGATTTCGCTAACGCCGCAGATGTCCCGCTCGCGCAGGCGATTAACAAATCGGGTCGCCAGCGCATGCTCACGCAGCGTATCGTCAAGGCTTATGTGCAAGTCGGGCAGGGAATCACGCCTCAAGTCTCCAGGCGGCAGCTTGACGATGCAGTGCTGCTGTTCGAGGCGCAATTGCTCGAACTGAAGAAGCTCGCGCCGGACAAGCGCAGCCGCGAGTCTATCGCTCACCTGGAACAGCTATGGCGGCCATTCAAGGTGGTCGCGACCGGGGCCGTGAGTCGCAGTGGCGCCGAGCGCCTGCTCGCGATGGATGATGAACTGCTCAATGCCGCGCATGAACTGACGCTGGCGTTGCAAAATCGCTCCGCGTCCTCCGCGGGGCAGCTGGTCAACATCTCCGGGCGGCAACGCATGCTATCCCAGCGCCTGGCAAAATATTATCTGTTGCGGGCCTGGGGCATGGACTCGCCAGCCATCAGCCGTGAAATCGGCTCGGCACGCACCGAGTTCGACGGCGCCTTGGCAACGCTGCGATCCGCGCCGGAGAATACCGAAGCGATCAGAAAGGAACTCGACGCGGTCGCCTTGCAGTGGGAGTGGTTCCAGAACGCGTTGGGACTCGAGGGCGCGGCCTCCTACGGGCTGATCGTGGTTAACGCGAGCGAGGCCATACTCGACAGTATGGAGGTGATTACCACCCGGTACGAGCGGTTGCCAGCGCGATGAAGAAAGGGCTGCGGCGTCGCGTGAAAGCGTGTTGTTCGGCAGAATGCGAAACATGGATCAGCGTTTGACCGGCGGGGTGCGACAAGCTGACGGGACTGCCGCCGCGCGCGGCCCGGACGCAGGCGGCTTCCGTCTTGTTCGCTACTTCACGTTTACCAGCCTCGCTGCGTTTCTGGTGGTGGCGGCAGTCCTCTCCTTCCTCGAGCGCAAGGAAAGCGAGTACTTCAGGCAGGTGCAAAAGGAGCAGAGCGTTGTCGTCGCGCAGTTACAAGAGGAGTTTGCGCGGCAGCAGGAGGCGGCGGCTCGACGGGATCTCCTGTTCGTGCACGAGGCCGGTCACGTTAACCTGACACGGTTGCTGGCGAACGCGCTGTGGGTCTCGCACTTCGTGCCGTTCATTGCCAAAGCGCAACGCGTTCCGGGCGAGCACTGCCAGGTGCTCGGGGCGGGCAAAGGCGAGGGAGACGTGGCCGCACGGTCGAGCGCGGCAGTCGCATGCGCCGCCGGCTTGGGAAGGAAGATGATGGCCATCCCCGAATTCCCGGCGCTCGATGCGAAGGTGGCGGAGACCATGAGAATGAGCACCGTGTTCAAGGTCAAGGTGTTCGACCGGCGCGGCATCACGGTGTATTCCTCGGAGCACGATCAGATCGGAGAGGACAAGCGCGACAATCAGGGCTGGCGTTCAGCGGTCGGCGGCCAGCCGGCAAGCGAACTCACCCATCGAGACAAGTTCAGTGCATTCGAAGGCGTGGTGGAGAACCGCGACCTCATCTCGAGCTACGTCCCGGTGTTCGCTCAGGGTGGCAGCACCGTAATCGGCGTCTTCGAGATCTATTCGGACGTAACGCCGTTCCTCGAAAGGATCAGGAGTGCGTCCGCCCACAACGCGCGGCAATTGGCCAAGAACCAGGCGAAGCTCGATCAGGCCGCCAGCAAAAACCAGGAGCAGGTTGATGCCAGCTCGCGTTTGCTCCTTGCCATCGTCGGCGCACTCCTCGCACTCCTGTATTTCGGCCTGTTGCTGATCGTGCGCTACGCCCAGCGCATCATCGACGCGCAGACACGTGCACGGGAGCAGGCAATCAGGCGCGAGGAGCGGTGGCACCGGGAGAAAATGGCCGCGCTCGCCGCCATGGCGGCCACTGTCTCGCATGAAATCGGCAATCCCCTGGCGACGATCACGGCGATCGCCGAAGACATCGCCGAACGGGTCGCGAAGGGGGAGTGCCGCGACTGCAGGACGGACGTGATCGTGGAACAAGCCCAGCGCATCGCGAGCAAGACCCGTCAGATGGCGGATTTCGCGGCAGCGCGCAGCGAGTCGCTTGAGCCGGTTGACGTGAACCAGATGGTGAAGGCGGTATGCGAGTTCATGAGCTTCGACCGCCGTTTTCGTGCGACCACCATCGACTTCCGTCCTGGCGCCGGGCTCCCCGCCCGAGTCATCGTCCCGGACCATCTCACCGAGGCGCTTATGAATCTGCTGCAAGCTCCGGTGGATGAAGACGGCGAGAATGGCCCGGTGTCCCGGCGCATCATTGTCGAGACACAGGCGCGCGGCGCTGACGTGCTGATCCGCATTTGCTGTGAAGGCGCTACCGCCACCCGGCTCGAGGCGGTGCTGAGCGCCGATGCGCGCATGGAGCCGACACAGCGCCGGGTGACCGGCATGGGCGGAAGGCTGACGGCGAGCGCAGGCGTGATCGAATTGATACTGCCGCCGCGCGAGCCGGAACCTGCCATGACATAGACCGTCGCAAGGGCGGCCGCCTGGTCGCAGTGGCGGGAGGCGATGTGAATTGCACGGCAGCCGTATTTCGAGAAGGCGACGCTCTGTGCACCCGCCTGGCCCTCGGCATCATTCTCGCGTTGCAGCTATCCGCTTGCGGAGCGCCGATCCCTATCCGAGGTGGCGGCAGGGCCGGCGCCGAGACGACCTACGAGAAGTTCTTGCCGCTCGCCGAGGCCGGCGATGCGGAAAGCCAGAACGTGGTCGGGTTCATGTTGTTCCACGGCGACGGGGTGAGCGTGGACCGCGCTCGTGCGGAGATGTGGTTCCGGCGGGCAGCAGAGCAAGGCAACGTGAGGGGCCACCATAACCTTGCCGTGATGTATTCGATGGGCTTGGCCGTGTATGACACCCGGTCCGGAAGAGCGCCCACCGCCGCAGCCACGCAGGCGCAGCTGGCGGGTGAAGGACTCTATGCCAAGTTCTGCGCCGGCTGCCATGGTTTCAACGGCATCGCCGCGTATGTCTATTCACCGTCGTTCGCGCTGGGTCAGACGCTCGAAAAGAGCGACGAGGAACTCATGCGCAGCCTGCTGCACGGCAAGGGAGAGATGCCGAACTGGGATGACAAGCTCTCGCTGACCGAGCTGCAGGACATTCTGCGCTTTGTCCGCACGCTGCGAGTACGCTACGGGGCGGGCATCGGTCAGGCGCTGCGGGCCGCGCCGTCGTTCTACTACCTGTTCGGGCCGATGAAGTCTGATGAGCAGGGCGTTCGCGTCCCCATTCGGTGAGTCCCCCTTCGAGCCGGGGTCGCGCACCGCCATGTTTCTGATCGATAGGGTGCGATTCTGGCAATTGAAGGACAGCGCGCACGCAGTCTGAAGCGGTCGCCACAAGATGCCTGATCCAGTCAACTTTCGGTACCGCATCTCCCAACTGCTTGTTCTCTCCCTGGCGGCTGTTGCGCTCTATGGCCCATTCTTGTCGAGTCCGCCTGTGTTCGACGATCACGGGTTTTTTGATGCCGCCCATCCGGAATATCTGCAGACTGTTTTTGGTTTTGAGTTGCGCTGGCTGCCGTACGCCACGTTCGAGTGGACCCGCGCGCTTGTCGGCGACGACATGATCTGGCTGCGCTCGGAGAATCTGGCGTTGCACGTTGCCAGCGGGTTCCTGCTGTTCCTGTTTTTGCGAAGACTGTTTGAAATCGTGGTGCTGGCGGAAGGCACGGCTGCTACCCATTCTTCTCATCGCGATCGACTTTCCTTGTCCTGGCTGGCGTTTTCTGGCGCGATCATCTTCGTGCTGCATCCGGCTGCGGTATATGGCGTTGCCTACCTGATCCAGCGCACGATCCTGATGGCGACCCTGTTTGCCTTG
>Ga0209343_10004833_pt1 | contig 16560 bp, 13 predicted proteins | sample RifCSPlowO2_02_FD_184026 | JGI IMG/M metagenome (GOLD analysis project Ga0209343, IMG submission 184026) | Groundwater microbial communities from Rifle, Colorado - Rifle CSP2_plank lowO2_0.2 (SPAdes) (version 2) | ecosystem: Environmental > Aquatic > Deep subsurface > Groundwater | place... | reverse complement strand
ATGATCGACACGACAGTTTCTACTCCAGAGTTGAACTAAGCCGGTAAAGGAGGTGAAGGCGGTGGATTAGATTTACGAATCAATCCCGCCCAAGCTAAATTATGAAGCTAGATATGATCGAACAGGCAGGTGCCGTGACGAGATATGCGGGACTTTATCCGAACCTTCGTGGTTGATGAAGATGCAATCCGGATGTCACCCGGATTTCATACGGAAGTTTCCGGATTTTGCACGAATGTTTCCGGACTTTACCCGAACCTTCGTGGTTGATGAAGATGCAATCCGGATGCCACCCGGATTTCATACGGAAGTTTCCGGATTTTGCACGAATGTTTCCGGACTTTACCCGAACCTTCGTGGTTGATGAAGATGCAATCCGGATGCCCCCCCGGATTTCATACGGAAGTTTCCGGATTATGTTCGAATATTTCCGGAAAATGCGCTAAAGGATATCAACCCGACTGCTGCTGACTTGGCCTGAAAGAATCAAGAATCGGCAAGGGCTTCATCGGATCACGTCCTGGCCAAGGGCGCCCTTGATGAATCGCAGCCCATTTCTTTGCCGCCAGGCGAATCGTCTTACCAATAAAACTGCGAACACCACTGTGCATCGGTCGCCGGCATAGTTGTTCAATGAAATGCCCCATATTTCCTGGATCTTCCTTGATCAAGACGTCAATGTAGTGCTGAATCTCAGCCTGTGCTTGCGGCTGGAAGAACCAGCTCCAATGCGTTCCACCGCCATGCGCTTTTGGGCGCTTGGCTTCATACAAGACATAGTCATTTCCCCACTTGATGCGCCCGTTATTTGCCCTGGCATCCAACAGTTTTTTGTTATCACGGATCGGTCCGAGTCCATCGGTCGCCAGCAAGAACCAGAGAAATTCACCGCTTACCAACTCTACAGCAACGAGTTTTGCGTTCGCCAAACCCTTGAGTTTCCTGTAGCTGCACCGGGCTCGATTCAGGCTTGTTCCATAGTGCTCATCGTATTTTTTGCTGCGTAATTCAAGATCAGCACGGCTGCAAACACCGGATGTCCACCAGTGATATCCACGCGGGACCATGCGTAAAAGGTATTGCTGTGCGGCAATTTGAGATGCTGCGATAAACATGTTTTGCTCCTGGAAATAGGTTATTCCGTTAACGCATGAGTGATGTAACCCGTTGACGTAAGAACTATGACATAACGAGTGTGACTTAGTAAATGAAGGTGGAAGAAAGAAAATCGAAAAGAAAAAATGGAATAACAAATTACAAGACGCTGCAAAACATTACTCGGTACAAGCACAGAGTTTTATGGTCAGGCCCAACAGGGCTCCCTACGGTTTGGCTGTCTGCACAATTCATCTTTACGAGGATGAATCGTGCAGATCGTCAAATCTGTATAGCCACCATAAATCTCTCAAAAGGCATTTTGCCTTCCCCGGATAGCCACCGGGATTCCAGGAGTCGCCAACTCTTGGGAAGCACAGCTTTGCGCCGTGTGCGGTGAAAATCGCATGCACGGTGCAAGGACGAGGCGAGAGCCTCAGTCCATGGGCCTGATACGACCAGAAGCATGTCGTAGAGGGTGTGCGTGCAGGAAATGGATGTCGGGAGGAAATGCCCGAACGTCCGGCTAATTGTGAATCCGGGAGATCGTAATTGATCGTTAAAACCGGCGGAGGTCAGGCGAGTCGTAAGCTCGCAACTCCGGCAACTGGGATGGTAGGTCAGGCACGGTAACGCCGTGCGGTCAAGGGTGCGCTAACAACGCCCCGGCAAGATTGGCGAATGTGCCAAGGCTTGCTCAAGTACCTGATGATGACGTGGGTCGCGCCACAAAGTCAGAAGGACTGCCTGATAGCTTAACCCCACCATGCGACCGGTCGGGATCCGTAAGGACCGATGGCCGCTAGTTGCAAAGTAATCCTAAAAGCTCAGAACACCGAGCCTGGCGATAGGGCTGAGATGCCTGCGATATGCCGAAACTGAACCATGAACGTATGCTGAGGACTTTACCACCTTCCCCCAGCAGAAAGCACGAGATGCGCGTGTGATGGAGTCATGACAATCAGGGCACGTCTAGGATGAACAAGTAGTGATTAGCTAACTGTAGAAGGATCGTGCAGGCCGGTCGGGTAGCCCCCGGCTGGTGGCTTGGCGTAACGTCCAAGCCAACTGCAAGGTTCGAGAGCGAGTAGCTGTATCAGGGATCCGGTAACGGTGAAAGGTACAGTGAGCCGATGAGTTTGAAAAGCGTAACTCGAAAGGTTGCGTGATGCCTGGCGACAGGCTCAGCAGGTTGGCACTTGCTGAACGGTGAAGTTGACCGTGTAAAGCTTAAGGCAGAGGTTGTGCGAAGAGAGACTTATCCGCCTGACGGCGGAGTGGGGTAGTGCCATGCAACAGCCTGACGGCTGGCGTGTGGAGTTGTGTCGTACCGCAAGGGGATTGACGTTCCCTTGCACACAAAGCATGTTGGAAATGCGGGAAACCGCAGGATGAAGTTCGTCCGAAAAAGCTGCAGCCACCACTACGCCGGTGCGTTGTGATTTATATCAATAAAAAGTCGGAGTTCGTTTTTATGATGGGTCATATCAATCGTATTGATAAATATCACCCGTCATATTTTATTGGATGCCGAAAAAATTCAGAGAAAGGAGGTTTATAAAAACATGGGGAGACCCAAAGTACATACCGATGCAAAAGCGGCTCAGGCAGCAGCAAGCCGAGCTTATCGAGCACGGAAAAAAGCACAACGGTTAGCGAGAAAGGATCGAAGCCATCCATTAAAATCGAAGATCATCGATCTGACTGCCATTAAGGTTTGGTAGTGCAATACCCCGTCCATGGATTTGGGCACAACATCTCCCGTCATTCATGACGGGGGGTGTTTCTGCTGGCTGAAGGCAAATGTTCAGAGTGGTTTCTGCAAGGCTTTCCCGAAGGCTTTCGTAAAGACTTCCGGAAAAGCTTTGAGATCGGCTGAATTTTCAGCAATCTGACGATAGAAAGCGAACATCTATCCAAGGACTCCAAGCCTCGTCAGCATCGCATTCTTCCGAGCGCCTGCGCTTCGGTATGGGCCTACAGCGTGACAATTTGTGATCTCGCCGCCCATTATGGTGTACCTGCAAGGTTTTAAAGACCGCTTATAGGAAAACAATCAGCATGCACCATGGGCAACACCGTGCCAGAAGCGGTCAGCCGGAGTGATGAGCACGAAGGTCATTTGGCCTTTGCGGACTATGGCAGTTTGCTGAAAAGGCTGTCGGTTGAGCTTGCAGGAATGTCCGGTTCCATCTGTGCTCAATCAGGAAAAGTCGTAATGAATACCAACCCCACCTTGGGATGCTTCAACGAGGTGGACAGTTCTTCAATGTCGCTAATTCACCAGTTATTGACCAAATTGCTGCTACTGTTGCGGCGGTTCCTAAAGCATATCCACGATTGTCTGGAGCTGTGCTAATCTCACGCCCCATGCAATCAACCAACGAATATTTTTTCCGCATCGTCACAGATGGATATCATCCAGCACTAGACTGGATACTTATTGCCGGATGCTACATTCGTTACTCGGTTGAAAAAGAAGCCTGCCTAACCGCTCGATCGATGTGATCGAGTTAGAGTGATTATGCCAGCACAACCTCTGAACCAGCTTCTAAAAATGGCCGTTGTTGCTGGAGTCGAAACTGCGGTGAAACTGCATATTCGTCGCGGTGACGATCTGAATGCTTGTGATGGTGCAGGATTCACCCCGCTCATGTTGGCCGCAAGCCGCAATAAGGCAAATATCTGCGGTCTTCTATTGGAGGCTGGAGTCAATCCCGACTTGTTGGACCACTTGGGTCGAAATGCTCTCGCCATCGCCCATGAAGCCGCAGCCTCAGATGCCGCCGCAGTTATCATCGAAGTTGCCAATACCCGGCAAGCACCAGCCGAAGATTCTGTCATCCTGAGTAATGTTGACGGGTTGGCAACTCCATGTCCTGTCGCCGACATCACCAAACCTGATATCGCAACAGGGCACGATGACGGCCTTAAGAATATCGAGATATCGGGTCGAGGCGATATACCGCTGGGATATTTGGACGAGGAAGAAAGCAACCTCGACCTTTCCGCCTGGGTGATGGAAGAGGACGGCCCGCCTCCTGAAGGTGACGAAGCACTGGCCTTGGCAGCAACAAAACTCCACCAGGTTATCACCCTGCATAAGCCCGTAGATACGGCAGAGGACTGGGCGGATTTCGATCTTTTCCTGCCCGAGTTTTCCGTGCCATTGCTCCAGGCCGACGATGAGGAAGGACGAGTTGAACTTCGCCATCTCTTTTTGAGAGCGTTAAGGGAGAGCAGCGTTCCCGAATTAACGGTTCAGTTTCTCAGTGATGGTGCGGACGGTTCGACTCACGATGATGTGGAAAACCTGCTGAATCTGGTTCTTCACGATATGGGGGCGGATACGGATGAGCGGCTGGAGATTGAGGAGCCTTACCTATCCCAGAATGTCAGCTCTGAAGAAGAGGGTGAACTGTTCGATGCATTGGCATTCCTGGATGATGTTTCGTCGGGTAGGAACGAGCCGTTAAGGTATTACCAGCGGGAAATCAGGAAGGTAAAACTGCTGACGCGCGAAGGCGAGATAGTGATAGCCCAGCGCATCGAGGAGGGCCTGAAACACATGATCCAGGCCATGTCCGCTTGTCCCGTGCTCATTGCTGAAATACTCACTCTGGCCGATAAGGTAGCCCGTAATGAGTTGGGCACAGATGAGGTGATAGACGGTTTCATCGATTCCGAATCCGATGGTCTAAAGCCTATCATCGAGGATGTTGATGAAGATGACGAGGATGGGGAAGCTCTGGCAGCGGCCGATCTGGCACAGCTCAAAGCTAAGGCCCTGGAGCATTTCGCCGTTATCGCAGGTCTTTTCGCTAGGATGGGCAATGCTTATGAAGATTCCGGCTACGGGAGCCCGCAATACATTTTGTTGCAAGAACAGATTTCCAACGAGTTGATTCTGTTCCGCTTCGCCACCAAGCAAGTTCATGCTCTGTGCGGTACCATTCGCGATCTGGCTGAAGAAGCCAGTTACCTTGAGCGCGATATGATGGAGTTATGCGTTACCAAAGCGAATATGCCGCAAGCTGACTTCTTCAAGGCCATCGCGAAAAACGATGAGCATCCGGGCTGGGTAGCGCAGGAGATAGAGGCGGGAAAACCCTACAGTGAGTCGTTGGCTTTTTTTCAGGATACCATCGTAGAACGGCAGAAAGAAATGTTCGGTCTGCAACGGCGCATCGGAATACCAATCAAGGTTCTAAAAGAGGTAGACAGGGAGTTGTCCGACGGTGAGGCGAAAGTTCTGAGAGCCAAGCGCGATATGGTTGAAGCCAACCTGCGCCTGGTGACTTCCATCGCCATGAAATACAACAACTGGGGACTGCCGTTTCTCGATCTCATCCAGGAAGGCAATATCGGGTTGATGAACGCGGTGGACAGGTTCGAGCATCGCTTGGGCTACAAGTTCTCAACCTACGCTACCTGGTGGATACGCCAGGCCATCACCCGCTCCATCGCGGATCGGGCACGCACCATCCGTATTCCCGTACATATGATCGAGACCATCAACAAGATGGAACGCATTGCACGGCAGACCCTGCAAAGGACCGGTGCGGAAGCGGATGCTGCTTTGCTTGCGGTGGAGATGGATATACCCGAGGAACGAATACTTAAGATATTGAACATTGCCAAAGAGCCGGTGTCGCTGGATACGCTGGAAGAGGATATCGAAGATGAGAGCCTGATGCCGCAGTTCGATGTCATGGCGCAGGAAAGCTTGGCAAGAGTCGTGAAGGAGGTTCTCGACTCGATAGACCCGCGAGAAGCCGAGGTGTTGCGTATGCGTTTCGGTATCGGTATGGACGACGATCACACCTTGGAGGAGGTAGGCCAGCAATATGATGTCACGCGCGAGCGTATCCGCCAGATCGAAGCCAAGGCCTTGCGCAAGCTCAAACATCCATCTCGTTCGGAAAAACTGGAAACCTTTATCTCGGAAAAAACCAGGAAAGTCATCCGCTTGAAAAAGTTGGTTGTGCAGGTGACGGCAGAAACCGACGAGTCGCTGGAATGCAAACAATGAACTCGAACTTCAGAAACGCACCGCCACGAGCAGGAGCGATGCTGGAATCCTTGAGGGGGATGGGCTATACGCCCGCAGCGGCTCTGGCCGACATCGTCGATAACAGCATCTCGGTAGAAGCCACCGAAGTCAGGATCGATTTTAACTGGAGTGGCACATCGAGTTGTGTAACGGTGCAGGACAACGGTTGGGGGATGGAAGACTCAGAACTGGAAAGTGCGATGCGGCTGGGGGATAGGAGTCCGCTGGAAAAACGCGACCGGGCAGATCTGGGGCGATTCGGGATGGGGCTTAAAACGGCATCTTTCTCGCAATGCCGCAGACTTACGGTGGCATCAGTTAAGAACGGTGCTACGTCTTGCCTGCGCTGGGACCTTGATGCGCTGGCGGCTACGCCAGACGGTGGATGGCTATTGTTCGAAGGACCATCGCAAGGCTCCGAGGCATATCTGGAACCAATCGCTAAGATGAAATCGGGCACCATCGTCCTATGGGAGATACTGGACCGGATAGTTACCGATGGCTACGTTGCCGACGACTTCAACGATATGATCGACCGCGTCGAGCAGCATTTCGCCATGGTGTTCCACCGTCTCATACAAGGACCCAACGCCAGGCTCAAGATTCTTCTGAACGGAAAACCTGTAGTGCCTTGGGATCCTTTCATGAACGGGCATGCCGCGAAAACCTGGGACTCGCCCATCGAAAAGAAAACGACGCAATCTGGAATAATCGAGGTCGAATGCCATGTATTGCCCCACCGAGACAAGCTGACGCCATTCGAGTTCGATGCGGGCGGTGGCTCCGAAGGTTGGACCGCCCAGCAGGGCATCTACGTCTACCGCAACGAGCGCCTTCTGGTTGCCGGCGGCTGGCTTGGCTTAGGCCTTGGGCGTGCGTGGAACCGCGAGGAAGCCTACCGTCTGGCGCGCATCCGCCTCGACATTCCGAACACGGCGGACGCCGAGTGGAAGATAGATATCAGGAAATCCACCGCTAGGCCTCCCGTCTCTCTTCGCCCTTGGCTGACAAGGTTGGCGGAGGATACCCGCGAACGTGCCAGGAGGGTTTTCGCCTACCGGGGAAGCCCGACACCGGGGGCAGGGGGTGCCACCGTAGAGCAGGCTTGGCGTGTGGAACATTCCAAGTCCGGGGCACGATACAAGATCGATGAAAAACATCCCGTCGTATCCGCCGTGTTGGACGGTGCAGGTGAACTGCTTCCCATGGTGAAAGCCATGTTGCGCGTTGTAGAGGAGACGGTCCCCGTGCAGAAGATCTGGCTGGATACCGTTGAAAACAAGGAAACGCCACGAACGGGATTTGCGGGAGAGCCACCAGAGAAGGTTGTTGCGGTATTGAAAACTATCTACGCGGATATGGTCGGACGGCGTGGGATGTCGCCCGATAACGCCAAAAAAATGCTTGCCGTCACCGAGCCCTTCCAGAACTATCCAGGACTCGTAGCAGGGCTGTCCGACGAACCAGCCCAGGACGGGCAATAAATCAAAGGAAGCGAGATGCCCCAAACTTTCGCGCATGTCGTCAGCATCGCCCAGACCCTGCTGCTCGGGGAAAAGGACAGGATGGAAATCACACCCACACTCATAGCGGAGAAGGTCGATCTTGCGGTGGGGATCGTGGATCCTACAGGAGGGGCCGGGTTCGATAGACAAACAGCCATAGGGGAGCTCATCCGCAGGTTCAGTCTTTGGATAGGGCAGGATTCGATCCTGCACGATGCGGCCGGACACGAGCACTGGCTCGTAGCGTCAAGGAAGAAGGACCGGCGCTACTGGGCTCGATACCAGGGTTATCTGGAAAGGAAGATGTCGGCAACTGCGGTCGAGGCTCTGGACCGCTCCACCGACAAGATATTGGAGCTGCTCGAAGATCCCAACCGCGAAGGTGCCTGGGATAGGCGTGGCCTTGTGGTCGGACACGTTCAGTCAGGCAAGACGGGAAACTATTCGGGGCTCGTCTGTAAGGCTGCTGATGCGGGTTACAAAATCATCATCGTGCTGGCGGGCCTGCACAACAACCTGCGCTCACAAACCCAGATCCGTATGGAGGAGAGTTTTTTAGGCTACGAGACTTCCTCGGACGGTGAGTTGGGCCAGCCTATCGGTGTCGGCGAGATAGACAGCGACTCGAAAATACAACCGAACTGTGCTACCAACCGGTCCAACAATGGTGACTTCAATACCAAGGTTGCCAAGCATCTCGCTATCTCGCCCGAACAGAGGCCGTGGCTGTTCGTCGTGAAAAAGAACAAGACGGTCCTTGAGCGTCTGCTGAAATGGATACGCGCGCATGTGGCCGATGCCACCGACGCTGCGACAGGGCGCAGGTTCGTCTCTAACCTGCCGCTACTCTTAATCGACGACGAATCCGACCACGCATCGGTCGATACGGGCGAGCAACTTTTCAACACCGATGGCCTGCCCGACGACGATCACCAGCCGAAAGCCATAAACAGCCGCATCCGCAAGATATTGCACTCCTTCGCCAAATCGGCCTACGTCGGCTACACGGCCACACCCTTCGCCAACATTTTCATCCACCGCCGGAACGCGACTACCGATGAGGGACCCGACCTTTTCCCGCAATCCTTCATCATCAATCTTGCGGCACCTTCCAACTACGTGGGCCCCGCCCGTGTGTTCGGCTTGAACTCTCCCGATGGCCGCACCGGCGGATTGCCCCTGACGCGCGACATTGCTGACCATGTAAGCGGTGACGGGTTGGGCGGATGGATGCCGCCCAAGCACGACAAGGAACACGTCCCCCTCCACGCAGGTCTCGATGCTGTGCCACCATCTTTGAGGGAAGCCATCTGCTCTTTCGTTCTGGCTAGCGCTGCCCGCGTCTGCCGGGGTCAGGGAGAGGAGCACTCTTCGATGCTAATCCACGTCACGCGCTACAACTTAGTCCAGAAGGAAGTTCATCGGCAGGTCGAAGAAATAGTGAAACGGATGAAGCAGCGGATAACCAGAGGAGTGGGCCACGAGGCGGTGCTATCCGAACTGCATGCCCTTTGGGATAACGACTTCCTGCCTACCTGCGAGGAGATAACATCTAGCCTTCCAAAGGAGGAGTGTCATCCCGTTACCCCGACTTGGGAAAATATCCTCGCCGTTCTACCCGACGTTCTATCCGATATCGCAGTCAAGATGATAAACGGCACCGCCAAGGACGCGCTCGACTACGAAGAACACCAGGCCAAAGGATTGAAGGTCATCGCCATAGGTGGCGACAAGCTGGCGCGCGGTCTCACATTGGAAGGCTTGTGCGTCAGCTACTTCGTCAGGACCTCCAAGATGTACGACACCCTGATGCAGATGGGTCGCTGGTTCGGCTACCGTCCCGGATACATCGATCTTTGCAGGCTATACACGACTTCCGAACTCGTCGAGTGGTTCGGCCACATCGCCGATGCGTCGGAGGAGTTGCGCGAGGAGTTCGATGCCATGGTCGAAAGCGGCGGGACACCGAAGGATTACGGGCTCAAGGTCCAGTCCCATCCCATCTTGATGGTGACCTCTCCGCTCAAGATGCGCAGTGCGGAAACCCTGTTGCTCTCGTATAGCGGAAGCCTCGTCCAGACCGTCTCCATGTTTCGCGACACGGCCAATCTGCGCCGCAACCTGGATGCGACCAAAAGGCTTTTGACCGCCATGGGAGAACCGTTCGAGCGCGGCATTTCGAGGGTCCGCGACGGAAATCCCGACGAGTGGAAGCGCTCGTTCCTGTGGAACGGGGTTGGTGCGAACCTTATCACCGACTTCCTGACATCGTTCTCGACACATCCGAAGGCGACTAGGGCGAACAGCGCAGTCTTGGCCGAGTTCGTGGACAAGATGGTAGAGGCCGGTGAGCTGACATCCTGGACCGTCGCCTTGTTGGGCGAGGGGCACGCGACGAAACCTTATGCTTTCGCGAGCGGGCTTGAGATCGTGGCTTGGCCTTCCCGAACCGACACCAAAGTGGAGGGCAGCTACTCGATAGGAGTGCTGACGGATCCTAGCGACGAAGCCATCGACTTGGATTACCCCGCATGGAAGAAGGCGTTGGATTGGACGTTGTCGGAATGGAAACCCGATCTCGCACGCAATCGTATAACAAAGCCGACGCGCCCTGGCGGAAAGAGGATACGCGACGTGCGGGGGCTGGGGCGTGATGACATTAAGGCGGCACCGGAACGCGGCGTATTGCTTTTATATCCGCTCAATCCTGAAGGTGCGGGCGAGTCTGTCTCCAAGGATTGGAATGAGCCCATCATGGCCTTCGCCATCAGTTTTCCTTCCAGCGATTCGGCTGTGAAGGTGGCATACAAAGTCGATCATCTTAAGTGGGAGCAAGAGTATGGCCCGGCCGACTGACGAGTTCGTTCTCGCCTGGGAATCCCTTGCGGGCGAAGCAACGCAAAATGGCTGGCGCAGCATTCCTGTAGAGCGCGCGGGTTCCTGCCATCTGATGGCGGCCCGACGATTTCCCGGCAACTGTGAGTCACTGCTCGCGCATTTCCCAACGGTTAAGATTCCCGCCGCAGAAAAGTTGCCCGAGGGGAATGGCTTCACCATCGAACGGGTGGACCCTCACGGTGATGGGAAAACCTGGTTGGCATTGACCAGAAAGGAGTCTGGCAGCATCGAGCTTTTCATGGCTATGGTGGGCGACGTGGTAGGTGTCCTGGACATGGATGCGGCATCGAGCGAGGAGCGGTTGCTGACGATCTTTCTCGGTAGGGTCCGGGCCTGGCAGGAGTTCATGCGTAAAGGTGTTCAGGGGCTTGAGCCCGAGGCCGAGATTGGACTCATCGGGGAGTTGTCGTTTCTGGCTGACATGATAGATGCGGGCATCCCTGCATCGCTTGCTGTGGAGTCGTGGGTGGGGCCTCTGGACGGCATTCAGGATTTCGAGGTGGGCATGGGAGCTGTGGAGGTGAAGGCGACCCTGTCGGCTACGGGTTTTTCCGCCAAGATAGGTTCTCTCGAACAGTTGGATGATTCCATCCGGCAGCCTTTATTTCTCGTGGGGGTGCGACTCTCCCAAACTGGATCGGGGCGCAACCTTCCTGAGTTCGCGGAACACGTCCGTCTGCTTTTGAATGGCGATGCTGAGGCGCTGCGGCTATTCGCCGACAGGCTTCTGGCCGCCGGATTCTTCGCCGCCCACGTAGACAGGTATTCGAGACGATTTGCAATCGTAAGTACGAGGGTTGTCGAGGTGAATGAGGGATTCCCGCGCCTCACCCATGGAACCGTTCCGAACGGAATCAGAAGTGCGAGATACGAGATAGATTTCGACAGGGCTACAGGGGAAAACTTGGGGCCGATAGGTGCGTTTAAAAAACTGGGAGTACTTTGAAAATGGATTTATCCGATTTTTTGCAGGAAACACAGGCTGAAGTCAGAACGCAGATGAGCGATGGCAGCCCGTTTGCGGAAATGGTGTTTTCCGAGGTCGTCATGCAGCACATGGCGGAGATCGGAATGACCTTCGAGCCCGTCGTCTGCCACTTCACTGGTAAAGTAGGCAATGCCGTCCTGCGTCTCTCCGGTTACGCCATGTCGGACGAGGCCGACCAGCTGGATCTGTTCGTAAGTTTATACGAGGGGGTGGACGAGCTCACCCCCGTTCCTGATGCGGATACCAAGATGGCGGTCGAGCAGTGCATACGCTTCTTAAGCCTCTGCGCCGAAGGAAAGATGGCCCCAAAACTGGACCCGTCTGACGAAGTCCTTTCGCTTGCGCTCACCATTCAGGAGATCTACAACGGTCTCGAACAGGTAAGGGTTTTCGTCCTGACCGATAAGGTCGCCAAAGCCAAGAGTTTCAAGACCAGGGAGATAGCAGGAAAGTCCGTGCGACTCGAAGTTATGGACATCGAACGCCTGTACCGCCACTGGTCCGAGGGTAAGCCGCGCGACGAACTGGTTATAGATTTCAACGAGGTGTCGGGATCCCCGCTGCCATGTGTATACGTTCCGGGAGAGGCCGACGAATACGACTACGCATTGACTGCGATTCCCGGCGAAGCACTGCGGTTCGTCTACGAGAGGTTCGGTTCCAGGCTCTTGGAAGCCAACGTGCGCTCGTTTCTGAGTGTGAAGGGTAAGGGTGTTAATGCGGGAATACAGAATACCCTGCGCACGAACCCAGGCCACTTCATGGCCTACAACAACGGGATCGTGCTCGTTGCCGATGAAGTTCGATACGAAAAAACCAAGGATGGAGCTATAGGCATCGCCTGGTTGAAAGGCATGCAGATAGTGAACGGCGGGCAGACCACGGCCTCGCTCTATTTCGCCAAGAAGAAGTTTCCCGAGACGGATCTGAGCCGTGTTCGTGTACCCGCAAAAATCATCGTGATGCGCGTACAAGACTCCGCCAAGGAGGAGGCGTTGGTCTCCGATATCTCACGTTACGCCAACAGCCAGAATGCGGTAAGGCAGTCAGATCTTTCCGCCAACAAACCCTTCCACGTAGAGGTCGAAAAGCTCTCGCTGACAGTCTATTGCCCCGACGGCATCGGACGCTGGTTCTACGAGCGCGCGGCGGGCAGCTACAACACACTTCTGAGCCGGGAGGGCACGACACCTGCCAAGCTGAAGGTTCTGAAGGAGGCCATCCCACCGTCCCGGAAAATCACCAAGACGGATCTGGCTAAATACATCAATGCCTGGGACAGAAAGCCCGATGTGGTAAGCCTCGGCTCGCAGAAAAACTTCGACCGTTTCATGGCCTCCCTTTCGAGTGAAGATGGCGAAGAGGTCCCAATGCCCGATGTTGCACAATACAAGGCGATGATAGCCAAGACCAAGATATTCAAGGACACGCAGAAGCTCGTGCGCCCCATGTTCCAAGCATTCCAAGCTAACGTGGCCGCCTACGTGGTAGCCGTTCTGTCAGACAGGCTGGGGGATAGGATCGATCTGGATCGTATCTGGATTCGTCAGGGCGTGTCTCAGGAGCTGCTCTCGCAGATAGGCATCTGGGCAAGGGAAGTCAACGACGTCCTCCACAGAACTGCGGGGGGACGCATGGTTTCCGAGTGGGCCAAGAAGTCCGAGTGTCGGGATGCCGTGTTAGGTTCCACTTATTCCGAACCTGCCGATAACATTCCCGAAGTGCGTTGATGCTTTTTTTAAGCTGACAGTTTTTTCAGGCGGCGCTGTAGGGCTTTAGATACTCGCCCGAGTGTTGCGATGGCATCGTGTTTGATCTCGCATTCCCATACGACGATGGGTAACCATCCTGCTTTCTTAAGATGAGACAGGTTGGTTTCATCCCGCAGGACATTCGCTTCGAACTTCTGGCTCCAGAACTCGCACCTGGATTTCGGCGTATAGGCATATTTACATCCAGGATGCCGATGCCAGAAGCAGCCGTGGACAAAAACGACCGCCAAGTATTTTGGCAGAACGATATCCGGTTTACCGGGAAGCGTATTATTCGCGATTCTGAATCTATACCCTAGGCGGTGGAGCATCGAGCGGACGGTAAGTTCGGGCTTGGTATTCTTTCCCCTGATGCGTGACATATTCCAGCTGCGTTTTTCCGGGGACAGCGTATCCATGCTAAACCTTCATACGATTTAAAATATCGTGGACTATTACGGCGACCTTCATGGATAAAAGCGGTGGCACGGCATTGCCGACTTGGTGATACTGCGAGGTTCTGCCGCCTTCAAACTTGTAGCTGTCTGGAAATGTCTGAAGCCTTGCGGCTTCTCGTACCGTCAGGCTGCGGCATTGTGACGGGTCGTAATGGATGAAATAGTGCCCGTCCTTGGAGATGTGTGAGGTTATCGTGGTGGAGGGGTTCCCGCCCACCTGTGCCCTGAAACGATCCGAGAAGTGATTGTTCTTAACGCCCTCCTGGACGTTGGTATGTTTGGGAAGAAGCGATTTGGGGAAATCTTTGAGATGGGCGGTTCTCCCGTTAGCTGCCGCGAAGGACGCCGAGAAGAGGTATCGATGCAAGTCGCTTCTCATGTGGCTTCTGCCAGCATGGTTGGTCACGGTCCCATCGCAGCCGTGCCGGTACCATTCCGCAAATATCCCTGGTGTCCCGGTATAGCTCATGGTTTCCGCACCGGTCATCAAATCTTGTTTCCGTATCTCGGCCAAAGCACTGTCCATTTTTTTGATGGTCGGCAATAAATCGTTTTTCCGTCCTTCGCGATACCAGCCCGCCGATGATATCGAGCCTAGAATCTCCTGCCAGAGTTCGAGCGTGTCGGGTTCCTTGGATACTCTGCTGCGTATTTTGGGAAGATCCCCTATCGCCTGCGCAACGGAAGTTGCCTCCGATTTTTGCAGTATTCCGGGCGTGATGTTTATATCATCGCGAACACCCAGGATGAGCATACGGTGCCTGGCCTGCGGGATGCCATACAGTTCCGCTCTGACTAGGAAATCTTCGGGCTTGCAGTCTTCGGGAAGCTTGTTATACACCAGCGAAAATAGCTTGTAGCCGAGGCCAGATTTGCGACCGCTTACGGCTACGCAGGGTTTGCGCAGATCGCTCAAGATGCTTTCTATGATATTTGCGCCTGAATGCTGCGCGGAAAGTATCCCCTTCACATTCTCCATCACGAACACTGGAGGTCGGTGGTCCGCGATGATCCGCAGATATTCCTTGTAGAGGAAGTGACGGACGTCGTCCTCGAAATCGGGGTTGTTCTTCTTCATGCGCGCACGTCCGACCAGCGAATATGCCTGACAGGGAGGACCTCCCACCAGAACCCATTTTTCACTGCCATTCAGTCTCTGGCTGATGAGGTTCTTAACCTCCAGATGTGGGGTCTTACCGAGCTCGATGCGCTGTGCCTCGGCGCTAGCAGCCTGGGTTTGCTGTGGGTATAACTCGAATAGCGCAGCCTTGGTGATTTCACCTTTGGCATAAGACCAGTATTCCTTTGGGACATTTTCCGGACTGAATTGACGATAGAAACTGCGCAGCAGCAGAGTGCTGTGGGCTTCCGGGTCTTTTTCGATGGAAAGGGCGAGCTTGAATGACGATTTCCCCGGTTTCTGGCTTAAGGCCGCAAAGCCCTCTCCCAGCCCCCCGGGACCTGCGAAAACGTCGATTACTTTATACGGTTCTTTGCCGGCCATTGTTTTGTTCGACAAGGTAGCATACAGGCATTGGTGGCAACGGATGAAGATTTGGCATGGTCGCGGATTCTACCTCGTTTGTGTGGAATGTCGTACCCGTTTGCATCATTCAGGCTTTCCGTTTCGATAATAAAGTTATTCGCCCCGTATATAAAATTGCTTTGCCACTATTCACAGAGTATTGTACTCGCTGAGTACGTATTAGCGGAGTCGATTTCAACATGAAGAAGCGAGCCCAGCAGGATTTTTTGCGCGATGCGATGCAGCACTTGGACATGACCAGGCAGAAGTTCGCGGACCGTATCGGAGCCAGGAAACGCGCGCTTGATAACTGGTTGCTTCCCACCGACTCCAAGGGATTTCGCCCGATGCCGGAAACGGTATGGACGCTGATAAGGGAAATCCTCCGGTGAAGAAAAGCTTAAATGCTGAATGGGTAGCTATACCTGAACCACTTCCCGCAACATACAAAGGAGCAATGAAATGACTACAACAGCACCGACACTTGATGAGTCCATCGAGACTATGAAAAAGGAGATTATTGAGGACGTAAAAGCTGGCCGTGTGCCTGCGGATTGCCCCTCGTTTTCCGCTCTTCACGATTACGTGGACGCGAACTGCTACGGTGGTTTTTGCGAGGATGAAATGATGGAAGCCTTGTTGGACCATTACGGTGGTCGTGATGAGAATGAAGGTATGCCGAATGCGCTGATGGACTACTTCAACGAAGCACAGAACACGATCGATCGATGGATAAAAGAAAGCGGCATCAAGGGGATCGTCAGTCCAACCCTGGGGGGTGATGAGTGATTCCGTATCGGTATCAGCCATGAGCAACGTAGCTGTAGGCAAGGCGTTCAATGCCATCGCCAAGGGCTTGGGTCGCGGTGACTTGGACGAAATCCTGTTCAACTGGAATGAATCCCAACTCAATGAGGATGGTGACAAGATAATCAACTATCCGGGGCGTGATGGCCGACGATCTCACGGCAAGGAGGGCGGGAAGGTCATCATCGGCAAGCGGGAGTTTCTGACGTGGTTGTTAAGCGAGGCCCCCTTCGATGAAAAAGTGTACGGTGCAAATATCGGGAGTGACCCAGAATGGACGGCACTGATACGGCGCGCGCGGGAAGCGGCATTAAGTTTCGCTACATGAGATCGCACTGGGGTGATGCTTTCGGCTGGAATGTCTCGTTATGCATAGTACCCAATTATGAATAGTATTTAAGCATTAAAGCTGACAGGCTGCATAGTTACTGGCCATTTGGCAGGCATAAAACCCAAATAGTAGACATAATTTTAGCGTTC
>Ga0209343_10004832_pt1 | contig 16563 bp, 10 predicted proteins | sample RifCSPlowO2_02_FD_184026 | JGI IMG/M metagenome (GOLD analysis project Ga0209343, IMG submission 184026) | Groundwater microbial communities from Rifle, Colorado - Rifle CSP2_plank lowO2_0.2 (SPAdes) (version 2) | ecosystem: Environmental > Aquatic > Deep subsurface > Groundwater | place... | reverse complement strand
AGCAAAGAGAACGGTTACTTTTATGTCTCAATCAATAAAAACATTAAACGGTACAATGCTGAAGATTACGTAAAAGGATACGCCAAAATAAAAAATCCTGAGCCATTGAGCTTTGAAAGGCCCACTCCGTCTGTTGTTGAAATCAACGGGGATTTTAAGGACGGCGGGTTTGTGGTTTTCAAGGAGCAGTACTTTCCCAGATGGAAAGCCTACATGAACGGGAAAGAGGTTCCGGTTTTATCGACAAATAATGACCTGATACTCATGAAAACCGCAGAAGGAAACCAGATATTGCTGAAAAATGCGCTTTTGCCCGCTGAAAAGATTTCCGGATTTTTGTCTTCGTTGGGGATTATTGCATTTATCGTTTTTTTGGTATTCTTTTTTTAATAACATATTAAGAAAAAACTTTATAAAGCGATATATGTTTTCATTCTTGTAAAAACAGGGAGTATTTTAGTTTATAAAAATCAAATGCTAATAGCACAAAAATGAATGCTTCTATTGTTATTCCAGCGCATAATGAGCAGGAAAACCTGCCAAAGCTTTTGGATAAATTGATGAATTTAAAAAGCGCACTAAAAGATTCCGAGATTGTTGTTGTTGATGACAACAGCAATGACAAGACTGGATTTATAGCTGACTCATATTCAAAAAAACACAGAAACATAAGAGTGCTGCACAGGAAAAAAGGCATCAATGGTATGGGCGCTGCGCTGAAGGACGGCACTAAAATCGCCAGAGGCAGATATGTAGTGTGGGTGATGGGCGACAACTCTGATGACCTAAGCGCAATACCTAGATTTATTGGCAGATTAAAAAATGGCTATGATATTGTATTCGGCTCAAGGTACATGAAAGGCGGCTCAAGAGGCGACCTGGACATGTTCAAGGCAATGCTAAGCTCAGGGTATACTTTCATTGCAAATCTGCTGTTTAACCTAAAAGTCCATGACGTAACAAATGCCTTCAGGGCATTCAAAAAAGAAATATTTAATAATATTAGTCTTGAGTCAAATGACTTTGCAATATCCCCTGAGTTTGCCATCAAAGCCCACCTAAAAGGATATAAATTGGGGGAAATTCCTACAGTATACCGCAACAGAAAGGTGGGCAAATCAAAGTTTAAAATGATAAAAATGGGAGTAACCTACTGCAAATTGCTGAAATACAGGCTTTATTAAAATGGCAGAGCAAAAAAATTTTCCGGTTGTTGATGCTTACGAGTCAATGTTCGGCAAGGAAGCCACTGCAGAAGTAGAGAATTTCATGCCAAATATCCTGCCATTGACGATGAACAAGGCCCTGATTGAAAGAGTGATGGAAAAGGCAAGCAAGGAAAAAAAATGGGTTCTTGCTTTTGTAATCGGCACAAAGCCCTGCTTCTACAAGTTTTATGGCTCGATAGTTGCTGCAAACAAGGCAAACATTCCTAATTTTGTAATAAACTCAAACCAGCATTATGACACAATCCTGACAATGGGCATAACCGAATTTAATTTCCAGGATAAGATAGCATCAAACCTTGCAATAAGGGGAGATTTGGCGCAAAAGTCAGCAGAGCTCATGATTAAGATGAGTTATATAGCAAAATACCTGAAAAAAAGGTGGCCAAAAGTTACTGTCATTCCCGTTGTTCTCGGGGACACGATAATGACAAGTATTGTGCCTGCTGCATGGATGTTTTCAAGGCTTGAAAAGGCCATACAGATAGAGGCCGGCTTGAGGTCAATGGTTCCTGAAGTGATGAAAAGATACAAAAATGTCGATAGAGAAACATTTATCGACCAGCAATTCTATGGAAAATGGCTTCTGCTGAGGAACGAGCCGTTTCCGGAGCAGTATGACACTTTCACTTCTGCTGCAGGCTCTGAATACCTTTTTGCGCCTGTAAGGCTGAACAGGGAGCATTTAATAAGGGAAGGCTATGATGAAAAGAACATATTCACTGTTGGCGGCGTTGTTGTTGATGCCATGGAATTGAAAAGAAAAGAAAAGCCAAGGCAAAGCATTTTCAGCATTTATCCGCAGCTTGAAAAAGGCGGATGGCTCAGAATTGATATACACAGGAGGGACAATTTAACGCCGACAAGGTTCAAAGCCATAATAGGGGCAATAGAGGAGCTTGTAAAAAAAGGATATAAAGTGAATTTCATAGAGATGAACGCTACAAAAATAGCCCTAGACAGCTACAAGCTGAGAAACAAGATGGATAAGCTGCAGAAATACAGGAATTTCCTGTTTACAGAAGTATGGCCCGAATACGCCAATGTCATAGAATTCTTTGACTCGAAAAACTGCGCAGCTGTTTTGACAGACTCCGGCGGCGTGCAGGAAGAGATGAACCTCATAGGAAAGGTTTGCTTGACATGCAGGTTCAACACCGACAGGCCTGAAACAGTAAATGACGCAAAAGGCAACATTCTGATACCCCCAATAAATGAAAGGTATATTTTCAACATGGTAAAATACGTATTGGGCAGCCAGGCTCTGCAGAAAAGCATGTCATCCGCAAAAAAATTATATGGGAAGGATGTAGGAGACAAAATAACAAAAACAATCCAGAAGCTTATGCACAATAATGAGAAGCCGTTTAAATGGGCGCATGAAGCTTTGGGCTTATGGAAGGAGAAGGATGAGGGTGTGGAATATCTCTAATTTTAAGCTGATGATTAAAAAGCACGCATATGTAATCGCATTGTTTTTTTTGTCAATCCTGTTTTTTCATGGTATCCTGAGCTCCGCCAGGGTTTTGGACAACATCCATTACATCAATGACATGGCTTTTTTGTCCTATAATGTCAAAGAGTCTGTTTTCAAATATGGCACATTGCATTTATGGACACCATATTTCTATTCCGGGCAGCCCATGATGGCAATTCCGGAAAGCTATCTTTTTGACCTGAATTTTTTGTATGTCCTGCTGCTCAGGAACATCTACCTTGCAATGAACCTTGCTGTTGTTTCGTATTTTTTCCTTGCCGGGCTTGGAATGTATCTGCTGGTTATGGGCCTCAAGAAAGAGCCTAAAATTGCTTTCATCTCGGCTTTGATTTACATGTTTAACGGGTTTATGCACTCATTTATCCTTGCAGGCCATCTGAACATCCTTGAAAGCTACTCTCTTATGCCGTTTGTTTTTTTATTTGCATACAAGGCAGTAAAAGGTGAAAACTGGCTGGCAAATTCCGTCATTGCGGGCTTGTTTTTTTCGCTTATGGTGCTTGCCGGAGGCATCATATTTTTCCTGTACACCGGGCTTCTGGTTGGATTTCTTTTAGCATTCAATATTCCGGGAAAAAATTTTTTGAAAAGGGCATTGAGGATTTTTTTAATTGGGGCTGTCCTATTATTAACATTATTTGGTATCGCTGCTATAAAATTATTGCCTTCATTGGAGTATACAGGGCTTTCAAACAGGGCTGCTGGAATATCTTATACTGAATTTTTGGGGCAGCCTGTCAAGCTGGCAAGCTTCTGGAATATTTTTGTGTCCAATATTGGCTTTGCGGGAATGTCTGGGGCAGTTGGCATTATGGCGTTTGCTCTTTTGCTTATGGGCTTGTTTTCCTACAGGAATAAGATGGTTATTTTCTTTTTATTTTTGATTATTTTGGCAATTTTGCTCGCCTCAGGCTCGTCGTTGGCTGAATTTTTCTACAAATTCGTTCCTGGCTTCGGAAAAATGAGGCACATAGAAAGATCATTGGTTTTTTTTGTCTTTTCAGCGTCAATTCTTGTAGCTTATGGGTATGCGAATTTAGATGAAAAATTGGGGAAGCTTAATACTTATAAAAAATACAAAAATACATTTTATTTTCTTATTGTCATTTTAATATTGCTGGAAATGGCTTTTTTCAGGATACCCGTCACGACAAAGGTCATAGAGGCAAAAGATATACAGCTGCTGGATTACATAAGCAATGACAAGAGCTATTACAGGACACTAAACCTTGGCCTAAAAGACCTTATCGGGCACGCAGGATATAATTATTACGCGCAGCTTGGCGTTCAGGAAGTGAAAGGCGGCGGAGGAATTTGGGTTAATGACTACATAGAATATATGGCTGTTGCATTGCAATATGCGCCAAGCAAGCTTTTTGGGATGCTAAACACAAAATATATCATAGCAGATACGGAATTAAACATTCCGAACACAAGGCTTGTTGGCAAATTCAAGGATTGTAGGGAATGCTCTGTATCCAATGCATTTGGGCCTTATCTTTACGAGAATCTGGAGCTTCTGCCAAGGGCTTTTGTTGTCAACAGCAGCATTTTGGTTATAGGAAAAGATGACGCAGCTAAGCAGCTAATTTATTCACTAATGCTCAATAAGTTTAATCCTGAAAATACAGTCATAATACGGGGAAAAGAAAAAATCAACCAGCATGATATTGAATTCTTAAGAAGATTTAATGCTGTTATTTTAGGCCCTGAGTCAATAAGCCAAGACAGCTTTCCTATTCTTAAGGCTTATGCGGATTCCGGGGGCATATTGCTTCCTGATGTGCTGAATGGAAAAACGGGCATTTCAAATGAGGAAGTTGAGAATTTATTCAATAAGTTTAATGGGAATCATTCAATAGTCGAAATAGAAAAATACGAGAATAATAAAATCAGCTTAAATCTGAACGGCAAAAATGGGTTTTTGGTTTTGAGCGAGACTTACGCATATTTCCCGGGCTGGGAGGCAAAATCAAGTGCAGGAAAAATTGAGATTTTAAAGGCTAATAATGTCGTCAGCTCTGCGTATATTGACAATATGGATTCAATTACTTTTGAATACAAGCCAAAATCATTCAAGTATGGGGCATGGATAAGTTCGATATCGTTTTTAGCGCTTTTATTAATTTTTATTTTAAGAAAATTAAAATGATTAACAGAAATAAGGTTATGAGGGCTGCAAGAATATTGGGGTTAATGAGGCCTATTAACTTTGCATCAAACTGCTTCTGGTGGCTTGTGAAAAAATACGGCAGGTTTGCAAAAAAAGACGAGATTGGGATGATATACAGCAAAAAGTACTTTGACATAGAGAATTCCATGACAATGCCGACTGCAAAAGAAGTTGTTGGAATACTCATTGAAGAATTCCGGCCGAAATCTGTTGCTGATGTCGGCTGCGGAGCCGGGGTTTACCTGAGGGAATTCCAGAAGAAAGGCATAAAAATCAAGGGTTACGATGCAAGCAGAAACGCAGCAAAAGACGCTTTTATTGACAGGTCATTTATAGAGCTGCAGGACCTGACAAAAGAGCTAAAGGCAAGCAAAAAATACGATCTGGTTATAAGCTTCGAAACAGGGGAGCATATACCGAAAAGATATTCGGGCATTTTTGTAAAAAATATCTCAAAGCTCGGAGACATTGCCGCATTTTCAGCATCGCAGCCAGGCCAAGGCGGAAGGCACCATGTTAATGAGCAACAGCCCGAGTTCTGGATAAGAATTTTCGGGAAGAATAATTTCAAATATCTCCCGGAAAAGACTGAAAGGCTGAGGAAAAAGTTCAAAGACATAAAATGCGTCTGGTGGCTGCAGAAAAATGTGCTGGTGTTTAAAAAACGTACATTAAAATAATCCATAGATAAATGCCATTGATACCTTATACATTTGAAGTTTAATAATATACTTAAAAGAATTCAGTTAGTTTTTAACTATTTGGGCATTATCTAATATTGTATTGGCAACATTCTCTGCGATTAACTTATTCCCCTTGTTTGTGGCATGTCCAAAAGTTCCACCAAAGCTATCTATAAAATATTCCTCATACTCAGAACCTTCTAAAAATTTCTTAAAATTCTCCTCATTACTGATAAATATTATTTCATCGTTTCCATTAAACATTTCCTTTAATTGGTTAATCTCAAGAGTGGGGTACTGCATCACTACAAGCTTGATTCCCCTTTCGCTTAATATCCTGTATAACTCCAGATAATTCTGTTCTGTGGTCTGACTACTATAATAATTTTTTCTTAGATTTAATGCCCTATCAAACATTTCATCTGCCTTTTCAAACTGGCCTTTTTTCTGGTAACGGGTGGCTATACTACCATAAACCACTGCAAGTTCTGACGGATTTTTTTCTAATAATATGCTAAAAATTTCTTCTGCCTTGCTAATCTTATCATTATTAAGGTAGTACCATCCCGGCTCGATATACGCCGTAGAGTGGCTTGGCTTTCTTTCTATCATTGCATTGAAAATTTCTTCCGCTTCTTCGAGTTTACCGTTATTAAGGGAGTGCAATGCCAATTCGATATAGGCAGCATGATTATCTGGATTTTTTTTTGCTGTTAATTTAAATAAGTTTATCGCGTCATCAGTTTTATTCAATTCATCATAAATCTGCCCTATCATAAATATCTCTTCTATTTTTTGCGGATTTATAAGTACTATAGTCTTTAATAGCTCATATGCGTCTTTGGATTTATTCATACCCATGTAGAGCTTTGCAATTTGGATAAATGCGTACTCATTATATTTTCCCCGCGTATTAAGATGCATCTTATACATATTAATTGCCTTGTCTGCTTTGCCCCAGTCCCTATAAATATCTCCTAATCCAAAATATGCCCCAAAATCATTCGGATTTACATTGATTGCCTTTTTGAACATTTCTTCAGCTTCCTCATACATTTTTGCTTGATGGAATACCGTACCAAGTTCATTGAAATTTTGAAAATAGTTTGGCTCCAGCTCTAAAATTTTCTTTAGTACATCAAGAAGTTTGATATTATTATGCGTCTCATAAAATTTTCCTAATTCTGCCAATGCGTTGATACTTTCCGGATTGGCTTGAATTGCTTCCTTCAACCTGTTTTCTGTCTCTTTATACTCCATCTCTTTTTGGGCATCTTTCTTTTTCATTAAATTATATCTTACGCCTTCTATTCCGCGCTTAATCAATTTATAAACTCTAAAATCTTTAAAGAGCATCTTAAGCTTCCCTCTGAATGTTCTTTTATCTATATACAACGCAACATCATTGATTCCAATAAGTGTAATAACCATATCCGGATTGTACCTATCCAGATTTTCTTTCAAGTTGAGTAATATATCGGAAGTGCTAATTCCAGAAATTCCTTCATTGAGTACCTTAAATTTAATATCGTTGCTTCTTTTATTTAATATAGTCTCAAGCTCTTCAGGCCATGTACCCTGCCCATTATAAAGATTTGCAGTGGTGGATTCTCCTAAAGCCAAAATCCGGTAAACATCTCCTCTTTCAAAGTTAATTTTATTTTCACTGCGCTGCAATCCCAGAAGAAAATAGCCGCTAATACGCAATCCTATTTCTAGGATAAATAACCCCAAGAAAATGCCTAAAAAGATTAATCCGACATTTTGAATTGCTCTCTTTTTTGTTGTTATTTTCACTTTTACCTTTTTGAATATTTTTTAATAATCTTCTGGCGATGAATAGTCATTCTAAAATTAAAATATTATGCATTATAGTTTACATGGTATTCAAAATTTCTGATTTTCATAACTATAAGATAAATTTTCTGGCATGCTTTTTTCAAAATTCCCTGCAAGCAAAAGCAATGAAATGAAAGAAAGCAAAAATAAGATATACAGGAATTTGTTGGTTAGGGGCTGCTCGTAAATAAGCTCGATTTTTTTTCCCTTATTTGCCTCTATCAAGATAATCTCAACGTTTGACTCGTAAATCCTCAATGGCTTTCCGCTCATATAGGCTTTCCACATGGGGAAGTGGTTTATTTTTATTGAAATGAAGTCTCCTTCATTGAAATTTCCGGTTATGGCGTAATGCTCATCAGATATTTTTTCTGTTTTCAATGCAACCGGCTCGGGCAATGAGTTTAATTCGGTTTCATTATGGATAACAACAATGTTTTTTCCAGAATCCAGAAATTCATTTATCTCCTTTGGGAAAATGTGCTTGTAGCCGCTTTCCAAATCATATAAAGGATTGTCATTGATGTTGACTGTTGAATAATCCAGGCCATCATTAATAGGCTCTGCCGGATAAGACAAGACGACTTTTTCAGCAAAAGCCCCTGTGTCAACTTCATAGATGTTGAGGCACTGCGAAGCAAGGGCAGGCTTTACGTAATTATTTGCGAAAAAAGGCGCCAAATTCACAGGGCAGCTGCAATAATTGGCAATTGCGTACCTTGTGTTTGTTATTCTCATAAAATTTTTCCAGTATACCGGGGAATGGTCCAATCTTGGAAGGATTCTGTTGCTCTGCCTTGGGAACATGTGCTTCAGCCTCCAGCTTAAAAGAGACTGTATCTCCCATATGTTGCCTTCTGATGTGCCTAAATCTGTCCTCAGCAGTATTTCAGGCGCCTTGGCAAAATAGTTCATGCAGTATAAGGCAAACCTGCTGCTGTCCTTGTTGGGCATGTACTGCTTTAATTCTATTGGTATTTCATTTCTGTGGTCATTTCCCATTGGATTGTAGAGCTCTTTTACAAAATCCGGCCTTATACTTGCAAATAGCAGATAAATAATAATCAGAGCTGAAATTGCGCTTAAAAGAGCACGGAAAGGTTTTTTAATCATCCCAAGCAAAAAAAGAAAAAACAGTATGACAATTGGAAAAATAAGATGTATAAGCCTTGCATAGTCCACTAATGACAATGTGGGGCTTATAGTCAGGCCCAGGTAAAAAACAAGTATGTAAATTCCGAGCATCATGGAAAAGGTAGTTAGTATCCTGTATTTTCCAGCGTCCTTTTTTAGGGCAAAGAGCAGATAAGCTGTCGCTATGAGCATGAAATAGCCAAAGAGCCTGTAAGAATCAAATTTTACCACGCTGAATATGTTAAGAATCGCTTTCAGGATATTGCTTATTGGATTGGAGCCTGCAAAATGCCTGCTGTAGTCTATGCCCCTCGGTATTTCTCCAGGAAGGTAAGTATAAAGATTGTAAACGTAAAATGCCAGCAACCCAAATAGAAGAATGCCGATTAATATCAATTTCAAAATGAATTTTTTAAAGTTCTTTTCATTGCCCCTGTTTTCCTCTTTTTGCTTATTGAAAAATTTGAATTTTGCATTATAAAATAAAAAAATAGCCAGGAATATCGAGCTTAGCATCAAGGCTCCAACCCCAAATATGGGATGGTGGAATACAATTGCGATTGAAGCCAGAAAAATCAGCATGATTTCATTTTTCCCCTTCAGGGTTTTTATCATAAGAAGCAGGATAAGGGGCATAAGCGCAACAGGGAATATCTTCCTTATATTCGAGCCAACAGCAGATGTAAAAAAATCTGTTGTGAAAAGCGCCAAAATGCCGAAAAAAGAGAGATTTTCCCTTATTCCTGCTGCCCTGAAGCTCAGGTAAGCGCCCAAAACCAGGAGTATTGTGAACACTATCTGCAGGTTTGCTATGTCTTTGTAATAATCGCTGTTGAAAATGTTCAATAAGCTGGTTATGCCCATCCTATAGTAGCTCGAAACAGACTCCAGTGGCAATTGAGGAACTCCGACAAAAAAATCCTCAACCCAATGGTAAATTGTATTGTAATTGGCTAATTCATTTTTTATTTTCAGCCCAAGGTAGGATTCTGAAGGTCCGTCTTCCCTTGGCAGATAATCTCCAGTCAAGTATATGCTAAAAAACAGGACGCAAATCAGCGCTATCAGGCTTATATAGAATAAATCTATATTTTGCGCATAAGTTTCCTTTTTAAAGTATATAATCAGTTTTTTATAATGAAAAAGGATTATAGCCAATGGAAAAATTAAAAATAATAAAAATAAAATCCATGGATAAATTGTTATTGAAAAAATTTTAAGAACCTGCACAAACACGAAAACATATGTTGTGAGCATGATGGATATTAAGATTCCTTCGCCAAGGCTTCTCTCGCTGTTGTAAAAAAAGCTTAAGTACAGGGCAAAGCCTGAAAGAAACGATATCAGGAAAAGCACAAGAAGGTTTGGGGCATATATTGCCAGCCCGAGAAAAAGAAGAATCCCTATTAAATTAAAAAAAAAGTTGATGTTTGCCCTTTTGAAGCTGAACAAAGTATTCATTGTTTATTAAGCAATAAACTTAGATATAAAAAGATTTTCTATGCTCAAGGATGTAGCTTATCATTTTCAGCTCCCTTTTAAGCTCGAAGGTGCTGCTTTTCCCATGCTGCCATTTTACCGGGAATTCAACTATCCTGTATGATTTTTTCTGCGCCCTGAGCAATAATTCCGCATCCCAGAACCACCCTCTGACAAATTTCGCATCATAGCCCATATCCTTAACAATATCCAGAAGCACATCCCTCCTGAAAGCCTTAAAGCCGCATTGATGATCCTTGATTCTGGAATTGAAAAAATGCTGCAAAAGGGCATTGTAAAAATAGCTTATGAGCCTCCTGCTTAAAGTCCTCTTTATGTAAGAGCCTTTTACATACCTGCTTCCTATGGAAATGTCTGCGCCTTTTTCTATCTCGTCAAACAGCCTTTTTGTATGGCTAAGATCCGTGGATAAGTCCATATCTATGAAGGCTATTGTACCCCCTTTTGCGAATTTAAAGCTTTTGGCAAGGTTTTCCCTCCTTGAAGGGCCGTTGCTATACCTCAAATAGCGGATTTTATTGTTTTTTTTGCAGATTCTCCTGCAGATTGATTGCGAGCTGTCATTGCTATTGTCATCCACAATAAATATCTCAAAGTTTTTTGTGATTTTACTTAGAGTACTGCAAATTTTTGAAACATTTTCCCCAAGAATCCCGGCTTCATTGTAGATTGGGATGAAAAGGGAGATTTTCTGCTTCATTTTGAAAAGTTATTCTTTTTGCAGACAAGGCACTTTAGCGTATTTATAACTTTTGCTATATTATGAAGTGAACTTCCTAGGTAAGCATTAAAAAAATTTATAAAAATAGGCAGTTAATGACAAATTACATTTTTTCCCAGGAACAATGCCATCACGCACCACGTTAAGATTAGAGTTAATTAGGTTATTGTTACAGTCAAATTCCTCGAATCAGTTAAAGTTCCGTTCCTTGCAGTAGCATTTAAATTAAATGTTCCTGTTGCGGTGAAGTTGTAATCTAAGTAAATAAACAACTGTTCTGATGGTTGGAGTATAACATTATTTGTTGCATTAATCACAAAGCCATTATTTGTGTCAAAAGTCCAATTTACATTTGTTAGATTTATTAGTAGGGTATTTTCTATTATTATCTCAAATATCCTTTTATTTCCGCTTTCATTTAAAACCGTTAAATTGCTTACTTCTATATCTGGAATGTCTATTAAAAAAGTTTCTGAGTCCATATTTGTTTTGTTTGTCGCAGATGCTGTTACTATATATTCTCCAGTTGTGGTGTAATTGTAAGATGCAAATACAAATATGCTTTCATTAGGCTCTAAGCTGATTAGACTACTGGCTGAAATTGTTTCCTGCCCAGTATTAAGGCTCCAGTTGATTCCAGACATATTGAAGCTGCCAGTATTGTTTATATTAAACCCAAAAACAGAGGCTGTTGAGTTTTGATTCAATAAGGTTAAGTCGTAAACTTTAATATCCGACTGGTTTATTAGGGTAATATTCCACTGCATTGTTATATTTACAATTCCATCTGATACATTTAAGGTAACATTATGGCTTCCTAATTCATTTTCTGCGGGGGTGTAAGTCCAGCCTAATTCAGTGCTTTTTTGCGCTAAATCAAGCTTCCAAATGTATGTTAAAGCATCCCCATCTATATCGCCTGACGTATGGTTAAATGTTAAGCTGTTGCCAAGCACTATTGTCTGGATCAGCTCTGATGGAGTAAAGCTGTTAATTACTGGAACATCATTTACAGGAGTTACATTCAATGTTGCATTATTGCTTGAAACAGTTAGATTTTCTATATCAACAGCAGTAAATACTGCATATCTAATGCCTGTGAAATTGCCATCCGGGGTTAATGCTACAATTCCTGTATTGTTGTTTATTGAAATTGTTATGTTATTTACTCGAGTAAAATTATATTTTAAGACATCTCCATCAATGTCTGAAAAGTATTGCGTTAAATTCAGGGAATTATTTACAATATCCTCAGGCCATTTCCATTGCGGAATTGTGCCGCTGAATACGGGCTTATCATTTACCGGCGTCAGATTTAAAGTAATATTATTGCTGCTTGCTGTTAAGCCTGCTGAATCTTTTGCTGTGAAGATAATATAATTTATCCCGGAGAAATTTGCATTCGGGGTTAGATTTACAATTCCCGTATTGTTGTTTATGTAAACAGTAATGTTTGCTGTTCCTGCTGAAGTATAATTTAAATTATCGCCATCTATATCATAGAAATGCTTTGTCAGGTTAATTGAGTTGTTTATAATATCCTCAGGCCATTTTAAGTTTGCTATCGGATTGCTTGAATTAAATGTTGGTTGGTCATTAATTGGGTTTACTGTAACCAGAATAGTGTCGTTGTCTGTCAATCCAGAAGTGTCATTTACTATAAGCTTGATGTTTTCAGAGCCTGACCAATTGGCTAAGGCTGTGAAGTTTGCAATTTTTGTGGTTTGATTTATTATTACAATTACATTTGCATTATTAGAAGCTGTCCAAGTCAAATCCGCATCAGCGTCTTCTGCATCGCTTGCGTAGTTGCTTAGGTTTAGGCTGGCATTGTAAGCATCTTCGTTAAAGCCAATGTCTGGAATTGATGTTATTGCAGGAGCGCTGCTTGTTGTTACAGAAGCTGATTTTGTGTCAGAATAGGTTATATTTGTTACAGTAGCACTCGGATTGAATGCCCCTCCAGCGCCATAATCATAGTTTGCATAGATAAAGATTGTTTTGTTTGATTCTAGAGTAAACTGCTGCGTTGAATTTATTATGTCATTATTATTAGTGTTTACAGACCAGTTAATACTGCTTATGTTCTCATTCAGGTTATTTTTAGCCTGAATTTCAAAAATAACATTAGTGCCTTGAATATTTAAATCATCGAAGCTTTCTATTATCAAATCTCCTATGCTTACGCTTGAGCTTAAAGATGCTGATATTGCTGTTGATTCTCTTAAACCAGTGGCATTTGCCTTTACATTATAAGTTCCTTCAGCAGAGAAGTTATATTGCACATAAACTAAAGCTTTTTCATTCGCAGCTAAAGAGCTTATGTTTGAGGTGCTGTTTATTATGTAGCTGTCATTTGTGTCAAAATGCCATTGTATGTTCGTAACTGCCGCATCGCCGTCATTTAAAATCACGAATTCAAATGTTTTTAGTGTTCCATCAGTATGTAATGTTGTTATGGAGTCTATTGCTAATGAAACGACTTGCGCTGGTGTATTTTGAACTATATTGTTGGATTCGTCACTTTCATCAACTAAATTATCAAAGTCGGCTATTGCTGTGAATAATGTAGCATTTGAGGTATTACTTACAATAAAGGTATAATTCTGTGATTGATTAATGTCTAACATTACTGTATTATTTGTTATTGAGAAAGTTTCATTATTGAAAGTGTCTAAAAATATGTTGAAAGCAGGAGATTCACCAATATTGATAATTTCAACTGTAATGTTAGTTGCATTTGTTGTTTGGTTAAAACTAACATTCATAATTACTTTCAAATCTGGCAAAGGAGGTCTTTCAAAATCTGTGTAAGTTAAGTTTAATATTGTATGTGGCTCAAATTCCTTGTCTATAACATTGCCATCTTCTATTAATTTTGTAAAACTTAATACATAATGTCCACTTATTTTTGTAGCATAGATGTCAGAGCCATTTAATCTTACATTCACAGTTTGATTTCCAACTGACAAACTTCCTGATTTAGACAAATTCTTAACAAAATTATTAAACTGATCATATATTTCAGATTGTATTTCATATGTGTTTGCATTCTTAACAACTAAAGTAAAGTTTATTTCTAAAAACTCTGACAAATTATTAGCATTTGCATCTACACCAGAACTACTGTAATTTCTAAAGTACGATGTTTTTGCAAAGTCTTCATAGTTATAAACTGAAGTGGCATAATTAGGACGAATAAGTTTTCTGCCTATCAATACAGAATCTAGAGTAAGATTTCCATTATAATGTATTGATTTTATTGTTTCATTATCAAAGTCAATTGAAACTGTTTGTAAGCCGGATGTCAATGATACTTGCTTTACGGCGCTAATTATAGTATTATTAAAATTAAAATAGACCGTTATATTAGTATCTTCATCTTGAGTAACGTTAAGAGTTAAATTAATTCTGATATGGTTATTACCGATATTTTCGTCCATTATCCTATTTATGTTAGTTCCATTCTCAAATCTATTATAGGTATTTGTCTCTATATTGTATTCGCTAAAGACCAAAATATTGCTTGCATTATAAACTCTTACAGAATAATTGTACTTGTGTTTAGTAAATAGGTTTGAATTAAAGCTTAAATTGACATTTGATATTCCAGAAGATATACTCCGGTTAATAGTATTGGACAAAGTCCCACTTTCTTCAGATAAATCGATAAAAACTTCAAAAAAGTCTGTTTTAGTAGAGTTTATTGTTAGATTTACTATTAAAGTATCATTTGCCCCGTTTGAGTTAGAATCAACCATATAATCAGTAAATAGGGTTATATTTAATGTATCATCATTATAACCAAAGTTATAAGAGTTGATAAGCTCTTGAAGTGTCAAAGAATAGATATTAGGAATAATAAATACTAAAATTATACATAATAATAGTAATTTTAAATTATTGAATTTCATTTAGATTTACCTCTAAATTCTCATCAGTATGCAGGTAATAAAACACGAACAAGCCGCCTAAATCTTCTTCTGAAACATAGTCTATTCTCTCAGAAACAGATTTTGAGAAATAAAACTCTTGATTATCCACTAGCTTTCTTAATGCTGCAATATCTCCATCTATCTCGTTTCCAAAGACATAAATGTTAGTGCCTGATTTAACAGCTATTCCATTGTACGGCAAACCTTCTTTTTTGCTATTGAAGAAAACAAGATTGTTGTCTAGCCCCCATCTGTTGTTCTCTTTTCCTAAAGTTTGAGTTCCTGAAGGTATGTTTGAATTCTTTCTTCCGACATAAATACTAACATCTTGTCCGCTGGAAACTATATCAATATAATCGTCCAAATAATTCTGTATAACGGAAGTTAAAACAGAGTAATCTGTGTTAATATCAACATAAGCTTTTGTCGCTGGTCTTGTAGATTTTCTTATATAGTTATTACTTTCATCGGTTTCTGCTACAGTGTTTTTGAAGTCGACAGTGATAGATATGAAATCAGTCGAATTTATATCCCATAAAACAGATACATTTTGATTGACATATTGAGATACGGATATTATTTTGGATTCATTTTGTGTAATTCCACCTTTAAGATTCTGTCCTCTAAAATCAATAACTATGGTGCCATTGACTTTCTCAACATTAATAAATGCTGTAATATTAAATTTATTAGTAGCAGTAGATTTTATTGTTACATCTGATGTCTTAATTGATAAATCTGTTTTGTTAATGCGGATGTTGCAATCAAAACTTAAGGAATCATAATCGTTATTATTGTCAATAGTTGTTATCTTTGAATCGCATAATGTTATTGCGTTGTCATTGTAATAAACAGAAATTATTTGCGTATTGTCGCATACTACATTTATCATATTCATTGTTCTGGAGCTGTCTTGATTGGTTGAGCCTTTTATTGGATTATTTTTTGACATTTTTTCTCCCGTTATGAGTAAAGTTTAGTATTATACCTAGTATAAAGCCTAAAGTAGTGAATATTATAGTATTAAAAAAGAGGGTTATATATAAATCAAAGAATGAACAATTCCATCCAGGTTCTAAACACTTAAAATAATTAATAAAATATTGCCCTGGAAATAGCAATGACCCAATAAATTTATTAATTGTATTGACTACTTCATTTTCTATAGATAAAGTAAATAGCCAATTAGCTATTACATAAAAAGAAGTTATATTAAAGAGTTGTCCGTAAATAAAATATTTATGTTTGATTAGAACTCCATATTTAAATATTTCATTCACATAAAATATTGAGACTAAAAGATAAAATAGTATATATATCAAAGATATGTTCTTTAGCAATACGTAATGTGAAATGGTTTTTTCTGATTTTAAATAAATAAAATTAGACAAGATTAATATTGAAATTATACAAAGTATTGTTATTGTTATAATACCATATGTTTTGTTTTTCATATTTCTCCTCCTCATTTATTTATATATTTTTTTATTGAATCCTGAACCTCTTTTCCGTCTGACAATTGACCATGGTGAGACGCATATAACTCTGTGGTTGACTTATCCCCTGATATTATACCATCATTAATATCGTTAATGTCAAATCTCGATACAACACCATCTGAATCAGATATATATCCGGTAATAAAATGTGAATATCCAGCAATAAACTTTGTATGGTTTATTTTAACGTTTAAACCAGGTTGTATATCACTACTATTTAATATCCAATTTAAGTAGTCTTGATTAAGATTCATTGATATGGTACCATTACTATCTGGTCCTTGTAGTCCATTTGCTGCACCCAAACAAATACCTTTTGAATAGAAATTGGTTTCTTGTTGACACTTTTCCATCA
>Ga0209343_10004831_pt1 | contig 16565 bp, 18 predicted proteins | sample RifCSPlowO2_02_FD_184026 | JGI IMG/M metagenome (GOLD analysis project Ga0209343, IMG submission 184026) | Groundwater microbial communities from Rifle, Colorado - Rifle CSP2_plank lowO2_0.2 (SPAdes) (version 2) | ecosystem: Environmental > Aquatic > Deep subsurface > Groundwater | place... | reverse complement strand
GGCGTTGTTCGCTTTCACTCAATAAAGCCATGGGGTCTGTCTACTCGTTGAATTGAATTACCAGCCGCCGGAAGCACCACCGCCACCGAAACCACCGCCGCCACCGCCAAATCCGCCACCGCCGCCGAAACCGCCGCCCGAGCCGCCGCGGCCCAGCCCGGCAGCCAATAGCCCGCCGAGCAGCAGGCCGCGTCGCCCGCCGCGGCCACCGCCGATCAGGCCCATGACGATCAGCAGCAAGACGAAGAAGGGGATCGCCTTGGCCTGTTTGTCCTCAGGCGCGCTGCTGGCAGCCAGAGGTTCGCCGCCGAGCACCTGGAGGATCGCCGCCACGCCGTCGTTGATGCCCTTGGCGTAATCGCCGGCCTTGAAGGCCGGGGTGATGATCTGGTTGATGATCACCGAGGATTGCGCATCGGTCAGGCGACCCTCGAGCCCGTAGCCGACCTCGATGCGCAGCTTGCGCTCGTCGCGGGCGACCAGCAGCAGGGCGCCGTTGTCCTTGCCCTTCTGGCCGATGCCCCAGTGCCGGCCCAGCTGGTAGCCGTAGTCCTCGATGGCAACGCCTTGCAGGTTTGGCAGGGTAACCACCACCACTTGCTCGCCGCTGGCCTGCTCGTGCGCCGCCAGCAGTTGCGTCAGGCGCGCTTCGGTCTGCGCATCGAGCAGCTCGGCCCGATCGACCACCCGTCCGCTGAGTGGCGGAAACTCGGGTTCCTGCGCCTGGGCCATCCAGGCACAGGCGCACAGCAGCAGGAACAGTGGCAGGCGTAGCGTGGCTGCCATCAGAATTTCACTTCCGGCGCTTTTTCCGCCTCCGGGGTGGTCGCCTCGAAGTTCTCGCGCAGCGGCATGTCGCTGTACATCAGGCTATGCCAGATGCGCCCGGGGAAGGTGCGGATCTCGGTGTTGTAGCGCTCGACCGCGGTGATGAAGTCGCGCCGGGCCACGGCGATACGGTTTTCCGTGCCTTCCAGCTGGGACTGCAACGCCAGGAAGTTCTGGTTGGACTTCAGGTCCGGATAACGCTCGGAAACCGCCATCAAGCGGCTCAGGGCGCCGGTCAGCTGTTCCTGGGCCTGCTGGAACTGGCGCATCTTCTCCGGCTGGTCCAGGGTGCTGGCATCGACCTGGATGGAGGTCGCCTTGGCGCGCGCCTCGATCACCGCCACCAGGGTCTCCTGCTCCTGCTTGGCGAAACCCTTGACGGTTTCCACCAGGTTGGGGACCAGGTCGGCACGCCGCTGGTACTGGTTCTCCACCTGGGACCAAGCGGCCTTGACCTGTTCGTCGTAGGTGGGAATGTTGTTGATGCCGCAGCCGCTGAGCAGCGCAGCCATGACCAGCAAGGCCGCCATGCGCCCGCCGAAGCCGTATCTCGATGTCATCTGCATGGTCCGTCGATTTCCGTTCAGTCATGAATAATAGACGCTCACCCTACCTGTCCACCGGCCCAGAAGCCAATCGCGGCTGCTGCGCAACAGAAACGCGATGGCCAGCCCGGGGCAGGGTAAACTGCGCGCATTCGCACTTTCGTGTCCCACGTTCCGGTTACCCTCATGACCTTCGCTTCCCTCGGCCTGATCGATCCCCTGCTGCGCACCCTCGACGGTCTCGGCTATGCCACCCCCACCCCGGTGCAGGCCCAGGCCATCCCGCCGATTCTCCAGGGCCTCGACCTGATGGCCGCGGCGCAGACTGGCACCGGCAAGACCGCCGGTTTCGCCCTGCCGCTGTTGCAGCGGCTGATGATGGAAGGCCCGGTGGTGGCCAGCAACTCGGTGCGCGCCCTGGTGCTGGTGCCGACCCGCGAACTGGCCGAGCAGGTGCAGCAGAGCTTTCTGACCTACGGCCAGGACCTGCCGCTGCGCAGCTATGCGGTGTACGGCGGGGTCAGCATCAACCCGCAGATGATGAAGCTGCGCAAGGGCCTCGACGTGCTGGTCGCCACCCCCGGGCGCCTGCTCGACCTGTACCGGCAGAACGCGGTCAAGTTCAACCAGCTGCAGGTGCTGGTGCTCGACGAGGCCGACCGCATGCTCGACCTGGGCTTCGCCCGCGAGCTGCAGGACGTGTTCGCCGCACTGCCGAAAAAACGCCAGACCCTGCTGTTCTCCGCGACCTTCTCCGAGGCCATCCGCGCCATGGCCAGCGAGATGCTGCACGACCCGCTGAGTATCTCGGTCAGCCCGCGCAACGCCGCGGCCAAGTCGGTCAAGCAGTGGCTGATCCCGGTGGACAAGAAGCGCAAGACCGAGCTGTTCCTGCACCTGTACCAGAGCAAGCGCTGGAGCCAGGCGCTGGTGTTCGTCAAGACCCGCAAGGGCGTCGACGAGCTGGAAGGTGAGCTGCAGCGCCACGGCATCAGCGCCGATGCGATCCACGGCGACAAGCCTCAGGCCACCCGCCTGCGCGCCCTGCAGCGGTTCAAGGATGGCGAGATCAAGGTGCTGGTGGCCACCGACGTGGCGGCCCGCGGCCTGGACATCGACGACATGCCGCTGGTGGTCAACTTCGACCTGCCGATCGTCGCCGAAGACTACGTGCACCGCATCGGCCGCACCGGCCGTGCCGGCGCCACCGGTCAGGCGGTGTCGCTGGTGTGTGCCGACGAGGTGCAGCACCTGTCGGCCATCGAGACCCTGACCCAGCAGGTCCTGCAGCGCATCGACGAGCCGGATTTCATCCCCGACCACCGCGTGCCGCAGACCCTGGCCGGCGGCCAGGTGGTGAAGAAACCGAAGAAAGCCAAGAAGCCGAAAGTGGTCGGCGGCGGCAAAGGCGGCAGCCTCGGCCGCTGGTTGGAAAGCGACGAGCCCGCCGCCCCCGCGGTCAAGGCCGTACGCAAGGTGCCGAGCTTCGGCGGCAAACCGGCCAAGGGCGGCAGAAAAGCGTAGGCCTGACGAGGAACGCCCGATCGTAGGGAGTCACTCGCGCAGGCAGTGCACCGATGGTTTATCTGCGTGGCACAAAGGCTGGCGGGTTGTCGCTTCGCTCCGAAGCCGCCCTACGATCCAAAGGAGTCACCAGGTCTGAAGCGGCTCGCGATCCGTAGGGTGTCACTCGCCGCAGGCAGTGCACCATGGCTTGTCGGTGCGGAAGGTAGCCACGCATGGCCGTGACAGCCTTTTGTGCGCCTAGCCCTTCCGGTTGCGCAACCACTCCAGCATGCCCAACCCCGCCGCCCGGCCGCTGGCGAAGCAGGCGGTGAGCAGGTAGCCGCCGGTCGGCGCTTCCCAGTCGAGCATCTCGCCGGCGCAGAACACCCCGGGCAGCTGCCTGAACATCAGCCGCGCATCCAGCGCCTCGAAGGGCACGCCGCCGGCCGTGCTGATCGCCTCGTCCAGCGGCCGCGGTCTGACCAGGGTCAGCGGCAACGCCTTGAGCGCGGCGGCCAGGCGGGCGGGATCGTTGAACGCTTCGGCCGGCGCCAGTTCGCGCAGCAGCGCGGCCTTGACCCCGTCGATGCCGACCTGGCGGTGCAGGTGCTTGGCCAGCGAGTGCGAGCCGCGCGGCTTGGCCAGTGCGGCTTGCAGCTTGGCCAGCGGGCTCTGCGGCAGCAGGTCGAGCTGGACCCTGGCCGTGCCCTGGCGGTTGATCCGCTCGCGGATAGGCGCCGACAGCGCGTAAACCAGGCTGCCTTCGACGCCGCCGGCGGTCAGCACGAACTCGCCCTGGCGCGGCGTTTCGTCGTCCAGGCGCAGGCTGACGTTCTTCAGCGGCGCGCCGGCAAACCTGTCGCGCAGCAACGGGCTCCAGCCGGCCACCTCGAAGCCGCAGTTGCTCGCCTGCAGCGGCGCAATCTCGACTCCGCGTGCCTGCAGCAGCGCCACCCAGGCACCGTCGGAACCTAGCCGCGGCCAGCTGCCACCGCCCAGCGCCAGCAGGGTCGCATCGGCCTGCACGGCGTTTTCGCCGGCGGGCGTGGCGAGGCGCAGGGCGCCGTCGGCTGTCCAGCCCAGCCAGCGCTGGCGGGTGTGGAGCGTGACGCCCAGTTCGCGCAGGCGCTTGAGCCAGGCGCGCAGCAGCGGCGCGGCCTTCATGTCGGTGGGGAAGACCCGCCCCGAGGTGCCGACGAAGGTGTCGATGCCCAGGCCGTGAATCCAGGCGCGCAAGGCGTCGGCATCGAACTCGGCGAGCAGCCGGGCGATCTCCTCGCGGCGCTCGCCGTAGCGCGCGAGGAACGCCGGCTTGGCCTCGGAGTGGGTGATGTTCATCCCGCCCACCCCGGCCAGGAGGAACTTGCGCCCGACCGAAGGCATGGCGTCATACAGCTCGACCCGGACCCCGGCCAGCGCCAGCACCTCGGCGGCCATCAGCCCGGCCGGGCCGCCACCGATGATGGCGACGCGAGGGACGATGTGCTGGGCCGGGTCGGTCATGGGCGAGGCGCTGATAATGGCGGGAGAGGGCGCATTCTACCCGAGGGCGCCATCCATCAGCAGCAGGCAGTGGATAAGTTCGAACTTTGCAGGATGGTGCGGGCCGCCTAGGCTTGAGCGCAGCGATACCCAGCACCGCTCTCCAGTAATGAGTCAGAGCGGCTCATCCTTCGCCTTCTGCGGCTCGCTCGGTGGCTCGATACCCCAGTCGCCGAACAGGTACCAGTCCTCTCCGAGCATTTCGGCCGGGTGCATGGTGCGGTCGGAGCCATTGCCGCAATCCAGCGACCCCGCCGGGCAATACCTGTCGCAGCCCCAGCAGATGCGCTCGGGATGCGGTGGATGTAAGGGAAATTTCTTGGCCATGCTCGCCTCCTGGGAAATAAAAGGCCGTTGCAGCAAGGCTACGCCTGTCGCCGGAAGAAGCGCTTGATCCCGCGCAAGAAGCCCGCGCGCGGCTGCATGTCCGCCTTTCTACGACTGAAGTACCGGCCGAACTGCCGGCAAGTCGCATGGCGCCCGGCTGCACGCTCGATAGCATGGTTCGCTAAGGACAAAACCACCGAGGCGCGCCATGCCATCCTGCTTCAGCCGCTTTGCCTGCCTGCGGGTGCTGGTGCTGGTGTGCGCGCTGCTCAGCCAGCCGCTGGCCGCCGAGGCGCTGCAGGAGGAGATCCTGCAGCTGTTCCCGAAGGCCACGCGGATCGAGCCCAAGCAGGAGGCCCCGCCGGTCTACAGCGTCTACCAGCTCGACGAACTGCTCGGCTACGCCTTCGAATCCAGCGACTACTCGAACCTCCAGGGCTTCTCCGGCAAGCCCATCCGCCTGCTTATCGGCATGGACCTGCGGGGCGTGCTGGCCGGGGTGCGGGTGCTCGAACACCACGAGCCGGTGTTTCTCTATGGCCTGGGGATGCAGCCGCTGCTGGACTTCGTCGAGCAGTACCGGCAGCAGCCCATCAGCCGGCCGATCATCGTCGGCGGACGCCGCTCGGATAGCGCGGACGGCGAGTCGACCACCCAGTTCGACGGCGTCAGCAAGGCCACGGTGTCGGTGGTGATCCTCAATGAAACCGTGCTGCAGGCCGCCATGAGCGTCGCCCGGCAACTGCTCGAAGGCTTTGCCAGCGGGCCGCTGGCCACGGCGAAACGCGATCTCTATGCGCCGCTGGACTGGCAGCGTCTGCTGGACAGCGGCTACGTGCAGCGCTGGACGCTGGGCCGCGAGGAGGTCGAAGTGGCGCTGGGGCATGCGTTGAGCGATTACCCCGAGTTCGAGCAGGAGGACGACAGGGCGCCCTTCAGCGAGCTGCATTTCGCCTACCTCAACGCCCCGAGCATTGGCCGCAACCTGCTCGGCGAGGCCGGCTGGCAGCAGCTCGACGAGCAATTGCTGCCCGGCGAACAGGCGCTGCTGGTCATCTCCAGCGGCCTGTATCGGCATGTCCCGGCCGATTTCACCCCGGCCACCGCAACCGGCCGCCTGGTACTGATGCAGAACGGCCAGGCCATCGAGTTGTACGACATGAACTTCAACAATGGCGAGGTGCTGGCGACGCTCGCCACGCCGCTGCAGGAGGTCGACGCGCATATCTTCCGCATCAAGACCCACGCCGCCTTCAACCCGGCGCAGCCCGCCGCCCTGCAACTGAACGTCGGCCTGCGGCGCAATCATCTGGTGGAGAGCAACAGTCACTTCAGCCGAGCGTTCCAGCTCGACCAGCACCTGTTCGACATTCAGCAGGCCGTCGCGCAGGCCGAGCCGGTGCCCATCTGGCTGCGCATGTGGCAGGAGCGCGGATGGCAGATCGCAGTGCTGGTGGGCTCGCTGATCCTGCTGAGCGGCGTGTTCATCTTCCAGCAGCGCATCAGCGCACACAGCCGCGGCTTTCACCTGTTTCGTGGCGGTTTCCTGCTGTTCACCCTGGGGTTTATTGGGCTCTACGCCCAGGGCCAGCTGTCGGTGGTGAACATCTTCACCCTGCTGCAGACCCTGGGGCACGGCTTCGATATCCGCGTGTTCCTGATGGATCCGCTGATCTTCATCCTCTGGAGCTTCACCTTCGTCAGCTTGTTCATCTGGGGCCGCGGCCTGTTCTGCGGCTGGCTCTGCCCCTTCGGCGCCCTGCAGGAACTGCTCGGCTGGGTGGCCAAGCGCCTGCGGATCAGGCAGTGGAAAATCGCCGAGCGCAGTCACCAGCGCCTGCAGAAGCTCAAATATGCGATCCTGCTCGGCCTGCTGCTGAGCGCCTTCTACTCCCTGAGCCTGGCCGAACGCCTGGCCGAAGTGGAACCCTTCAAGACCTCCATTACCCTGTTCTTCGTGCGCAGCTGGCCGTTCGTGCTGTACGCCGTGATCCTGCTCGGCCTGGGGCTGTTCGTGCACAAGTTCTATTGCCGTTACGTCTGCCCGCTCGGCGCCGGCCTGGCCCTGCTCGGCAAGTACCACCTGTTCGCCTGGCTCAAGCGCATCGACGCCTGCGGCAACCCCTGCCAGCACTGCAAGAACCACTGCGAAATCGGCGCCATCGAGCGCGACGGCCGCATCGACTACGACGAGTGCATCCAGTGCCTGGAATGCATCGTGATCCTCAACAACGACGACCAGTGCGTGGCCACCATCAGCGCGCGCAAGAAGGCGGAAAAGACCGGCAAGCAGGGCGGCCGGGACAGGATCATCGTCAGCGACTGGCAGCCGGAACAAGCCGGCTAGGGCAGGGCGGCTCGCCGCGTGCCGCAGTGCCGGTGAACGGCACGCCCCGAGCGTGCCCGCCTGCAGCCAGCACAACCCTGGAGGGTTGTGCTACGCCGTTCAGACCTTCCCGTTCCCCGCGCCGGCGGGGATCATCCGGCTGCTGCGCCGGCCTATACCGCCCGCGGTTAATCACGGCCCGTGAGAAAACGCCGCCCCGTAGGATGACGTCGAGCGCAGCGATACCCATCGCTAGTCATCATGAGGGGTTGCTTGGTCAGCCGCTTCTGCGACAGGCAGCAGCCGGCCAAGAAGCGGCCGGTCTACCCTTTTCTGTCCCCTTTTCTCATCCGCGCAGCCGAGCCCGAGAACGCCGCCTCTCCCGCAGAAATAGCCACAGGTTGCTCTTGCGGGAGGGGCTTTAGCCGCGACTGCTGCGTTGTTTGAGAGGCCCCATCGCGGGCAAGTCCGCTCCCACAGGGGGCCGCGTCCAACCAGGGCAGTCGCGGCGGCTCAGGCTTTTTGTAGGAGCGGAGGGGACGCCTAGTCTTCATCCGCGCAGCCTGCAGGGGAATAGCGGTCGATCCGAACGAAGGGGATCGTGGCGCTGCTAGATCCGGTCAGTTGGACGGGCTTAACCATGTCCTGCCAGGCAACAATGATTGACTCTTCGTTGATGATCGCGCGCAGCCATTCGCCGAACATCGGGCTGTCCACTTGCTGCGGCAAGTGGTGCACGTCACCCCACTTGAGGAGCCGCCCATGTTCCCTGGCGCAGATTCAAACACGCCGGCCCGCTCGCTGCCGGCCGCTGCCGAGCATACGCGGGGCCATCCATCCCGTCCGGCGCCGCCGCTGAGCCTGGAAGCGCTGTCCTGTCCGGCGAACGCCGGGTAAGCGCGGCCGGCAAAGACTGACCTATTCAGACCTTCCCTAACAAAGCAGGTCCTCAACGCGCTTGACTTAATAAGGAGCGAACGATGTTCTTGGAAGGTTACGGGCCACTGATTCTGCGCGGCACTTGGGCGACGATCGAGCTGGCCGTGCTGTCGCTGCTGCTGTCGCTGCTGATCGGGCTAGTGGGAGCCAGTTTGAAACTGTCCAGCAACCGCCTGCTGCGTGGCGTCGCCACCGGCTACACCACGCTGATTCGCAGCATCCCCGACCTAGTGATCATGTTGCTGCTGTTCTACAACATCCAGATTCTCCTCAACCAGATCACCGAATGGCTGGAGGTCGAGCAGATCGTCATCAATCCGTTCCTGGCCGGAGTGGTGACCTTGAGCTTTATCTACGGCGCTTATTTTACCGAAACCTTCCGCGGCGCCTTTCAATCGGTGCCGCGCGGCTTGATCGAGGCGGCGCTGGCGTATGGCATGTCGCCTTGGCGGGTGTTCAAGCGTGTGTTGTTTCCGCAAATGATGCGTTTTGCCTTGCCCGGCATCGGCAATAACTGGCAGGTGCTGATCAAGGCGACCGCGCTGGTGTCGATTATCGGCCTGTCGGATATTGTCAAAGCCACCCAGGACGCCGGTAAAAGCAGCATGCAGCTGTTTTATTTCACCCTGGTCGGCGCCTTTATTTACCTGGCAATCACCACGCTTTCCAGCCTGGTATTGACTTGGCTCGAGCGCCGCTATGCGGTGGGCGTCAGAGGGGCCGAACTATGATCGAGATCATCCAGGATTATTGGCAGGCCTATCTGTGGAGCGACGGCTATCGTCTGTCCGGCGTGGCGATGACGCTATGGCTGCTGATTCTGTCGATCGCCTTCGGCTTCGTGCTGGCGGTGCCTTTGGCGATTGCACGGGTTGCCAGGAACCCGCTGATTCGCGGCCCGGTATGGCTTTACACCTACGTATTTCGCGGCACGCCGCTGTATATCCAGCTGCTGCTGTTTTACAGCGGGGTGTATAGCCTGCAGGTGGTGCGCGGCAATCAACTGCTGGACGCGTTTTTCCGCGAAGGCTTCAACTGCACCGTGCTGGCGTTTGCCTTGAACACCTGTGCCTACACCACCGAGATCTTCGCCGGCACTATCAGGTCGATTCCCTACGGCGAGGTGGAGGCGGCCCGCGCCTACGGCATGTCCCGCTTCATGCTGTACCGCCGCATCATAGTGCCGTCCGCGCTGCGTCGCGCGCTGCCGTTCTACAGCAACGAAGCGATTCTGCTGCTGCACGCCACCACGGTCGCCTTTACCGCTACCGTACCGGACATTCTGAAAGTGGCGCGCGACGTCAATTCGGCGACCTATGCATCGTTCGAAGCCTTCGGCATCGCCGCCCTGCTGTATGCGTGCATTGCCTTCGTGCTGGTGTGGCTGTTCCGCCGCTTCGAGATCCGTTGGCTGGCCTTTATGAAACCCCAAGGCCACTAATCCGCCTGGCTGCACCGGAGAAAACAAAATGTATAAATTGACGGTTGACGAGCTGTACAAGAAATACGGCGATCACCAGGTGCTCAGGGGCGTGTCGCTCAAGGCCAAGGCGGGCGATGTGATCAGCCTTATCGGCTCTTCCGGTTCCGGCAAAAGCACCTTGCTGCGCTGCATCAACTTCCTCGAGCAGCCGTGCGCCGGCTCTATCACGGTGACCGGCGAGGCGATCCAGACCAAGCGCGACAAGTACGGCGCGCTCAAGGCGGCCAACCCGAAGCAGCTGCAGGCCATGCGCAGCAAGCTGGCCATGGTGTTCCAGCATTTCAACCTGTGGGGCCATATGACGGTGTTGGAAAACATCATCGAGGCGCCGATCCATGTGCTGGGCCTCAGCCGCGCCGAAGCGCTGCAGCGCGCCCGCGAGTACCTGGCCAAGGTGGGCCTGGCGGCGGTGCTGGAAGACCGGTACCCGGCGCACTTGTCCGGTGGCCAGCAACAGCGCGTGGCGATTGCCCGCGCGCTGGCGATGGAGCCGGAGGTGATGCTGTTCGATGAACCGACCTCGGCGCTGGACCCGGAGCTGGTGGGCGAAGTGCTGAAGGTGATGCAGGCGCTGGCCGAGGAAGGTCGCACCATGGTCGTGGTGACCCACGAGATGGGCTTTGCCCGCCACGTGTCCAACCATGTGGTGTTCCTGCATCAAGGCCAGATCGAGGAGCAGGGCCACCCGTCCGAGGTGCTGACGGCGCCGAAGAGCGAACGTCTGCAGCAGTTCCTTAGCGGTCGCCTGAAATAGCCGCCGAGGATCTGGCGGTGTCCGGCGGTTCCTGAGGGGGCATTTCAGTATGGCGCAATAACCTCATCGGCCGCGAACTCGGCGGGAGCCGCCGCGCGGCCGAGACCCCGCCAGTCGGGCGGGCTTCACCATGTCCTGTCAGGCAACAATGATTGACTCATCGTTGATGATCGCGCGCAGTAATTCGCCGAACATCGCACTGTCCACTTGCTGCGGCAAGCGGCGTACATCATGCCACTCAAGGAGCCGCCTATGTTCCCCGTCGCCGATCTAATCGCGCTGGCCCGCTCGCTGCCGGCCGATACCGACCATTCGCTGGGCCAGCTAGCCCGTTCGTCGTTGGTGCTGCTGAACCTGAAACCTCAGGCTTATCCGCTCGAACTTCATCAAGAGACCGAACGCATCCTGGTGCTGCAGGGTGAGGCGGGCGTCGAGTTCGAGCAGGGTGCGGTCCGCCTGGTCGGCGGGACGCTGTTGGTCCTCCCGCCCGGACAGCGGCATGCCTTCTCGGCGGATTCGGATGCGGTGGTGCTGGCGATCTTTGGCGAGCCCGATGAAACGGCGGCTGCAATCCCTGCCTGCTGAGTGGAAGTCGCCGCGATGTGGCGGCTGTCTGTACAACTCCAACAACCTGAACCAACCATAAAAAGAGGCTTTAGCTCATGAAAAAGGTATTTGCAGCGATGTCGCTGGCGCTGTTGGCGGTATCCGTCGGCGTGTCGGCCAAGGACGTGCAGGAAGTTCGTTTCGGTGTCTCGCCGGATTCCCCGCCGTTCGAACTGAAGATGGCCGATGGCACGCTGGGCGGATTCGATATCGACCTGGGCAACGCCATTTGCGCCAAGCTCAAGGCCGAATGCGTGTGGGTGGAAAACGACTTCGACGGCATGATCCCGGCGCTCAGGGCCAAGAAGTTCGACGGAGTACTCTCTTCCATGAGCGTGACCGAGAAGCGCCAGAAGCAGATCGCCTTCTCCGACAAACTGTTCAACGCCCCGGTGCGCATGGTGGCGAAAAAAGGCTCTACACTGCTGCCGACCGTTGAATCGCTCAAGGGCAAGCGCATCGGCGTGCAGCAAGGCACGACCCAGGAAACCTACGCCAAAACCTACTGGGAGCCGCAAGGCGTGACGGTGGTGTCGTACCAGAACCTGGATCTGAGCTTGGCAGACTTGCTGGCCGGCCGGGTGGACGCCACCCTGCAGGACGCGGTGCAAGCCGAGATCGGCTTCCTGAAGACCCCGCGTGGCCGTGACTTCGCCTTTGCCGGCCCGACCCTGAACGACCAGAAGACCCTGGGTAGCGGTACCGCCATTGGCCTGCGCAAGGAGGATGTCGAGTTGCGTCAGTTGATCAACCAGGCGCTTGCCGAGATGCACCAGGACGGCACCTACCAGCGTCTCGAGCAGAAGTATTTCTCGTTCAGCCTCTACGAGTAAGGCGTTGCGGCTGGCCCGCCCTTCGCCGGCGGGCCGGCTTTCCCCAGTACCAGAAAATATCTGCCCCGGCCCGACTTCTTGCGCTGATTTAGTGTGGATTTGCTTCGATCGTGCGCGGAATGTTGCACCGATACCAAGCATTGACGAGTGGCGGGGCGGGGTGCCGGGAGGCGGCTTCGGGGTAATGGCTTGTCGATCACTATTAACGGGCATGCCGCGAGCGGCACCCCAAATCATGAAAGCCTCTCGCGGCATACCCACTCCCTCATCCGGCGCTGCGCGCCACCTTGATCCACAGGGACGTGGTGAATGCGGCAATCCCGCCGGGAGAAGGACATAAGGAAGATGTCGCTGCGCGACTTTCACATTAAGCGGAGGAAGTGACATGGCCTGGGTGATTTTGCTGTTGGCGGGTGTGCTGGAGGCGGTCTGGGCGATCGGGCTCAAGCGCAGCAATGGTTTCAGCGAGTGGGGACCAGCGCTTTACACCGTGCTGGCCCTGGCCGCGAGCGTCTGGCTGCTGGGGGTGGCCATGCGCGAGATTCCGATCGGCATCGCCTACGCCATCTGGACGGCAATCGGCACGCTGCTGGTGTTCATCTTTGCCGTGCTTTCCGGAGGGCAAACCATCAACCTGATGCAGACGCTGTGTGTGCTTGGGCTGGTGGCCTGCGGTCTGGGCTTGAAATTCGCTTGATGTGCGCTTGCCTGGGAGTCATGCATGAAAGACGGCCCCGTTCCTGAGAGTTATACCGGCGTATGGCAGCGAACCCTGTTGCAAACCGCCAGCGGTGAACGCGACACCAGCAGCCGGGTGTTCTGGCTGCAGTCGCGGCGCTTGCATGCCGACCTGCGCATCCGCCTGGACCGGCCGGTTTTGCCGGTTGGCGTGGGCTTGGCCGATATCACGCGCGAGCAAGCACTGGCGCTGGCCCGCCAGGGCGGGTTCGCCGGCACCACTCGGGTGGATGGCGATCTGTGCCGCTGGCAGCGGGAGATCGACTATCGCCCGCCGGCATTGGCGGCGGACGTCGGCGTCATGCGTTTCGCAACGGCCGATAGGCTGCTCGAGGATTGCCCGCACGGCCGCTACCACGAATGCTGGCAGCGGCTGCCCGATTCGCAGGGGATCAGCCAGGGCTTTCGCCTGGAGGAAGTGGGGGGGTCCGCTGCCGTGGCGCCGCGGATCGCCTACCTGCTGGTGTGCGGGGTTTATTTTGCGTTCGTGCGCAGCCGGGGGGCCGCCCTGCCGGCCGGAGCGAGCCTGGTGTCCCTGGTCGCAGCCGCGCAGCAGGCGCAAGAGCGGGTGGCTCTGCTGGATTGCGAGCTGTCGTTCGGGCGTTGCGATGGCGCGGCGCCGAACTGGCGAATCGAGCTGTCGACCCTGCCGCTGCGCGAGGGCGCCACCCTGTTTGCCGAGCCGCCGGCGCTCCTTCGCAGGGCTCGGCGCTGGCACGCTGAAGATCGGCTATGGATCAGCAGTCTTGACGGCCCGCTGCTGTGGCGAATCAGCGCTGCCGATTGATAGGCCATTCGGTTAATCCGAGGTGAATTCGGTGGCCTGAGCCGCGGACTTCATCGCCTCGACCACATAGTTGAGCCAACCGCTGGCGCTGCTGGGGCGATACACCAGCACAACCTGCTGGGTGCAGGAGAAGGGGTTGTCGGTCAGATTGAGGCGCAACAACTGCAGTTCGGCCAGCGCATAGTCCGGCAGGTAGGCGAGCGCCAAGCCGGCGCGCACCAGGCCGTCGACCAGCAGCAGGTCATCGCTGCGGTAGCGGATGCTGCGTGGTTGCTGATCGTCGCGCCAGCCGTCGGTGGCCGGTCCCCCCTGCAGCCCGCGAAACGGCGGCTGGGCCGGGACCACGAAAGGGTATTGCAGGACCTCGGCCACGGTGGCGCGCGGGCCGCCGGCGGGGGCGGCGACAGCCAGCGAGTGGCCCGCGCCGATGGCCACTTCGAAATGGGTTTGGCCGATGTTCAGCGCACTATGCCGCGGGTCGAGCGCGCCCAGGGCCGCCGTGGTCACCAGCGCCAGATCCGCCTCGCCGCGTCCCAAGGCGCTGAGCGCGGCGTCTTCCTTTTCGTTGCCGAAGGTCACTTGCGCGCCGGGAAAACGTTCGCCGATCAAGACGGCCATCCGCCGCCCCCAATTCAACTGCAACAGCGCCGGCCCGGCGATCCGGCAGTGGAAGCTGCCGCGCGTGCCGAGGAACTCGCTGCGCATCTGGTCGGCACTGGCCACCAGCGCCGCGGCCCGGTCGAGCAGGCGCGCACCGTCGGCATTCAAGCGCAGATTGCGCCCTTGGCGGTCGAACAGCGCGGTCTGCAGGGCTTGTTCCAGGCGCTTCAGCCCCTTGGACAGGGCGCTCGGGCTCAGGTGCAGCTCCCAGGCGGCATCGGCCAGGTTCTGATGGTGCGCCAGGGCCAGGAATTGGCGCAGGGTGGCCAGGTCGAATGTTTCCATTTGCTCAATAGAAGTTGAATATTCGTGGATAAAAAAGCAAGTTTGATGGCGGACAATAACCGAGGTTTTCTGCCGCGGCAAGGCGGGGCGCTGCCCGGCCTGCCCCGCCCTCTGCACCTTGTCTCAACCTAGGTTAAGGAGATGGTTATGCACGCAATGAGTTCACCACTGGCTATGCGGGGGGATGCCGCATGAAGACCATCGCCTGCATTCAGCATCTGGCCGAAGAAGGCCCCGGTGCCCTGGCCGACTGGGCGCTGCACAGTGAGGTGGCCATCGAAGTGTTTCGCGCCGACCTGGGACAGTTGCCGAGCCATGGCGGCTACGCGGCCTATGTGCTGCTGGGCGGGCCGTTCGATGCGGTAGGGGCAGCGTGCCCGGCCTGGCTGGAACGGGAGAAGGCCTGGCTCGGCGGCGTGCTGCGCCAGGCCAAGCCGGTGCTCGGCATCTGCCTGGGCGGGCAACTGCTCGCCGATCGGCTGGGCGCGCGGGTCGCCCCCATCGAGCGGCCCGAGGGCGGCTGGTGCGCGGTGGAACTGATCGAGGACGACGGGCCAGGCCTGGCGGTGCTGCAGTGGCATGAGTGCGGCTTTGCCCTGCCGGCCGGGGCCAGGCGCCTGGCCCGCGGCGCGGACTGGGCGAACCAGGGCTATGCGCTCGGCGAGGCGCTGATCGGGCTGCAGTTTCACCCCGAATGGACGCCATCGATCGTGAGTGCGCTCAACCGCCGCTTCGGCGCCGAATCGCCGCTGCCCACGCCTTCGGCCGCGGACCAAGGCAGTTATGCCGACATGCATGCCTGGTTCTTCACCTTGCTCGATCGCTGGTCGGGGGCCTGGTCGAGCTGATGGCGCTGGCGGCATCAGGGCGCGGTGCATCTTCGCATCAAAATTCGTGTTTTAAGGGACGGGATGCCGCGTGCGAAACACAATTGGTGACCACGATATTGATGCTGCTGGGCGTCAGCAAGGGTCGATAGTTGCCGGTGACGAATTGCAGAAGTCGACCGATTCTGTTGAAAAAGTAGCTCCCCTGCCTGGCCTGCGGCAAAATCGCTTCATTGGCCGGAGGGGGATCACCAGCATGATGGGACAGTTAGCGAGTGGGCAGGAGCGACTGTTCTACTCGTTCAACCTTGAAGATCACATCCCAGCCAATCACCTCCTGCGCAGCATTGATCAATGCCTCGATCTGAGCGACCTGCGCCATCACCTCGCCGATTTCTATAGCCCGATTGGGCGTCCGTCGATTGATCCTGAGCTGATGATCCGCATGCTGATCGTGGGCTATTGCTATGGCATTCGCTCAGAACGGCGGTTGTGTGAAGAGGCCCATTTGAACCTGGCCTATCGCTGGTTCTGCCGGCTGAGTCTTGAAGATGAAGTGCCCAACCACTCGACGTTTTCCAAAAATCGACACGGTCGTTTCCGCGATAGCGATCTGTTTCGCTGGTTGTTCAATGAAGTGCTGCGTCGCTGCATGAACGCAGGTTTGGTCAAGGGCGAGGGATTTGCCGTGGACGCCAGCATCATCAAAGCGGATGCGAGCAGACAGCGTGGCGTGCCGGGTGATGAGGAGGTCAACTGGAGTGATCCGTCGCTCAGCACCCGTGCTGTACGTGAATACCTTGAGGCACTTGATGAAGAGGCTTTGGCCGAAACGCTACCGAAACGCCTATCGTTGACGGATCCTCAAGCCCGCTGGACGGCCGCTCCAGGTGGTCCAGCGTTCTTCGCCTACTCCACGAACTACCTGATCGATACCGAGCATGGCGTAATCGTGGATGTGGAACCCACGCCTGCTCATCGAAGCGCAGAAGTCGAGAGCACCAAGATAATGATCGAGCGCGTTGAAGCGCAGTTCGACATCAAACCGGAACGCCTCATTGGCGACACCGCTTACGGTACAGCGCCAATGCTGGCCTGGATGGTGGAGGAAAAAGACATCGAGCCTCATGTGCCGGTGTGGGACAAAACCGAGCGCAAGAACGACAGTTTCTCGAGCAACGATTTCCACTGGAATGAAGAGGCTGAGGAATAACGCTGCCCAGCCGGCAACGCACTACGCAGCGAATGGCGAGCTTTCAAGAACGAGCGTTCGCACGTCACGAAAGCCAACACCATCATCTTCCGATCCAGACAGACCGACTGCGCGGCTTGTTCGATGAAAGCCAAGTGCTGCCCGAACACTTCGATTCGCAAGATCGCCCGCAGCGTCCATGAAGCGGCTCGTGATGTGGCCCGGCGCATCGCAGCGACGCCTGAGTACGAGCGCTCTCGTCACGAACGCAAGAAGGTCGAAATGTTGTTTGCCCACCTCAAACGCATCCTGAAACTGGATCGCTTGCGGCTACGCGGCATGAGTGGTGCGACCGACGAGTTCACGCTGGCAGCTGCGGTGCAAAAC
>Ga0209343_10004830_pt1 | contig 16567 bp, 14 predicted proteins | sample RifCSPlowO2_02_FD_184026 | JGI IMG/M metagenome (GOLD analysis project Ga0209343, IMG submission 184026) | Groundwater microbial communities from Rifle, Colorado - Rifle CSP2_plank lowO2_0.2 (SPAdes) (version 2) | ecosystem: Environmental > Aquatic > Deep subsurface > Groundwater | place... | reverse complement strand
AGCGATCTGCCGCCTCCGCTAGGCCCGGAGATTGCCTTCGCCGGACGCTCCAACGCGGGAAAATCCAGCGCCATCAACACGCTGGTCGACCATAACCGCCTGGCTTTCGTCAGCAAGACGCCGGGACGCACTCAGCAGATCAATTTTTTCAGCCTGCGCGGCGGCGCTTTCTTGGTCGATCTGCCCGGCTATGGCTACGCCAAGGTCCAGCGCAAGCTGCGCGCGCATTGGGAGCAACTGCTCTCTACCTATCTGCAGACCCGCGCTTCGCTGTTCGGGATGGTGTTGATCATGGATGCGCGCCATCCGCTCACGCCGCTCGACCAGCAGATGCTGAACTGGTTCGCGTCGACGGGCAAGCCGGTGCACGTGCTATTGTCCAAGTCGGACAAACTCTCGCGGCAGGAGGGGCAAACGACACTGCGCGAAGTGCGTGCCGAGTTGTTGAAGTATGCAGATAATTATACGGCGCAGCTTTTTTCCAGCTCGAAAAAGCAAGGCATGGAAGAAACGGAAGAAATGATCGGGAACTGGTTGGGCATCAAGCACAAAAGCACAAAAAAAGCCCCCGGCTAAAGGGGATAAGACCGGGGGCAAGAACGCCTTAAACGGAATTAAGGCACCCGCTCAGGGAGGAGAAGCGGGAGATGACCGTGGTCACCCATTCATAAGATATAAAATCTTCAAAAAAGTTTCCGGAACCGGCAACAGAAACCCAGTTTTTTCTGATATATCGATTGAGAAGGTTAGAGACCATCATGAATATTTACGGCAACTTCCCCGCGCTGCGTATGCGCCGCATGCGGCACGACGAGTTTACACGTCGCTTAATGCGAGAGCATGTGCTCACTACCAATGATCTCATTTACCCGGTGTTCGTGATGGAGGGGGTGAGGAAAACGCAACTGGTGGCTTCGATGCCGGGAGTGGAGCGGATGACCCTGGACAAGCTGCTGCCGGTGGCGGAACGCTGTCTGAAGCTGAAGGTCCCGGCGATGGCCCTGTTTCCCGTGATCGACGCCAAGCTCAAGACCCTGGACGGCAAGGAAGCAACCAACCCAAAAGGTCTGATCCCGCGCGTGGTCGCCAGGCTGAAAAAAGAATTCCCGGAACTCGGGGTAATGTGCGACGTCGCGCTAGACCCCTATACCAGCCACGGCCAGGACGGCGTAGTCGATGCAAGCGGCTACATCCTCAACGACGCCACGCTCGCCATTCTGGAAAAGCAGGCGCTCACCCAGGCCGCGGCCGGGGTGGATATCGTTGCCCCCTCGGACATGATGGACGGGCGCATTGGCCGCATCCGCTCCGCCTTGGACGGGAGGCAATTCATCCACACCCGCATCATGGCGTACTCGGCGAAGTATGCGTCCGGCTATTACGGCCCGTTTCGCGACGCGGTCGGTTCCGCGGCGAACTTGGGCAAGGGCAACAAATTCACCTATCAAATGGACCCGGCCAATACCGATGAAGCGTTATGGGAAGTGGGATTGGACCTGCAGGAAGGCGCCGACATGGTAATGGTGAAGCCGGGCATGCCCTATCTGGACATCGTGCGGCGGGTGAAAGACGAGTTCAAGGCGCCCACTTTCGTTTATCAGGTGAGCGGCGAGTATGCCATGCTCAAGGCGGCGGGCATGAACGGCTGGATCAACGAGAAAACCTGCGCCATGGAGGCCCTGCTCGCCTTCAAGCGCGCCGGCGCCGACGGCGTACTCACTTACTACGCGCTCGACGCAGCGCAGTGGATCAAGGAAAGCCAGTAAAACCGGAAGCCGCCACGCAGGGACACGACACAAAGAACCTGTTACATAATAATGTTTTTCGCAGTGGCGGCCTTTTACTCTTTCCCCTGGCCCGAAGAGGTCATTAGCCGAAGATAATCGCCACGCCGTGCGCTTCCGCCGCGCCGACGGCAACCGAGCCGTCGGGCATGCGTATGGGATGCAGCCCCGCCGCGCGTATGGTTCGCTGCGCCATATCGCGATCGGCAACGCGAATGAATAGCGCCGCCATGCAGGGCTGGTGACGCGCGCTGATCCATACTCCGGGCAGCCTTTTCGCCAACGCGCGCTCGCCGACAACCGCGATGGGCGTGTCGCCGGTATTGATCAGCAGTCCTTCGTTTATGATCCGGGCCTTGACGTCGAACAAGCGTTCGTAGGCCGCGGCGGTCGCGGCTACGTCATTGCTTAGGATCGCCAGCGCCGCCAGACCGGTCGCCGTATTCGCATGCGTCTGATACTCGGGGCGCCACACCACATCGCGGGTGAAATGCTGGCACAGGAACACTTGCACGCCCGGGGTCTGCTCCAGACCCAACTGGGTGATGCGAAACGATGCGTTCTTCGTGCCCTCCGGCAGCTGCACCGGGCGTGAGAAATCGACCGGCTCGGAAGGGGCAAGCGCCGCCGCGGTGAGTTCGCCGTAGGCGCCGCGCGCGTTGTCGGTCTTGAGCGCGACCGCCGCCAAGCCATCGCCGACGCGGGCAAAATCGTAGTAGTACTCGCGGCCCGGCAGGCGTTGCGGCACCATCAGCAGCTCGAAATAATCCTGACCGAACATGACGCAGTGGTTGCGTGACCCCAGCGTATGATGGCCGCGGGGGGTGAGGGTGAAACCCATGCGTCTGAAGGTATCCTGGATCGAATCCAGGTCGCGCGTGGTGATCACTACGTGGTCTATGCCCTGGACGTGTTTTCTCACCGTTGTTCTCTTGTTTTTGCGGACGCGCCATTATAATTGCGTTGGCGCCCGTTGCAGAGAGCCGGGCAGCTTTGAGCCCGACTTCGATACTGGTTTATTTGATAAGTAAGCACTTCCTGTCACAAAAAGTGGCTCCAGATAAGGATTTCAACAGGTCAACAGGAGTACCACTCATGCTTTACATAGACCACGGAAAAGGCGGTCCCGCCGACGTAATGAAATCGGCCGAAGGACCCATCCCGCAGCCGCAGGCTGGCGAAGTCGTCGTCGAAGTGCACTACGCTGGCGTCAACCGCCCCGACGTGTTGCAGCGCTCCGGCCTTTATCCGCCGCCGCCGGGGGCCTCACCCATCCTAGGCCTGGAAGTCGCCGGCCGCGTCAGCGCCGTCGCAGCGGATGTGACCCGGTGGAAAGCAGGCGACCTGGTATGCGCGCTCACGCCGGGCGGCGGCTACGCCGAGTATTGCGCGGTGCCGGCGCGGCATTGCCTGCCCATCCCCAAGAGTCTGTCCCCGCAGGAGGCGGCCGCATTGCCGGAAAATTTCTACACCGTCTGGACCAATGTTTTCGACCGCGGCCGGCTGAAGGCGGGGGAGACCTTCCTCGTGCACGGAGGCTCCAGCGGCATCGGTCTCACCGCCATTCAATTGGCCAAGGCATTCGGCGCGACCGTCTACACCACCGTGGGCAACAAAGAGAAAGCGGAGTTCTGCCGGAAGACGGGGGCAGATGCCGCCATCAACTACCGCGAGCAGGATTTCGCCGCGGAGGTATCCCAGCTCACGAACAAGAAAGGCGTTGACCTGATCCTCGACATGGTGGGCGGCCCTTACATAGAGAAAAACTTCAAATCGCTGGCGCTCGACGGGCGGCTGGTCCAGATCGCCTTCCTGCAGAATAGCAAAGTCACGCTCGATTGCATGCCGATCATGCTCAAACGGATCACCTTCACCGGCTCGACTCTGCGCCCGCGCACCGTGGCGCAGAAAGCGGCGATCGCGCAGGATCTGCTGAAACAGGTCTGGCCGCTGCTGGAATCGGGCAAGGTAAAACCGGTGATCCACGCCATGTTCCCGCTCAAGGACGCCAAGCTCGCGCACCAACTGATGGAGTCGAGCAAGCACATCGGCAAAATCATGTTGGAGGTCAGAAAGTAGGCCGCCAGATCCGGGGGAGGATACCTCGAACCACGGTGATCAAACTTGTATAAAACCCCATGGCGTGTTCGGTGTTTACAATAACCGCGTTTTCTGTACGGATGCGCTTTTCATCCGTACAGAAAACGTGGTTGGCGCGCAGAGCGCGCAATGGTCGTGCACCGACACCGGCGGACGCGGGAGGATACCTCCGGGCTGTGACAGCACTTAAGGCGCCGCGTGGCCCAAGCACCAGAAGAAATCAAAGGCCCGCGGCGCGATTGAGGGTGGCAAGGAAGCGATCAGCCGGCTGGTAACCGATCACCCGCAGCCCCTGGATTTCTTTACCCTGACGGTCGAAGAAAATGATGCCGGGCGGGCCGAACAGACTGAAGCGCTTGAGCAGGGCTTTGTCCTCGGGCGAATTGGCGGTGACGTCCGCCTGCAGCAGCAGCATCCCTTCGAGTTTCGCTTTCACCCGAGCGTCGCTGAAAGTGAACGCCTCCATTTCTTTGCAGGATACGCACCAGTCGGCGTAAAAATCGAGCATCACCGGCTTGCCGGCGGCCGCAAGCTGCGTTTCGAGATCGGCCAGGTTCCTGACGCGCGCGAAGCGTACCTCATGCGCCCCGCGCTCGCCGCCGGCCACAAGCCCGGCAAGCGGCCGCAGCAGGTCGCGGCTGCCCGACAGCGCCCCGATCGCGAGCGCGGTGCCGGCGAGCAGCGCGAGAAAACCCACGCCCTTCCACAGGCGCGCGGCGGCGCTGGCCTCGGGCGGCAGCGGGTCGATCGCGCGCAGCACCATGGCCGAGCCGACGAGGAGTGCGGCCCAGGCGAGCATTTGCGCCGCCGCCGGCAACACCGGCGACACGATCCAGATCGCCACGGCAAGCAGCAGCGCGCCGAAGAAATGTTTCACCGACCTCATCCAGTGGCCGGACTTGGGCAAGAATGCGCCCTCGAACACCCCGACTAGGATAAGCGGCACGCCCATGCCGAGCGACATGGCGAACAGCGCGATGCCTCCCAGCATCACGTCGCGCGTCTGGCTGATGTAGAGCAGCGCTCCGGCCAACGGCGCGGCCACGCAGGGGCTGACGATGGCGGCCGACAATACGCCCATTACCGCTACCGCGCCTAAGTGTCCGCCCTTGAACCGCATGCTGGTCTCGGTAATCTTCGCGTGAAACCCGGAGGGCAGTTGCAGCTCGTAGAAGCCGAACATCGATAGCGAGAGCAGCACGAACACCGCGGCGAAGGCCGACAACACCCAGGCATTCTGTAGCGCCGCGGACAACATGTTGCCCGACAGGGCCGCGCCGATGCCGATCGCGGTGTAGGTGACCGACATGCCCAGCACATAGGCGGAGGACAGCGTGAATGCGCGCGTGCGGGTGGCATTGCGGCCTTCGCCGACGATGATGCCGGACAGGATCGGGATCATCGGCAGCACGCAAGGCGTGAAAGTGAGCAGGATGCCGGCGCCGAAAAAAGCAGCGGCGATCAGCCACAGGCTGCCCGAGGCGAGCAGTCTTTCGAAGCGCGCTTCGTCGCCGATCACCGCGGGCGCGTCCGTCGCGCGTGCCGCCGCCGCAAACGGCGTCGATGCCGCCCCCGGCCCGGTTGCGCCGGAGGCAGGCGCGAGCCCGGCGAGTTTGAGCTCGGCCGTCTGCACCTGCGGTACGTAGCACACGCCGACGTCGGCGCAGCCCTGCGAGGTGACCGCCAGCTGGAGCTTGTCCGTCGCAGCCTCGCGCGTGAACGGCAGGCGGATGCGCACCTCCTTGCGGTAGGTCTCCACCTTGCCGAAAAATTCGTCGTTATGAACTTCGCCCTTGGGGAACTGCGCCGCGCCCAGTTTCATGCTGGCCGGTTCGACGGCGAATTTGAACTTGTCGCGATACATGTAATAGCCGTCGGCGATCCGATAGCGCACCTCGAGCGTGCCCGCGTCTATTGCCTGCGCCGAGAACTTGAACGCGAGCGCCGGGTCGAGCAGCTCCTGCGCGCCGGCAAACCCGTGCAGGAGGAGCGGCAGCAGCAAGGCGAGGGTTCGGTACAGGTGGATTCGCATAAGGGGTTCAGGCCCGCTGGTCGTGGTCGCGCGTTTCGGTTTCGACCCACTGCAGATAGGCTGGCAGGCCACCGGTCAATGAGACCGCAATGATCTCGGGGAGTTCATACGGATGGTTGGCGCGAATCGACGCCTCCAGCTCCGCATAGCGGTCCTGCACGGTCTTGATCAGCAGCGGATGCTCCTCGTCATGCCGGATTTCCCCCTGCCAGCGGTATACCGAGCTGCAGGGGGCGAGAATGTTGACGCAGGCGGCGAGGCGTCGCTCGACCAGCAGCGCGGCAAGCTTTTCGGCGCTTTCGCGGTCCGGCAGGTTGGTGACGACGAGCAGGCTGTCCATTGGCTCAGTTCGGGTTCAGTTCGCCACGACCGCCGGCACGCCCTCGAATACGCTCGGGTAACGCAAGCGCACGCCCAGCTCGGCTTTCATGCGTGTATTGGTGAGACGTCGCGATTCGCGCATGAACGACATCAGCCCTTCGGCAATCGCGCCCGCCTCGGCCGCCGCGCGCGCAATACGCGGTGGCCGAGGCAGGCGCGCACGATCGGCCACCAGATCGAAGTAATCGCCCATTTTCATCTCGCTGTCGTCGCTCGCGTTGTATACGCGGCCGGCGCCGCCCCGTTCGAGTGCCGCCAAGCAAACGGCCGCGAGGTCGTCGGCATGGATGTGATTGGTATAGACGTCATCCTCGGCGCGCAATACCGGCGAGGCGCGCTTGAGCTGCGCCAGCGGCAAGCGCTCCGCCGCATAAATCCCGGGTACGCGCAGAACGACCACCTCCACCCCGCTCTGCCCGCCCCAGGCGAAGAGCGCGCGTTCCGCGTCGACCCGGCGCAGGCCTCGCAGCGTCTGCGGCGCGACCGGCCGGTCCTCGTCCACCCAGGCCCCGCCGCAATCTCCGTAGACACCGCTGGTGCTGATGTAGACCAGACGCTCGGGCGGCCGTTTCGAGAGAGCTGCGATCAAGTTGGCGGTGCGCTCGTCCCGGTCGCCGCTCTCGCCCGGCGGCGCCAGGTGCAATACCAGGCCCGTGCCTCCGGGGAGCGCGTGCAACGTAGCCGGATCATCGAGATCGCCCATGAGCGGTATCGCGCCCAGCGCGGCGATGCGATCGGCCTGCGCGGCCGAGCGAACCAGGCCGAAAACCTGGTAATTGCGCGTGAGGAGCGGCAACGCGCGCAGCGCAATATCGCCGCAACCAACGATCAGCAGCCTGTTCATAGTAAAATTGTACCCGCTCTCATCACGATAGGATTGGAACCCGCTGCAAAATGAATTTTGCTGCGGGCCAATCTAGGGGAGCATGAGGGGCGACGTGGGACGGGAAGGATCCCACCTATTCCCTCGGTCCCCTCATATTGAAATAGGTTATTGCCCATGGCTCATCAAGTCACCATCCGGCCCAGCGGCCACTCGTTCCACGTCGAACCTGACGAAACCGTGCTCGTCGCCGCACTGCGCGAAGGTTTCGGCCTCGCCTATGGTTGCCGCAATGGCGCCTGCGGCAGTTGCAAGGGCAAGCTGCTCGAAGGCAAGGTCGATTATGGCAAGCATTCCGATACCGCGTTGTCGGCCGAAGAGCAGGCGAGCGGGCTGGCGCTGTTCTGCGTTGCCCGCCCGCTTGGCGACATCGTCATCGAATGCCGTGAGGTCGGCGCGATCAAGGACCAGCAGATCAAAATCCTGCCTTGCCGCGTGCAGGCCATCGACAAGCCCGCGCCGGACGTCGCGGTGATTTCCCTCAAACTCCCGGCAAGCGAACGCCTGCAATATCTAGCGGGGCAGTATATCGAGTTTCTGCTCAAGGATGGCAAGCGGCGCAGCTATTCCATGGCCAACGCGCCACATGACGATGCGTTGTTGCAGATCCACGTGCGCCATCTTCCCGGAGGCCTGTTCACCGACCATGTATTCGGAAAAATGAAAGCGCGCGACATCCTGCGCTTCGAAGGACCGCACGGCACGTTCTTTCTGCGCGAAGACAGCGAAAAACCGATGGTGTTGCTCGCCAGCGGCACCGGCTTTGCGCCGATCAAGGCGGTCGTCGAGCACGCGCTATATAAGGGCGTCACGCGACTCATGACCTTGTACTGGGGCGGCCGCCGCCCGCGCGATCTGTACCTGGACGAACTCGCCCGGCGCTGGGCGGCGGAACACGCGCAATTCAAGTATGTGCCGGTGGTCTCCGACCCCTTGCCCGAGGACGAATGGGCCGGGCGCGGCGGCTTCGTCCATCGCGCGGTGATGGAGGATTTCCCCGACCTCTCCGGCCATCAGGTCTATGCCTGCGGCGCGCCGGTGGTGATCGAAGCGGCGCGGCGTGACTTTCAAGCACGGTGCGCGCTGCCGCCGGAGGAGTTCTATGCGGACTCGTTTACCACCGAAGCCGACCTGGCCAAGGTGAAGTGAACGCGCGGGCCGGCCGCTCGAGCAGCCGGACGCCAAGTCGTTTCAAAATGAGGGGATACTTCCCCCCATACTCCCCTAGCTTGGTCCGTACCCAAATTCATTTTGCGACGGGTTCCTGGTCGGCTTCGCCCAGGTAGGCGGCACGCACTTTCGGATCAACGAGCAGTTCGCGCGCCGGCCCCGATAGCGCAATCAACCCGGTCTCCATTACATAGCCGCGGCTGCTTACCTCCAGCGCAAGCCTGGCGTTCTGTTCCACCAGCAGGATGGTCACTCCCTCCTTTGCCACGGCCAGTATGGTCTCGAAAATCCTCTGCACCATGAGCGGCGCGAGTCCCATGCTGGGCTCGTCCAGCAGCAGCAGCTTCGGCCGGCTCATCAGCGCGCGGCCTATGGCGAGCATCTGCTGTTCGCCGCCGGAGAGCGTGCCGGCAGACTGGCCACGTCGCTCCGCCAACTGAGGAAACAGGCCGAATGCGCGCGCGAGATCCTGTTTCACCGCCGCGGCATCGCTGCGCACATAGGCGCCCATGGCGAGGTTTTCCGCTACCGTGAGCTGGCCGAACACGCCGCGGCCCTCCGGTACCAGCGCCAGACCGCGGCGCACCAGTTCGAACGGGCGCCTGCCCCCGATGGGCGCACCATCGTAGCGGATCGCCTCTGCGGCGACCGGCAGCAGACCGGCGATGGCCTTGAGCGTGGTCGTCTTGCCGGCACCGTTGGCGCCGATCAGACAAACCAACTCCCCCTTGGAAACGCTAAGGTCAATACCCTTGACCGCCTTGATGCCGCCATAGGCCACCTCCAAGCGGGTCAGCTCCAGCAGTCTCATGCGACCGACACTCCAGTCGTGGTGCCCCCGAGATAAGCCTCGATGACGCGCGGGTCGCGCTGCACCTCGCGCGCCGGACCTTCGGCAATGCTTCGGCCGTAATCGAGCACGAGCACGCGGTCGCAAAGACCCATGACCAGTTTCATGTCGTGTTCGATCAAGAGGATGGTAATGCCGTCGGCGCGCACGCGCTCGAGCAGCTTTTTCAACTCCAGCGTTTCGGTTGCGTTCATTCCGGCGGCCGGCTCGTCCAGCGCCAAGAGCTTCGGCTCGGTGGCGAGAGCGCGCGCGATTTCCAGCCGCCGCTGGTCGCCATAGGGAAGCTGCAGCGCCACTTCGTTGGCGCGCGCCGCGATGCCGACGTAGCCGAGCAATTCCAGCGCGCGCTTCTCGATCGCCGCTTCTTCTTCGAGCGTGGCGCGGCTGCGCAGGATCGCGCCGAACACGCCGGCGCGGGTGCGCACGTGGCGCCCGATCATGACGTTATCCAGGGCGGAGAGGTTGGAGAACAGGCGGATATTCTGAAACGTGCGGGCGATACCGCGCGCCGCGATTTGGTCGGACCTGAGCCCGGAGAGCGCCTCGCCTGCGAGCTTGAAGCCGCCAGCGTCAGAGGCGTAAATGCCGGTGAGTACGTTGAACAGCGTAGTCTTGCCCGCGCCATTGGGACCGATCAGCCCGTAGATCTCGCCGCGATTGATGCTGAATCCGACCTCGGCCAGCGCCAGCACGCCGCCGAAGCGCTTGTCCAAGTTCATACATTCGAGCAGTACTTCGCTCATTCCGTCGCCGCTTTCGTCAACTCTCGTTTCCTTACCGCCGATGGCAGCAGGCCGGCCGGCCTGTAGAGCATCATCAGCACCAGCGCCAGACCAAACAGCAGCATGCGGATCACCTCCGGCTCGATGATCGATCTACCGAAAAGCGCTTTCTGCAGCGGTTCGACCGTATAACGCAGCAGTTCTGGCACGAATGAAAGCAGCACCGCACCCAGCACCACCCCCCATATATTGCCCATGCCGCCGAGCACTACCATCGACAGCACCATCACGGATTCGACCAAAACGAAGCTCTCCGGGCTGATGAAGCCCTGGATGGCGGCGAACATGCCGCCGGCCATGCCGCCGAAGGAGGCGCCCATGGCGAAAGCGAGCAGTTTGATGCCGGTCGTATTGATGCCCATCGCCCGTGCCGCGATCTCGTCCTCGCGCACCGCCTCCCAGGCGCGGCCGATGCGCGAATGCTGCAGCCGCAGGTTGACCACGATGGCGAGCAGCAACAGCAACAGCAACAGGTAGTAGTACTTGATCGGGCCGGAAAACACCAGGCCGAGCACGGACTCGCTCTGGCTGAAGCTGAAGGCGCCGAAACGAAACGGGTCGATGCGCGAGATGCCCTGCGGGCCGTTGGTGATATTCACCGGCTGCGACAGGTTGTTGAGGAAAATGCGCACGATCTCGCCGAAGCCGAGCGTGACGATGGCGAGGTAGTCGCCGCGCAATTTAAGCGTGGGTGCGCCCAGCAGCACGCCGAACAAGCAGGCGACCAGCGCGCCGATCGGCAAAATGACCCAGAACGGCAGATGCAGATTGAAATGCGGCGATGCGAGCAGGGCGTAGACATAGGCACCCACTGCATAGAAGGCGATGTATCCCAGGTCGAGCAGCCCGGCGAAGCCGACGACGATGTTCAGGCCGAGCGACAGGAACACGAATAGAATGGCGAGGTTGGCAATGCGCACCCACGCCGTCCCCACCGATGCGAGCGCGAACGGCAGTCCGATCAGCGCGATCGCGATCAGCGCGACACCAAGCCACTTCGCTTGCGGATTGGCGAAAATATTCACCCCGCGCATGCCGCCCCTAGTCTCTTGTCTCGCGTTTCGCGCCTGCGCTTCAAGCCCTGTCTCCTACCCGCTCCCCGAGCAATCCTGAGGGCCGGAACACCAGCACCGCGATCAGCACCAGAAAAGCGAACACGTCCTGGTAATTGCTGCCGAAGACATTATTGGTCAAATCACCGATATAGCCTGCGGCGAGGGCTTCGACGATGCCGAGGAGAATGCCGCCCAGCATCGCGCCCGCGAGGTTGCCGATGCCACCGAGCACGGCGGCCGAAAATGCTTTGAGGCCGAGGAGTGAGCCCATACTGTAGTGGGCAATGCCGTAATAGGTGCCGACCATCACGCCGGCGACCGCGCCCAGTGCGGCGCCGACGATGAAGGTGAAAGCGATGATGCGGTCGATGTCTATGCCCATCAGGCCAGCCACCTGCGGGTTCTGCGAAGTCGCGCGCATGGCGATGCCGAGCTTGGTACGGTACACCAGCAGTGTCAGCCCGCCCATCATCACCACCGAGGTCAGGATGATGGCGATCTGCACGCCGGTGATGATGGCCCCACCGACCTCGAAGCTGGCGAGCGGGATGATCTGTGGAAAAGCAAGTGGGTTGCGGCTCCAGACGAGCAGCGCCATATGCTGCAGGATGATGGAAATGCCGATGGCGGTGATCAGCGGCGCGAGCCGCGGCGCGCCGCGCAACGGCCGGTAGGCGATGCGCTCCATGGCATAGCCCAGCAACATGCACACCGGCACCGCGGCCAGTATCCCGGCAAACACGATCAGCACCGGCGGCAGCGCCGTGCCCGCGAGCGCCGTGATCACCGAGAATGCCACCATCGCGCCTATCATCACCACCTCGCCGTGGGCGAAGTTGATCAACTGGATGATGCCGTAGACCATGGTATAGCCCAGCGCGACCACGGCATAGACGCTGCCCAGGGTGAGCCCGTTGATAATCTGCTGCAGGAAAATGTCCATGCCTGAGTCGATTTAAACGCAAAGGCGCGTAGAACGCAAAGCGGCTCTGTTCGAGCACGGCCGCAATCGCCCGCAGACAAAAACAAACGGCGCCCGCAGGCGCCGTTTGTTTGCGATAGGAGCGAGCATCACTCCCGCGCGTTTACTTTTTCGCTGCGCCCGCCGCCTTCGCCGGTTCAGCCGCGGCTTTCGTTGCATCGCCCGCCTTGGCTGCTGCGGCGGGAGCCGCCGCTGCTGCGGCTGGTACCGCGGCTGCGGCCGGTTCGGCGGCCTTAAGGAAGTCCTCGAACTTGGTGGTCTTGCCGCTCTTGATGATCGCGATCGGTTCGATTTTGCCGCCCTTCATGGTGAAAATCGTCATCTCGGCATCTTTGCGGTCGCCTTTCTCGTCAAACTCGATCTTGCCGCTCGCGCCCTGATAGCTGATCTTGGCGAGTTCGGGCAGGTACTTTGCCGGATCGGGCGAGTTCACCTTTTTCATCGCCTCAATCAGCAGATTCGCCGCGTCGTAAGTGAACGGCGCGTACAGGATGGGATCGATCTTGAATTTCGCCTTGTAAGCGTCAAGAAACTTCTTGTTCGCGGCCTGAACCGGGAGGCCGGCCTGCGAGCAAAGCAGCCCTTCCGCAGCATCGCCGGCAAGCTCCCTCATCTTGTCGGTGCAGGCGCCGTCGCCGAAAGCGAAAACCGCCTTGATGCCGAGCTCGCGCCCCTGCTTCAGCAGCGGGCCGCCGGTGGCGTCCATGCCGCCATAGAATACGGCGTCGGGCTTCTTGCCCTTGATCTTGGTGAGGATGGCCTTGAAGTCAGCGGTCTTATCCGTGCCCTTCTCGCGCGGCAAGACTTTCACGCCGACTGCCTTCAACGTCTTCTCGACCTCGTTGGCGAGGCCCTCGCCGTAGGCGGTGGCGTCATCGATCACTGCCACCGTCTTGGGTTTGACTTCACCCGCCAGGTAGCTGGCGATCGCGGGTCCCTGCTGATCGTCGCGGCCGACCACGCGGAATACGGTTTTGAAGCCTTGCTCGGTCAGTTGCGGATTGGTCGCCGAACCGCTGATCATCGGAATGCCCGCCTGATTGTAAATGGCCGATGCCGGGATGGTCACGCCCGAGTTCAGGTGGCCGACCACGCCTGCGACTTTGGCGTCGACCAGTTTCTGCGCCACCGTGGTGCCGACTTTGGGATCGGCCTGGTCGTCTTCGGCAACCAGTTCCAGCTTGACGGTCTTGCCATCCAGCTTGAGGCTCTTGGCGTTGGCCTCGTCAACGGCCAGGCGCGCTCCGTTCTCATTGTCCTTGCCCAGGTGGGCGATGCCGCCGGTGAGCGGGCCGACATGGCCTAGTTTGACCACCATCGGCGGCGGCGGCGCGGGCGCCACTACTGCGGGTTCTGGTTTTTTCTCTTCACCGCAGCCGGCGAGAGTGAGCGCCGCGACGGCGGCGAATACGGCCAAACTGAATTGTGTGCGTGACATGGAATCCTCCCGGGGAAAATGCGGGAACATTCTATCATTCCCCGGTGCCGTTAATCCTGCGGCGTGCACAAAAAAAGCCGGCGCGAGGCCGGCTTTCGTTTCCCGCCTCGAGCGGCTACTTCTTGCTGGACAATACCCATTTCACCAAAGCCTTGATGTCCGCATCCGGCACCGAAGCGTTAGGCGGCATCGGGACCTGGCCCCATGCGCCCGCGCCGCCGTTCTTAACTTTGGCGACCAGCTTCGCCTCGGCGTCCTTCTGGCCCTTGTACTTGGCCGCGACCTCCTGATAGGACGGACCGACCAGCTTCTTGTCGGCGGCGTGGCAGGCGAGGCAGTTGTGTTTTTTTGCCAGAGCTTCTGACGCGAGCGCATTGCCTGCGCCGGCGAGCAGTCCGGCCGAAACGAACAAACAGGTAATTACGGTTTTCACTATTTCTCCTTGGGAAAGTATCTGGATGCCACGCTGCGGAATGTTACCCGATTTCACCTGTTTTGAGCAGCTCGAGTAACATTTCCAGCTTATCCACGGGCGGCAGGCAAGTAACGCCTTGGCATACCCATGCGTTGACCGCGCCGGGCAGGGCGGGCTTGGCGAGCAAGGGCGACAGGCCTGCGGTTTCCCCGGGGACCGCGAGAATCAGCGTGGTCGACAGGTAGTGCTGGCCCAGGACTTGCTGCCACTGGCGCAGTTGCGCGAGTGGACCGCGCAGCACCACCACCCGCGGCGGTTCGATCGCCTCCTCCAGGGCCGTCAGCAGGCTGGTGTAGCCGTTGGGATGCTGCGCCAGCGCCGGGTAGAACAGTTGCAGCGTGCGCTCGGTGGCATCGAGGTAGCGCGACTCGCCCGTGATGTGGCCCAGCCGCTGCAGCGCGTAAGCCGCCACACCGTTGCCCGAGGGCGTGGCGCTGTCGTGGCCCGGTTTGGGCCGATGGATTAGCCGTTCATGATCGTGGCTGGTGAAATAGAAACCGCCCAGTTCGGGGTCGTAGAACTGCTGCAGCAGCGCCTCTGCCAGAGCCTCGGCAAATTCGAGGTCGCGGCTTTGAAAATCGGTCTGCATGAGTTCGATCAGGGCGGCGAGCAGGAAGGCGTAATCGTCCAGATAGGCGTTCAGATGCGCGCGGCCATCCTTGCAGGTGGCGAGCAGGCGCGCGCGCGCCGAACCCTCTTCCTCCCGCCACAAGGTGCCGCGGATGAACTCCAGCGCAGCGCGTGCCGAGACCAGCCACTCCGGGCGTCCGAATACTCGCGCCGCGCGCGCCATGCCCGCTATCATCAGCGCATTCCAACTGGTGAGGATTTTCTCGTCGCGTCCGGGGCGAACGCGCCGCTCGCGCTCCGCGAACAGCTTGGCGCGAGCCTGAGCCAGCAGGTCACCGCATTCCTGCGCCGGTTTTTCCAGGGTCCTGGCGATCTCGTCCAGCCCGCGTGCCACATGCAGGTGCCAACGTCCGCCCTCGAAATTGGCCGCCTCGCCGAGTCCGTAAAAAGGCGCACACACGGCATATTCCTCGTCGCTGAGCAAGGCGTGCACCTCCTCCGGCGTCCACACATAGAACTTGCCTTCCTCGTGCTCGGAATCGGCGTCGAGGCTGGAGTAATAACCGCCTGCGGAAGATTGCATCTCGCGCATGGTCCACGCCGCGGTTTCATCGACCACTTCCGCGAACAGGGGATCGCGCGTCAGCACCCAGGCGTCGCTGTAGCGCGCGAGCAGCGGCCCGTTGTCGTAGAGCATTTTCTCGAAGTGCGGAATCAACCAGTACGCGTCCACGCTGTAGCGGCAGAAGCCGCCGCCGAGCTGATCGTAGATGCCCCCCACCGCCATGCGGCCGAGGGTGTAGATCGCCATCTTGAGCGGTTCGACCTCCTGCGTCCCGTGGCCGGCGCCGGCGCCTTGGTGGATGCCGCTTGCGCCTGTGTGGACGCCGCTTGCGGCGTGGTGCCGCAGGCAAAACTCGAGGTCGGTCGGATGCGGAAACTTGGGCGCCGCGCCGAAACCGCCGTAACGCGCGTCGAAACTCGCCGCCAGATTTTGGTGGGCCAGGTCAATGGGGTCGCGGGAGAACTCCGAATGGTGCGCCGCGCCCGCCGGTTGCATGCGCTCAAAGCCTGCGAGTATGGCCTCGCCCTGCCTCGCGATCTGCGCCTGATCGGAGCGGTAGAACTGCGCCACGCGCAGCAGCAGATCGGGAAATCCGGGCAGGCCGTAGCGCGGCGTCTTGGGGAAATAAGTGCCGCCGAAAAACGGTTCCTGCCCGGGCGTAAGGAACATGGTGAGCGGCCAGCCGCCGGAGCGCTGGCTGATCATCTGGTGCGCCAGCTGATAGATCTGGTCCAGGTCGGGCCGCTCCTCGCGGTCGACCTTGATGTTGATGAAATGCCGGTTCATCACCGCCGCGACTTCGGCGTTCTCGAAGGACTCGTGCGCCATCACGTGGCACCAGTGGCAGGCGGAGTAGCCGATCGAAAGCAGGATAGGCTTATCCTGCACGCGCGCCGCCTGCAGGGCCTCCTCGCCCCAGGCATACCAGTCCACCGGATTGCCGGCGTGCTGCTGCAGATAGGGGCTGGTTTCTTGAGCGAGGCGGTTGGGCATGGTGTATGTCGCGACTAAAGCCGCCCTTCCCATTGTTGCAAAGTTACGATCTTGTACAAAACCAAAGCCGAATCTGGTGTTAACAATAACCGTGTTTTCTGTGCGGATGCGCTTTTCATCCGCGCGGAAAACACGGTTGGCGCGCGCAGCGCGCAGGTGTTGCCAAAACCTGCACGGACGGAGGACCCCTAAAGATCGCCGTCGGTGATTGCGCCTATGCTCGCGGTCGAAACCAGCTTCATGTATTTCGCCAGCACACCGCGGGTGTAACGCGGCTTGGGCGCCTTCCATTGCTTGCGCCGCGCCGCGAGTTCCCTGGCGGTGACGTTGAGCTGAATCAGGCGCTTTTTCGCGTCGATGGTGATGGAGTCGCCTTCTTTGATCAGCGCAATCGGCCCGCCGACATAGGCTTCCGGTGCGACGTGGCCCACCACCATGCCCCAGGTGCCACCGGAAAAACGGCCATCGGTGATCAGACCCACCGACTCGCCCAATTCCTGGCCGGTC
>Ga0209343_10004828_pt1 | contig 16570 bp, 14 predicted proteins | sample RifCSPlowO2_02_FD_184026 | JGI IMG/M metagenome (GOLD analysis project Ga0209343, IMG submission 184026) | Groundwater microbial communities from Rifle, Colorado - Rifle CSP2_plank lowO2_0.2 (SPAdes) (version 2) | ecosystem: Environmental > Aquatic > Deep subsurface > Groundwater | place... | reverse complement strand
CCTAACCCTCCCCCTGCAAGGGGGAGGGAATAATGTAGCCAAGTTTTAACGTTACTCGTTAATGACCACCGGAACGGTCAAACCTAACGGAGTCCCCCGGCAAAGCCGGGGGTTTACCTCACCGAATTATCCACATAGACACCACTCAGCAAAAATATTTGTGCAAAGATTTGCAGGATGCTTACCACCTGCGCACTGGCAAGCGTGCCGGTATGCTCACCTTGCCGGTTTTGGACGGGGCTTCCTGTAGAGCTGGCTCAATTGCAGGATCTCATGCCAAGCCTTCTCCGGGAAACCACCTCGGTCAAACCTGCCGCCTCCACGGCCATTAGGCTGCAACAGGTCGTTGAAATATGCTTCGCCATCAGGCGAGTTCCAGAGCTTGACGATCTTTTCCAGGACATGAGGGAACTTCTCCTCAAGCATCTGCGGGTATTGGTTCGGAAAGCATTTCAGCGTTTGCATGACGGTTTCTCTACTGATCATCACCCCACCCCCTTGTCATTCGGTTCAGACAGTGCCGCAACCGCGCGAACCGCCAACAGCTTTAAGCTGTAAAGCGAAATGAATAATCGCGTCAAGTCGAATAAATTGAGTGGACTTCACCCGCTTTCGTAGACGTTCTCTGAACCCTTTTCTGCGCCGATTCAAAACCCGGTTTGTGTCGTAACCGGCAATTCTCCGACATCTGCTATATGTCGTAGCAGGGTATCCAAACACTCACCACCTATCCGTAAACCACTTTCACGTTTTCCGGTCGCAGCAAGTCGCGCAAATCGCGCAGCAGGTCGTCATGCAGGGTCACCTGCCATGCTTCCCCCAGGCGTAACTGGCAGCTTGCGATGTCGTTGGTATATTGGATCAGCACCGGGCACTTGCCGTCGCGCCATGGCGTAAATATCTTTTTGAGTTGCGCGACACTGGCGCTGCTGTTGCAGCACAATTCAATTTGTTTCGCGAAATGGGAACGGGCCGAGGCGAAATCGAACAGCTCGTCCGCGCTTACGCGCACATTGCCGGAATACTCGTCAAGACTGGCTTTGCCGCGCACCACCAGCAATTCGTCTTCACGTATCCACGGTCGGCTGCGTTCATATTCCTCGTTGAACACGGTCGTCTCCACCTGCGCGCCGCCGTCATCCAGCGTGATGATCGCCATGCGCCCGCGCCGCGTCTGCTGGATGCGTACTCCCGACACGATCCCCGCCAATACGACAGGGACACTGCGCCGGGAGTATGTGCGGTCTGCCTTTCCGTTGTCTTCCGACTTCTGTCCCCTGTCCTCTGACCGCCCGACAAATTGCGGCGTCAGGTCGGCGAGTTTCACCTTGATGAAATTGGCCAATTCGCCGGCGAATTCCTGGAACGGATGTCCGCCCAGATAAATCCCCAGGCTTGCTTTCTCATTGGACAGTTGCTCGCGCAATCGCCAGCGCGGCACGTCCGCCGTCTTCACGATCAACACCGCATCGGCTTCGTCAGTGCCGAACAGACTGTTCTGGTTCGCCGAACGCGCATGCTGGTCGGCGCTCGCCAAAGCCGCATCCACGCTGGCCATCAGGCTGGCGCGGTGATCGTTGATGCTGTCAAACGCACCGGCGCGGATCAGCGCTTCGACGGTGCGCCGGTTGACGATGCGCTTGTCCACGCGCCGGCAGAAATCGAACAGGTCTTTAAACGGACCCTGCTCGCGCGCCTTGACGATACTGTTGATGGCCGCCTCGCCGGTTCCCTTGATCGCGCCCAATCCGTAAGCGATGGTTTTTTCGTCTACCGGGGAAAACACGTAGCCGGAGCTGTTCACATCAGGCAGCAGCACGCGGATGTACTGTTGCAGCGTGTCGGCATAAAAGGTGCGCACCTTGTCGGTGTTGTCCAGGTCGCCAGACAGCGTCGCCGCCATGAATGCCGCGGGGTGATGCGCCTTGAGATAGGCGGTCTGGTAAGCGATCAGCGCATAAGCCGCCGAGTGCGACTTGTTGAAGCCGTAGCCGGCAAATTTCTCCATCAGGTCGAACAGGTGCGTGGCGAGGCTCTTGTCGATGTTGCGCGCCACCGCCCCGCCGACAAAGATGTCGCGATGCTTTGCCATTTCCTCCGGATTCTTCTTGCCCATCGCGCGCCGCAGCATGTCCGCGCCGCCCAGCGTGTAGCCTCCGATGATCTGCGATATCTGCATCACCTGTTCCTGATACACGATCACGCCGTACGTCGGCTTGAGCGACACCTCCAGTTCGGGGTGGAAATAATCCGCCTTGGCGCGGCCATGCTTGCGGTTGATGAAGTCTTCCACCATGCCCGATTCCAGCGGCCCCGGGCGGAACAGCGCGACCAGCGCGACGATGTCCTCGAAGGTGTCCGGCTGCAGCCGCTTGATCAAATCCTTCATGCCGCGCGATTCCAGCTGGAACACGGCGGTGGTGTTGCACGCTTTCAGCAAATCGTATGTGGGACGGTCGTCCAGCGGCATGGTCTCTAAAGAAAAGGATTGAGGATTGTGGATTGTGGATTGAGTTAAACCCGTGCCCTGCCTTTCACTCGATCCTCGATCCTCGCTCCTCGATCCTGCTTCCTGGTTCCCCGATCCTGCTTCATGCTTCTGCAGTCTCCTCACGTGCTTCATCGCCCAATCCAGGATGGTCAGCGTGCGCAAGCCCAGAAAGTCGAACTTCACCAGGCCGATGGCTTCGACATCGTCCTTGTCGAACTGGCTCACCACGCTGGTGCTGCTGTCGGCGCAATACAGCGGGCAGAAATCGGTGAGCTGGCCGGGCGCGATCAATACGCCGCCGGCGTGCATGCCGACGTTGCGCGTCAAATCCTCGAGGCGCGCTGCCAGCTCCAGCAGTTCCGGCACGCCCTCTTCGCGTTCGGCGATCGCGTTGATCTCCGGCTCCATCTCGCGCGCTTTTTTCAGCGACACCGGCTTCACGCCTTCGAGCGGAATCGCCTTGGACAGGCTGTCGCACAATCCATACGGGAAATCCATCACGCGCCCGACGTCGCGGATCACCGCCTTGGAAGCCATCGTGCCGAAGGTCGCGATCTGCGACACGCTGGCCGCGCCGTATTTCTGCTTCACATATTCGATGACGCGCTCGCGCCCGTCCTGGCAGAAGTCCACGTCGAAGTCGGGCATCGAGACGCGCTCGGGATTCAGGAACCGCTCGAACAGCAACTCGTAGCGCAACGGGTCGAGATCGGTGATGCCGAGGCTGTACGCCACCAGCGAGCCCGCGCCGGAACCGCGGCCCGGTCCGACCGGCACCCCATTATTTTTTGCCCAGAGAATGAAGTCGGCCACGATCAGGAAGTAGCCGGGGAAGCCCATCTTGATGATGGTATCGTTCTCGAAAACCAGCCGCGCCAGGTACTCGGGCAGCCTGGCGGCGCGATCGGCCTCATCGGGATAGAGCGACTTCATGCGTTTCAGCAAACCGAGCTCGGATTGCTCGCGCAAATAATCATCCAGCCCCTGCCCGTTCGGCGTCGGGAAGTCAGGCAGGCGGGGCTTGCCCAGCACCAGGGAAAGGTTGCAGCGCCGCGCGATCTCCACGCTGTTTTGCAGCGCCTCGGGAAGGTCGGCGAACAGTTCGGCCATTTCGGCTTGTGTCTTGAAATATTGCTGTGCGGTAAATTGTCTGGCGCGGCGTTTGTCGTTGAGCACATACCCTTCGGCGATACACACGCGCGCCTCGTGAGCCTTGAAATCATCGGCAGAAATGAATTGCACCGGATGGGTGGCGACCACCGGCAAGCCGAGTTCGGCGGCAAGTTGCAGGGCGGCATCGAGGTAATGCTCTTCGTCGGCAAATCCGGCACGCTGTACTTCGAGGTAATAGCGATTGTTGAACAACGCCGCCCATTCCTGCGCGTATTGTTTTGCCTGCACGGCATTGCCGGACAACAGCGCGCATCCGGCATCGCCGAGATGCGCGCCAGACAAGGCGATCAGCCCATCCGTTCCCTGATGAAACCATTCGCGGCGCAACTCGGCGCGGCCGCGATGCTGGTTCTCCAGATAGGCGCGCGACAGCAACCGGCACAACAGCAAATAGCCCGCGCTGGATTGGCACAGCAGCAGCAAGCGATAGGGGCGGTCGCGATCAGTATCGTTGGTGATGTACACATCGCACCCCGCGATGGGTTTGATGCCCGCGCTGCGCGCCGCCTGATAAAATTTGATCAGCCCGAAGAAGTTATTGAGGTCGGTCAATGCCAGCGCGGGCATCGCATCCCGCTGCGCGGCGGCAACCGCCTCGCCCACGCGCACCATGCCATCCGAAACGGAGTATTCGCTGTGCAGCCGGAGATGGATGAAGGATGGTTGCGGCATGATGTAACGCTCAAAAATCAGGTGCTGATTTTAGCACTCTATATCCCCCCGATTGACCGTCTCCGTCTGCTAAAATGTTTTCAATGCACCCGCCCCTCACCCCGCAACGCGAAAGCTATCTGCTGCTCACTCTCGCGGGCATACAGTTCAGCCACATTCTCGATTTCATGATCATGATGCCGCTCGGGCCTGTCCTGATCAGCTCGTTCGGCATGGGCACCCATGAGTTCGGCCTGCTGGTCGCGTCATACAGCTTCAGCGCGGCCCTGTCGGGATTGCTGGCCGCGACCTTCGTGGATCGCTTCGAACGCAAACGGCTGCTGCTGATCGTCTTCGTTATGTTCGGCCTGGCGACGCTGGCATGCGGCCTGGCCCCGAGTTATGCCACGCTGCTTGTCGCGCGCGGTCTGGCAGGCGTGTTCGGCGGCATCATGGGGGCGATGGTGCAAACCATAGTCGGCGATGTGATTCCGTTCGAGCGCCGCGCGCGTGCCAGCGGCGTGGTAGCGACCGCATTTTCGCTTTCCACCGTTGCCGGCGTGCCGCTGTCGTTGTGGCTGGCCAATCACTTTGGATGGCGCGCGCCCTTCATGCTGATTGCAGGGATGACCATATTGTTCGTCATCGTCGGCCTGCGCATCCTGCCGGAACTGCGCCAGCACATCAGTACCGATAAGCGCACCCACCCTTTTGCGGCGATGTTTGCCGTGTTGCGCGACGCCAACCACCTGCTAGCCTTGCTGCTTTCCGCACTGATCATTTTTTCCGGCTTCACGGTGATTCCCTACATCACCCTTTACGCGGTAAGCAACGTGGGAATTTCACAACATGACATTCCCTACATTTACCTTGCGGGCGGCGCGGCAACGCTGTTTACCGCTCGCCGAATAGGTCATTGGGCGGATCTGCGCGGCAAAGTCAGAATCTATCGCATGGTCGCCACCGCAGCGCTGCTGCCGTTGTTCGTGGTAACGCAGGTCGGGGTCGTGCCGTTATGGCTGTGGCTGGTGTGCACCACGGCATTTTTCATCCTGGTATCGGGACGCATGATCCCGGCGATGGCCATCATTACCTCGGCTGCCCAGCCGAAACTGCGCGGCACCTTCATGTCGCTCAACTCCACGATGCAATCATTCGCGATGGGCCTGGCCACCACACTGGCAGGTTTCATCATCACGCAGAACAGCTCGGGGCAAATCGTCGGGTATGAAAAAGTGGGGTACGTGGCGATGACGGCGAATGTGCTGGCGATCCTGTTCATCGCGCGCATCGTGAAGCACGATCAGCGCGCCGGAGTGCCGGATGTTGCTCTAAAGTAAGCGGGTTCAGGTTAGCCAGGAAATTTTATATGGAAGTGCTGATTTATTCACCCAGACCGTCGTTGCGAGCGAAGCGTGGCAATCCAGAAGTTCGTTTTATTTCAAAATATTGGATTGCCACGCTTCGCTCGCAATGACGGCTTAATTAGCGCTTCCTTGATGAATCATCGCCACGCAACCATGCAGCAACTGGGAACCCACCGGCAATGCTGGCAGCCGAATTATTTTTTGAATGGATATATCAGGAATGGAGCGGGTGAAGGGGATCGAACCCTCGTATGCAGCTTGGGAAGCTGCCGTTCTACCATTGAACTACACCCGCGTGGTAGCATTGCATTTTACCGCAATTGATCGGCATATTGAAAGTGATTACCGTCAACATTAACGGCGCACCGCGCCAGCTTCCCGACTCCACCAGTGTCGCTTCACTCATCGATGAGCTGGGTTTCACCGGCAAGCGCATCGCATTGGAACGCAACGGTGAGATCGTGCCGCGCAGCGCTTTCGCTGCGCAGCAATTGGCGGATGGAGACAGGCTGGAAGTGGTCGTCGCAGTGGGCGGCGGTTGATTCAATTTTTTTGAAAACAACAATTATCACGTAGGGTGCGTTCCACGCACCATCATCACTGGTGCGTGGAACGCACCCTACAATTACGACAGGGCTGAAGAATGAACGACAAGTTAATCATCGCAGGAAAAAGCTACTCATCCCGGCTGCTGGTCGGCACGGGCAAATACAAGGATTTCGCCGAAACCAGGGCGGCGGTGGAAGCCAGCGGCGCGGAGATCATCACGATCGCGATCCGCCGCAGCAACATCGGCCAGAACCCGAACGAACCCAGTTTATTGGAAATCCTGCCCCCGTCTAAATACACGCTGCTGCCCAACACCGCCGGCTGCTACACCGCCGAGGACGCGGTGCGCACGCTGCGGCTGGCGCGCGAACTGCTGGACGGCCATACCCTGGTCAAGCTGGAAGTGCTGGGCGACCCGCAATCGCTGTATCCGAACGTGATCGAAACCATCGCCGCCGCAAAGACGCTGGTCGCGGAAGGCTTTCAGGTGATGGTGTACACCTCTGACGACCCGATCGTCGCCAAACAGCTCGAAGACATCGGCTGCGTGGCGATCATGCCGCTGGCTTCGCTGATCGGCTCGGGCATGGGTATCCTCAACCCGTGGAACCTGCAACTCATCATGGAGCGCGTGCAGGTGCCGGTGATCGTGGACGCCGGGGTCGGCACCGCGTCGGATGCCGCGATTGCGATGGAACTGGGCTGCGGCGGCGTGCTGATGAATACCGCGATTGCCGCCGCACATAATCCGGTGCTGATGGCCGGCGCGATGAAGAAAGCCGTGGAAGCCGGGCGCGAGGCTTATCTCGCCGGACGCATGCCCAAGAAACTTTACAGCGCCAGCCCGAGTTCGCCGACGGCGGGGATCATCGGCTCGACACGTTAATTAGTCTCTAACCAGTTGAATGATGTCAAAAAATGACAAGAATGCAATCTTGCAGCGGACGTCATTGCGAGCGAAGCGCGGCAATCCAGCCATTAAAAATGCCTTTAATGAAATTATCTGGATTGCCATGTCGCTTTGCTCCTCGCAATGACTGCCTTTTTTGGTTCCGGCTCGCCCGGCTTAGGTTAATCGAATGCCCGACACCCCCGATTTCAGCAAAAGACATATCCGCAGCTACGTGCTGCGCCAGGGCCGCGTGTCGCCCGCGCAGCAGCGCGCAGTGGAAACACTGCTGCCGCGCTATGGCATCCCCTACGCCACACAGCCGCTCAATCTTAATCAGGCCTTCGGGCGCGATGCGCCGAAGATACTGGAGATCGGCTTCGGCATGGGCGACAGCACCGCAACGATCGCGCTTGCCCATCCCGAAAATGACTATCTGGCGCTGGAGGTGCATACGCCGGGGGTGGGCAACCTGCTCAAGCTGATCGATTTGCATCAGATATCCAACATCCGCATCATCCAGCACGATGCCGTGGAAGTGCTGCGCGACATGATCGGCGATGCCACGCTGGACGGTGTGCATATTTTCTTTCCCGACCCGTGGCACAAGGCGCGCCACAACAAGCGCCGTCTGATCCAGGCGCCGTTCGTCGCGCAACTGGTGCAGAAACTCAAACCCGCCGGATACATTCATGTCGCCACCGACTGGCAGGATTACGCCGAACAGGTGCTGGCGGTGTTAAGTGCGGAGCCGTTGCTGGAAAATACCGCGGCGGATTACGCGCCGCGCCCCGCTTATCGCCCGCTCACCAAGTTCGAGCAGCGCGGCATCCGCCTGGGGCATGGGGTATGGGACTTGGTGTTTCGCCGCAAGGAATAATTTCATTTCTCTTTCAAAACGGCAATGACCACGTGCATTTCATGCGCCATTGCAATTGGTACATGAAATGCACCCTGCGAAATGCACTATTTGATGGATAAATGGAATAGCTACTGGCCGTTGAATTCCTTGTTCGGCGTGCGGTTCAATAATTCGGCGACCATATCTGCGGCAGGAGCATGTTCATAGAGAATGCGATAAACCGCTTCACTGATGGGCATTGCGACGCCCAGGCGTTGCGCAAGAAGATGTACTTCACGAACTGTGTAAACGCCTTCGGCAACGTGGCCGAGCCTGCGCAATATCTCCTCTAAGTCGTGCTGCTGCGCCAACAGCAGCCCAACCTGCCGGTTACGCGACAAATCACCGGTACAGGTGAGGATCAAATCGCCCGCTCCGGACAAGCCGCCCAGCGTTTCGGGACGCCCGCCGAGCTTCAAACCCAGCCGGGTAATTTCGGCCAGGCCGCGTGTCAGCAAAGCGGCTCGCGCATTATGGCCCAGGCCCATGCCATCGGAAATTCCGGCAGCAATTGCCATCACGTTTTTTACCGCGCCGCCCACTTCCACGCCGATCACATCGCTGCTGGCATAGATACGCAAGCGCGCATGGTGGAGCGCCTGTGCCGCCCTGCAGGCAAACTCCTCATCGGCAGAAGCCAGTGTCAAGGCGGTGGGCAAGCCAATCGCAACTTCCAGCGCGAAACTGGGCCCCGACAACACGCCGCAAGGCAAACCTTCAGGCAATACTTCGGCGGCCACCTGATGCGGCAATTGCGAGGTCTCAGCCTCGAAACCCTTGCATACCCATACCACCCCCGGGAATTTTACAATGCCTTTCTCGTTTGTCCTTTCTCCCGCTTGCGGGAGAGAGTTAGAGAGAGGGAAGCGGCTGGCAATCTGTTGCAGCGTCGAACGCAAGGCAGAGGTTGGCACGGCGATGATTGCCAGATCGGCAGTCGCCAATGCGGCGGAAAAATCTTCACTCAGCTCAAGATTGGCAGGCAGAAAAATATCTGGCAGATAACGTTGATTGCATCGCGAGGCGCGCATCTCCTCGATTTGCGCGGCATTGCGTGCCCACAGCGTAACGCGATGGCTGGCAGCCAGACTGATGGCGAGTGCGGTTCCCCAGGCACCCGCGCCGATGACGGTAATGTTCATATCAGAAGACAGAGGACGGATGACAGAGGACAGATTTTTGTGTGCCGCTGCGCGGCACGTTGATATAAAGGCGCGGCGCAGCCGCAACAACACGCCAGTCCCCTGTCCTCTGTCTTCTGTCCTCTGGTTCCCGTCATCTGATCAGCCCCCCCACACATCGGTGCTGCGCACAAAGCCAGCCTCTCCGTCCTGATGACGCACCTTGATCCAGCCCGTGCCGGTCGATTCAAGGTGCTCCAATGCTATTTGCTGGCGCACCTTGAACAATTGGGCCGCGCCAAAATCCGGCTCGGCGTACACATTCAGCAAAGGCGGCAGCGCGAACACATAGCGCTTGCTGCTCAATGCGCGCTTTTCCACCCAGTACAACCCGCCGGAACGGTCGCGAACCTTGACCCAGCTGTTCAGCGTAACAACTTGCTCGAAGGGCATATAGCGATTTACCACGAACATTTTTTTTGCCTTGATCGAGGGCGCGTCGTAGAGTATCGCGCTGCTGTCGCCGACTGACACATAATCCACCGCATGGACTGCACCCGCGCCACAAAGCAGCACAAACAGGGCAGCCGAACGCAATGGATTGAGCAGCTTCATCAGTGGGTAGTGGCAGCCGCGGCCTGCGCCTGCTCCTGCTTGTGTTGCTGGTAGAGCATTTCAAAGTTGACCGGATTCAGCATCACCGGCGAAAAACCGGCGCGCACGGCAACACTGGAAACGACTTCGCGCAAATACGGGAACAGGATGTTCGGGCACATCACCGCCAGAACCGGCTCCAAGTCTTCTTTGGGCAGGTTGCTCACGCGGAAGATGCCGGCCTGCTTGGCTTCGATCAGGAACATCACCTTTTCGCCGACCTTGGCCGTTACCGTGTTGGTGATCAGCACTTCGTACACGTCACCTTCAAGCGCTGCGGTCTGGGTGCTCAATTGCACATCAATTTGCGGGTTTTCATGTTCCAGAAAAATCTGCGGCGCGTGCGGGATCTCCAGCGAGAGGTCCTTCACATAGATTTTTTCTATGTTGAATACGGGTTGATTGATTCCCTGAGCTGCGCCAGTCATGTTTTTTCCTCTGAGTTTAAATTGCTAAAAGTTTATCCAGTTCACCGGTACGATCGAGCGCTGCAAGATCGTCATATCCGCCGACATATTCATCGCCGATATATATTTGCGGCACGGTCCGGCGTCCGGTTTTTTCCATCATCACCGCACGCAACTCCGGATGCAAATCGACGCGGATCTTTTCAATCTCCCGCACCCCCCTGCGCTGCAACAACTGTTCGGCGCGGACGCAATACGGGCAGACTGCGGTGGAGTACATCACCACCTTTGCCATTATTTTTCCAGGGGCAAATTGGCCTTCTGCCAGGCCGTTACGCCGCCTGCCAGAAGATAGGCCTGGGTAAAGCCGCGCTTGCCCAGTTGCGCGCAAGCCACCCCGGAACGGTTGGAGGTGCGGCACACCACCACGATCGGCTGCTCCTTGTATTTTTCCAGTTCGCCGATACGCTCGTTGAGCTTGCCGAGGGGAATATGCCTGGAATTCAGGATATGCCCGAGCTGGTATTCGCCATCTTCACGCACGTCGAGCACCAGCGCGTTTTTATGGTTGATCAGCTGCAAGGCTGCGGTGCAATCCACTTCCTTGATGCCGCGAATGCGGTTGTTGAAAAAAGACCAGAACAGCATCGCGCCGCTCAGCAACGCAATGGAAATCGGGAGAATATTATTGATGATGAACTGCACGCCGGTACTCCTGTTCTTTTTGGAGGGCGAATTCTAGCAGAGCTGAAAAATGTTCGGAATCTTTCTCCGCCAGTGTGGCCAGTTGCCGGCGCGCATCGGCAAACCCGTTCGGGTACGACCAGATAGCCTGCTCCAGCATGGATCTGGCTTGTTCCTGCTGGCCGTCCTGCGCCAGCAGCATTGCCTGACGATACGTCACCGCGCCTATCGGCATGAACCGCATCACGCGGGTGTTCAGCGACAGTTTTTCCCTGAGACGTTCGCCGTTCACCACAATCTGGCCACTCAGGGGAAGCTCCGCATTAGGCGACAGCAGCGAGCCGCGATGCACCGCAAGCAGTCCGTCGCGGATGCGCGCCAGCGCAGCATGATCGTCCCTTGATTCCGGATATATAGCCAGCGTCTGCTGCAAAACGCGATAGCCATTGTGCAATTGCGCCAGCGTCACCAGGCCCAATAACAGGATCGCCGCCACGGCCAGGCGCCCGTTGGTGCGCAATTTCAGACTGTAGCGGGTCTCGTCCAGCGCGCCCAGCAGAATCGCCGCAATCGCGACAAAATAGGTGTACCACAGCGGATATTCGAGCATGCTGTGAATGGCAAGGACACCCAGTACCGCATAACCCCACCAATGCGCCGCGTCCCGTGTTGCGCGTAGCTGGCCATGTTCCACCGAGCCTGCTCGATTGGCGCTCGCATCCCTCTGGCGCAGGCCGGTTAACCAGAAGCCCATCGAGCCAAATAACGCCAGCAATCCGGCGATGCCTGTTTCGGCAGCCAGCTGGAAAATCAAGTTGTGCGCGTTGTTGTAAAGACCCGTGATGTTGCCCTGCTGCAATACCGGCAGCAGTTGAAAATGATGCCACGCAAATTGCCCGAACCCCACCCCCAGCCACGGTGACCGGGCAAACATCAGCCCTGCTTCGCGCCACAGATACAGGCGGATGCCGCCCGTTGCACTTTCATCAAACAATCTCTGCACGGTACTGACACTGCCGCTGCTCACGCTGGTCATAAGCGATATCTGCGCGATCACATTCATCGCGCCAAATCCGGCGAGCAGCAGCAGGCTATAGCGCAACAATGGCCGCTGCGCGGCATCGCGGCGCGCCCACCACCATGCCAGCCCGCTCATCATCAGCAGATACAGCCAGGAACTGCGCGAGCCGCTCAGGGCCATCACGTACAGCAGCGGCACGGCCAGCACCGCCGCGTAGCCCGCCTTAAGCCGCTGCTGCTGGTACAGCAGGCCTAGCGAGGCCAGCCCCAGTGCGATGTAATTGGCAAAGTGGTTGGTTTGAGCGATATTGCCGTACACACCGGAAGAAACTTTGGTGACGATTACCTTATCCAGCCACGTATGCCAGCGGTAATGCTGCAGCACACCGCTCAGCGCGCTGAGTTCTGCGCCGATCAGCAGGAAAATTGCCAGCACCTGAGCCAGTCTTGCGACACCGAAGCAGTCGCGCAATCTGGCGCCGAGCATCATCAACAATGCCGCAAACAGCAGGTACAGGACATACAGCAGGGCCTGATCGAAATAGGCGATCTTGCCCAGACTCCACTGCAGCCACACTACGGCGATCAGCGCTGCAGGCAGTTGCACGATGCGCGGGATTTCCGGCTGCTGCCAAAAATCGCGGGCGAGCAGAAGGGTGAGAGCCAGCACTCCGAGCAGCGCGCTCCACCATTCCTGGTCAAATGTGGTCAGCGGAAGCCTGTGGCGATAGTGCAGAAAAGGCAAGACCCACATCAGCCCGACCAGGGCCAGGCTGATATGGGCCAGTTTGATTTCTGCCAGCCGGAGCGGCTGCCGAATATTCTTCAGCACGAACCGGCTTTGGTGCCGAATTTTGCGAGGATGTTATTCAGCGGGCATATGCTGGTGAAGCCGCTCTGGAACAGGTTCAGGCCCACAAAGGCGGTGAATCCCAGAAAGTAAGTGCTGACGAACAACGGGCTGGCTTCCACGCCCAGCGCCAGCGACGACAAGATGAAAAAACCGGCGACGATACGTACTATGCGTTCTGCTTTCATGGAGAAACTCCTGTTTTCAAGTTGATGGATTTTACTGGATTTTTTGGGGTGCTTCTAAAAATTCAGAGTTCGCCCAAATGCAAGGCGCGGAAAAAATTTCGCCGCGCCGCATATGTATGATATGTAAGCAAGAAATTTTTTACGTAACACAGCAGTTGGGATGAAATGTGGGTTTTTAGAGGCGCCCTTTGTAAAGGGTTGCGTAGTACAACACCGGAATCACCACCAGCGTCAGCATCGTGGAGACGAGGATGCCGAAAATCAGGGAAATGGCCAGGCCATTGAAAATCGGGTCGTCCAGGATAAACAGCGCGCCCAGCATCGCTGCCAGCCCGGTCAGGATGATCGGCTTGGCGCGCGCGCCCGCTGCGGCAATCACCGCGCGTTGTGCGTCCACTCCGTCACGCAATTGCAGGTTGACGAAGTCCACCAGCAGGATCGAATTGCGCACGATGATTCCGGCCAATGCGATCATGCCTATCATCGACGTCGCGGTGAATTGCGCACCGAGCAGCGCATGTCCCGGCATGACGCCGATGATCGTGAGCGGGATCGGCGCCATGATGACCAGCGGCACGAGGTAGGACTTGAACTGCGCCACCACCAGCAGATAGATCAACAGCAAGCCCACTCCATAGGCGATGCCCATGTCGCGGAAGGTCTCGAACGTCACCTGCCATTCCCCGTCCCACTTCAGCGCATAGCCGGCGTAGGGATCGCCGGGCTGGTTGAAGTAATAGCTCTCCAGGTTGCCGCCCTGTTCCAGCTCCATGCCGCTGGTTTTTCCGTTGATGCCGAACATGCCGTACAGCGGGCTGTCGAGCTTGCCCGCCATGTCGCCGAACACATAAACGACCGGCAGCAGGTCCTTGTGATAGATCGGATAATCGCGTTGCACCGGAATGACCTGCACCAGTTCCGAAAGCGGAACCAGCACACCGTCGCGCGCGCGCACCTTGAGCTTCAGCACCTCATCGATGTTGCTGCGCCGTTCCGCTGGCAGGCCGATGCGCAACGGCGGAGCATATTTCGCGTTGGCATCGTGCAATGATGCAACGTCCTGGCCGGACAGGGCCACGCCGATCACATCCACGACATCGCTGGGGGTAACGCCCAGCAGCGCCGCCTTGCTTTGCAAAACATGCAACATCAGTTTGGGCGCCTCCTCGGTCACACTATCGTCAATCGATACGATATCGTCGGTCTTGCCGAACTGCTCGCGCACCTTGCCGGCCACCTTGCGCGCGTCCTCATAATCCGGCCCGTAGATTTCCGCCACGATCGGCGACATCACCGGCGGGCCGGGCGGCACCTCGACGATTTTCACTTTCGCGCCCCAGGCACCGGCGATTTTCTGCATCGGCTCCAGCGCGGCGGTGGCGATCTCATGGCTGCTGCGGCTGCGATGATGCTTGTCGCGCAGGTTGACCTGGATATCGCCCTGCTCGGCGGCGCTGCGCAAATAATACTGGCGCACCAGCCCGTTGAAATTGATCGGCGCAGCCGTGCCTGCGTAGGCCTCGTAGTCGGTCACCTCCGGGACGGTCGCCAGATAACCGCCGATTTCACGCAACACCGCGCCGGTCTGTTCCAATGCCGTACCTGTGGGCATATCCACGACGATCTGGAACTCCGACTTGTTGTCGAAGGGCAGCATTTTCAGGATCACCAGCTTCACCACGCCCAGCGACACGGCCAGCACCAGACCGCCCAGTATGCCCCACCACAGCTTGCGCCGCGCAGGCTTGCCATGTTCGCCGTTGAGGAAAGGAGCCAGGCGCTTGTTAAAAAAGCGTGTGGTCGCGGTATCGCGCTCGTCGGTCAGCACCTCGTGATGCGCTCCGGCAAAACGCAGCACCAGCCACGGGGTGATGACGAACGCCACCGCCAGCGAGATCACCATCCCCATGCTGGCATTGATCGGGATCGGGCTCATGTACGGCCCCATCAAACCGGTGACGAAAGCCATCGGCAGCAATGCGGCAATCACCGTGAAAGTCGCCAGTATCGTGGGGCTGCCCACTTCGTCCACAGCCTCGGGAATGATTTCCGATAGCGGCTGATGCGAGGCCAGCGCGCGGCGGCGGTGGATATTTTCAACCACCACAATCGCATCATCCACCAGAATGCCGATGGAGAAAATCAGCGCGAACAGCGACACGCGGTTCAGCGTGAAGCCCCACGCCCAGGATGCGAACAGGGTTATCGCCAGCGTCAACAACACCGCGACGCCGACCACCAGCGCCTCTCGCCGCCCCATCGCTAACCACACCAGCGCGACCACGGCAAAGGTCGCAAAGAACAGTTTCTGGATCAGCTTCATCGCCTTGTCATTGGCCGTTGCGCCGTAGTTGCGCGTGGTGCTGACCTGCACATCGGACGGAATCACGCTGCCCTTGAGCTGCTCCACGCGCGCCAGCAATTGTTCGGCAATCTCCACCGCATTGGCTCCCGGCTTCTTGGTGATCGCCATCGTCACCGCGGTGAATTCGCCGCTGGCCCTGATCTGTTTGTCTTCCGCCGCGGGGCCGGTTCCCAGCCACACATAACTGCCCGGCTGGTCCGCGCCGTCCTGCACCTCGGCAATGTCGCGCAGGAATACCGGCTTGCCGTCCGCCACGCCAACGACCAGCTGCCTTACCTCATTGGCATTGCTCAGAAAGCTGCCGGTTTGCACCAGCACTTCGCGATTGTCCTGCACCAGATTCCCCGCATTCTGCGACACGTTGGCGGAGCGCAAGGCAGCGCGCACATCCTGCATCGAAAGCTGGAAGGCGTTCAGGCTTTCCGGATTGAGCAGCACCCGCACCACGCGTTGCGTCGCCCCGAGCGTGCTCACTTCACGCGTGCCCAGCACACGCTTCAGCTCGGCCTCGATCGCATGCGCAATCTGGGTCAATTCGAGGCCGCCGCCCAGTTCCTGCTCGCGCCACAGAGTCAGCGCGACAACCGGCACGTCGTCAATGCCTTTTGCCTTGATGATCGGCGGCGCAACTCCCAGCGTGGCCGGCAGCCAGTCGGCGTGGGAATGCACGACATCGTAGAGCTTCACCAGCGAAGGCACATGCTCCTCTCCGACCTTGAACTGAACGGTGATGATCGCCATGCCCGGCTGCGACACCGAGTAGACATGGTCTACGCCGGCAATCTGCGACAGCACCTGCTCGGCGGGGGTCGCCACGGTCTGCGCCACATCTTTGGCGGATGCGCCCGGATAGGCGATCAGCACATTCGCCATGGTCACGTTGATCTGCGGCTCTTCCTCGCGGGGGGTCACCAGCACCGCGAACGCGCCCAGCAGCACGGCAACCAGTGCCAGCAGCGGTGTCATCTGCGAGTGGAGAAAATATTTTGCGATACGTCCTGAAATACCCATCTTGATCTTCCTATGGTTTTCGTTGAGGAAACGTCGATCTAATCCGTTCGTGATGGGCCTGTCGAACCATGATCAGATTAGAGCTATTAACAATCAATTTGTATGAACCAAGCCTTCGACAAGCTCTCAAGAAACAGCTTTTTAATATTCATAAAAACAAATGGTTGCAACATGCTCGATAACGATCCAAGAATCATCAAACAGCTTCGATGGGCTGCATGCTGAAACCCATCGCTGCAGCTTTTCGCT
>Ga0209343_10004826_pt1 | contig 16573 bp, 16 predicted proteins | sample RifCSPlowO2_02_FD_184026 | JGI IMG/M metagenome (GOLD analysis project Ga0209343, IMG submission 184026) | Groundwater microbial communities from Rifle, Colorado - Rifle CSP2_plank lowO2_0.2 (SPAdes) (version 2) | ecosystem: Environmental > Aquatic > Deep subsurface > Groundwater | place... | reverse complement strand
GCCCGCCACACAGGCGCTCGATCATCCTCCGGCGGGTCACCCGTGCCTGCGAGGCCGCGCTCGCCAGGGCCGGGGTTCGCGCGCTTGTTGTCGGGTCTGTTGCCTATGGAGGCGTTCGGCCGGACTCAGACCTCGATCTGCTGATCGTTTCCTACCCGGGGAAGAAGTGGAGCGAGGTGAGCTCGATCGCGGCCGATGCTGCGCGGCCCTACGGCGTCCCGGTCGACGTGATCTTCGCGGACACCCTTCCGCCGGCCGTGAAGCGGGCGATGCTGAAGGACGCACGCCATGCCAGCCAGCTTTGAGGACCAGCTGGCAATTGTCGAAGAACTGCTGCACGAGGTCGAGCGCATGGCGCGCGCGGAGAAGCGCGCGTCGTCCCGGCGGTCACTCGCCGCCTACGAGCGCGAGCTGCGACTCGCGGGCCTGGCCCAGCGTGTCGCCCAGGCCTACACGATGATCGAAGGGGTGCTCGCCTATATCGCTCGGCGCATCGACCGCGCCCCCGTTACGGGCGAAGAGTGGCACAAGCAGCTCATCTCGCGGTATTCACAGTCTCTCGATGATCCCAGACGGCCGGCCGTCATCTCCGCAGAGCTCGGCGAGGAGCTTCTCGAGCTGTGCGAATTCAGGCACGTGGTGCGGAACATCTATCCGACGCGTCTCGACGAATCGAAGGTGCGCGAGAATCTGGAGCGGCTCATCCGGGCCGCACCGGCCTTTGGTGCTGCGTGCAGCGCGTACGCTGCACGCCATTCGCCGGCGCGCGAAGCGCGGCGCAGGAAGGGGACAAAACAGGGCTGATCCGGAGAGAAAACCGGATACGCGCCTGGAGCAGCTCGGCTATCAGATCCAAAAAGGGGCGCAATGAAGATCGGTGGCACCACGCTCGCGGTCTGCATGGCGCTGCTCGTGGTCGCGGCGCTCGGTCTCTGGCAGTGGCAATGGGACAGCGCGCCGCTCGTAGCCTGGATCCAGCAGCATCAGGTACCGGGCGTCGTTATCTACGTCGTGGCGGTCGCCGCTTCGGTGGTGCTGTTGCCATTGTCTTCGCTTCCGCTTCTGCCGTTCGCGGCACAACTCTACGGTATCTGGCTCACGGCGTTGTTGAGTGCCGCGGGGTGGTGGGTCGGCGCGCTTATCGCCTTCCAGGTCGCGCGCCTGGGCCGCCGCTACCTGCAGCGCTTCGTCTCGCTCCAGGCGCTCGACCGGCTGGAGCGCCGGATTCCCGACGATGTCGGCTTCGGCGGCATCGTCGTCCTGCGCATGATCTTGCCCGTCGATATCGTGAGTTTCGCGCTCGGCCTTCTGAAGGAGCTGCGCTTCTCCACTTACGCCGTCGCCTCGCTGATTGGCATCCTGCCCTTCGCGTTTGGTTTGAGTTACGCCGGAGGCCAGCTCGGCGCCGGCCACTTCCTCACGTTCGCCGCCGTCGCCGTCGGGATGACGGTGGCCGTGCTCGTTATCCGGCGGCTGTGGCAGCCGCGCCGGCGCTGAATCCGGGGACTTGACTTTGGAGCGCGCTCCAAGGTTTAGGCTTGTTGCCTTCAATCCGATGCAGCACTGAAGGCGCCGTCGCCTTTGAGGAGATCCAAGTGAAGAACGAGATATTTCGCGCGGAGGCTGCAGCGCGGTGAACGAACTTGGCGTGTTCCAATTGTTCGTCCTGCCCGCCGGGCTTGGGCTGCTGGGATTCGTCGAGCCCTGCTCGATCGGCTCGAGCCTGCTCTTCATCAAGTATCTGGAGGACGAGGCCGCGGCGGAGAAGATCCGCCAAACCGCGCTCTTCGCCGCAACGCGCGCGGTGTTCATCGGTCTGCTCGGCATCGCTGCCGTGGCCGTGGGCGGCGGCTTCGTCGCTTTCCAGAAGACTGCCTGGGTCGTCCTCGGCGTGCTCTACGCGCTGCTCGGCATCCTGCTTCTTGCCGGGCGGGCCGGCGCCCTGATGGTCGCGGTCGGTCCGGGAATCGCCAGGCTTTCCGGGTTGCGCGGATCGGCGGGCCTCGGGGTGCTGTTCGGCCTCAACATTCCCGCCTGCGCGGCGCCGCTGCTTGCAGTGTTGCTCGCTGCGGCCGCGGCGAGCGGCGCCTCCGGCGCGACCGTCACCGCGGGATTCACTTCGCTCGCGGTGTTCGGCTTCGCGCTTTCTGCGCCGCTTGTCGCTGCGGTGTTCTCCGCCCGGGCAAGGCGCCTGCTCGATTGGCTCGCGCACCAGGCGGGGCGCTTTCCGAAATGGTCTGGCGTGATCCTGATCGCGCTCGGCGCCTGGTCGATCTATTTCGGAATCTTCGTCGAGGTACCGCTCCGATGAGCACACAGACGAACCCGATGAATGCCCCGGCCGCGTACGCCCGCATGGCGGGAACCGAGAAGGTGCAATTCAAGATCGGCGGCATGGCGTGCTCGTTCTGCGTGGCGAGCATCACCAAGGCGCTCGGCAGAATGGACGGGGTGCGCGAAGTAAGCGTGAATATCGCGCACGAAGAAACGCTCATCGAGTACGAGCCGATGAAGATCGCGCCGGCCAGGCTCAAGGAAACGCTGCTCGATCTCGGATACACCGTTCGCGATGCGAACAAGGTGCGCAGCTTCGAAGAGGAAGAGGCGGAAATCAAGGAGCACCTGACCAATCTCCTGACGGCTGCCGGCTTCACCGCGGTGGCGTTGGCGGCCATGACGCTGATGTGGCTCGATCTGTTGCCACCCCAGGGCATGGCAGCCATGTTCTGGCTGATGCCCATCCTGGCGCTCTCAACGATCCTCGGGCCCGGCTGGCACATTCTCAGCATGGCCTGGGCGAGCCTGCGCCGGGGAATTCTCAATCAGCACGTGTTGCTCGAGTTCGGTGCCTTCGCCGGCCTGACCGGGGGCTTCCTGGGCTACCTGTACTCTGCGTTCCCGGCACCTGATTTCCTCGGCGTCGCGGTCTTCGTCACCAGCTATCACGTCCTTTCCGGATACGTCTCGCTGCTGGTGCGCACGCGCGCGTCTCAAGCCGTGCGCAGGCTCTTAAGCCTGGTGCCGGCCACTGTCCGCGTCGTGCGCGATGGCCGCGAAGAAGGGATTCCAATCGAGCAGGTGAGGCCCGGCGATCTCGTCCGCGTGCGCCCGGGAGAGTCGATCCCCGTCGATGGCGAGGTCGTCGAGGGCGCATCCGGTGTGGACGAGAGCCTGGTCACGGGGGAATCGATGCCGGCGGAAAAAACCTCCGGCGATGCCGTGATCGGCGGCTCGATCAATCAGACCGGAACGCTGCTGGTGCGTGTCACGAAGGTGGGCGAAGAGAGCTTCCTGAGCCAGGTCGCGCGCCAGGTGGAAGAAGCGCGGGCGCTCAAGCCCGGCATCCTCGCCCTGGTGGATCGCGTTCTGCAGGTGTACGTACCCGCAGTGCTGGTCTTCGCCGGCGGTGCCGTTATCGCCTGGACTCTCGGCGCGTGGTTCATCACCGGCTCGCCGGACTGGACGCGGGCGATCTTTGCGGCGCTTGCCGTGCTGGTGATGGGCTATCCGTGTGCGCTCGGCATGGCGACGCCCCTCGCGATGATCCGCGGCGGCGGCATGGCAGCCGAGCGCGGCATCCTGATGCGCTCGGCGGAGGCCTTCCAGGTGCTGAAAGACGTGAAGAAGGTCGTGCTCGACAAGACGGGAACCATCACGCGAGGCAAGCCGGCCGTCGTGGAAGTGGTGGCCCTCGCCGGCTATGACAAGCGCGAAGCGCTGCGCCTCGCAGCCGCGGCCGAGAGCAGCTCCGAGCATCCGCTGGCGCGCGCCGTGGTGGCGCTCGCCGAGGCGCGGCACATCGAGCTGCCGAAGGCCCAGGATTTTCAGGCGACCGCAGGCAAGGGCGTGACGGCAATGGTCGAGGGCAGCCGCATCGCAATCGGCAGCCCTGCTTTCAGCGAAAGCGAGGGGATGGACCTTGGCGCGCTGCGGGCGCAAGTGCAGGCGATGCAGGAGGCGGGCAATACGGTGATCGTGATGGCGGTCGATGAGAAGCCCGCAGCACTGATCGCCATCGCCGACCAGCTCAAGGCGGATGCGATCGAGGCGATCGAGCGGCTCAAGGCGGCCGGACTCGATCCGGTGATGCTCACCGGGGACAACCGGCGCACCGCCAAAGCGGTCGCAGAGAAGGTCGGCATCACCGACTATCGCGCTGAGGTACTGCCTCAGGACAAGGCGCAAGTGGTGCGCGAGCTGCAGCACCAGGGGTATCGCGTCGCGATGGTCGGCGATGGTATCAACGACGCCCCGGCGCTGATGCAGGCCGATGTGGGCATCGCCATCGGCGCGGGTACCGATATCGCGATCGAGTCGGCCGATGTCGTGCTGATCGGCGAGCGCCTGGGCGCCGTGGTCGATGCGTACTACATCGGCAAGGCGTCCTACCGCAAGACGGTCCAGAACATCTCGCTCGCCTTCGCCTTCAACGGCATCGGCGTGCCGCTCGCCACGACCGGCCTGGTGCATCCCGTCTGGGCGATGATCGCGATGGCGGCGAGCGTTTCCGCCGTGCTTACCAATTCTTTTGCCGGAAAGCTGCTGCCAAGAGCGCGGCGCAGCAAACAGGCCCGGGGCGAAAGCGAGTCAGTCGATCAGCGTAAGGAAAGCCAATGAAACGCAACTTGGCCGTTACCGCCCTGGTCGCGGTGATCATTGCCGGCTTTGTGCTGGGCGCGAGATTTCTCTTCGGAACGGTGGTGCCACCGGTCGACGGCTATATCGAGGGCCAGCGGATCCGGTTCATTCATCCTGAAGCGTCGGATCCGAAAGTCGCGCAGCTGCTCACAAAAATGAAGGGCTCGCCCGTCCTGGTCGTGCCCGAGCTGGCGAAGGCGCCCAAAGAAACGCTCGCCAACGTCTACGTCTTCAAGAACGGCGTGAAAGGCAACGGTCCGTTCGAATTCCAGGCCGATGTATTCGACAACCCTCCCGGCACGAAAGGCTACAGCCCGTTACGCAGCCTGAACCTCCTCACCTGGAAGAGCGAGACCGCCGCGCGGGAGCTCAGGTCAGCCGACGAGGTGCGCAAGGCGATCGCCGCCGGAGAGCTGAGCGTGGAACAGCCAGGGGTGGTCATCAACATGCCATTGCTCACATGGCCCGGCGGGAATCGCTGAGGCCCGGGAGGCGCGGCGTTCGAGCCCACCGGTACCATTCGGGCATTGTGAACTCATTTTTTCCGAAGGAGCATGCCGTGAAAAAACTGATCAGTGCCGCGATGTTTATCCTGCTCGCCGCCGTTTCTGTTGCGGCCTTGGCTGAAGTCAGAACCGTTACGCTGTCGGTGTCAGGGATGACGTGAGCGGGGTGCGTGATCTCCGTGAAGAGATCGTTAGCCAAGGTCAACGGGTGTGACCAAGGCAGATGTAAGCCTTGAGAAAGCCGAAGCCGTGGTCACCTTCGACGACGCAAAGACTGACGTGGAGGCATTGCTTAAAGCGACTGCCGCGGCGGGTTACCCGTCCAAGTTGAAGGACTAAAAGGTGAATACAGCCATGCTGACAATCGGCAAGGTGGCGGAGAGAGCGCAGGTGAGCGCAGACAGCATCCGCTTCTACGAGCGCGAAGGCCTGATCCGGCCCGCCAGGAAGTCCGAATCGGGCTATCGCCTGTATACCGAGGAAGCGATCCGGCGCATCGCGTTTATCAAGCAGGCACAGGAATGCGGATTCTCCCTTGCCGAGATACGCGAGCTGCTCGAGCTGCGAAGCACGGACACCGCCTGCTGCGACGACATTTATCGCGTGTCGGTGGAGAAGAAGCTGCAGCTCGAATACAAGATCAGGGCGCTCAAAGCCATGTCGCAGGCGCTGACCCGCCTCATGGATATGTGCTCACACGACAGGAAATCACTCGACGAATGCCCGATTCTCGGTGCGCTTGAAGCGGGTGCGGCGAAGCAGGGCGTCAAGGCGCCGAAAGCTCAACTTAAAATGGGAGCAAAGTCCAAATGAAGATTCTGATCGAAGCGTTTTCGGCAACTTCAGGGAATTCCTGGCCTACGTGAAGGCGAACCAGTCGAAGATTTCTTTCGGAGACGGCGGCGGCCCGTCGCAGCTGTCCGCTTTGCTGTTCATGGCCCATACGGGCACGCGCATGACGCTGGTGCCCTACAAAGGCACAGGCCCGGCGATGACCGATCTGCTCGCCAAGCACATCGACTTTCTATCGAACTCCTCGTCGATGGTCGGCCCGTACATCAAGGCCGGGAAAGTGAAGCTTGCCCCCGCGGAACAGGCGACACCCGGCGCGCTGCAGGCCCTGGTGAAAGTCCGAGGTCGAGAAGTGGGGCGCGCTGTTGAGGAAGGCGGGCGTAAAACCACAATGAGCGCGAACAAGTCCAGTCGGCCTCGCGGGCTCACCCCATCGAGTTGGGCAGCCACAGCGAAATTTGCGGAAACGCGATGATCAGGCTCATGATCACCACCTCGCAGGCGAGAAACCAGGCGCAGCCGCGGAAAATATCGTGGAGCGGCACCGTCTCGCCGACCACGTTCTTGACGACATAGACGTTGAATCCGACGGGCGGCGTCAACAGGCCAATCTCGACGTATTTCACGACGATCACGCCGAACCACACGAGATCGAGGTTGAGGGCTGTGAACATCGGCACCAGCACGGGAATCGTGATCAACACGATGCCGAGCGGGTCGAGAAACATGCCCAGGACGAGGTAAATAATCGAGGCGCCGATCACCAGGAGCAGCGGGTCGAGCGCCCACGTGCCGATCAGGTCGGCAAGCAGGCTCGACACGCCGCCGAGCGCCAGAAACCTGGTGTACATGACCGCGCCCATGCCCACGAAGAAGATCTGCGCCGTGGTGCCGATCGCATCCTTCAGGGCATTGACGAGCTTCTCGAAATTGATGCGGCGCTGCAAGATGCCGATCACGAGCGCGAGCGCCGCGCCGCCGGCACCCGCCTCCGTCGGCGTCACGACGCCGCCGTAAAGCCCGCCGATGATGCCCAGTATCAAGACGATCAGCGGCCAGATCTCGCCGAGCGATGCCCAACGCTCGCGCCACAGCGCCTGGCGGTCTTCGAAACGAACCTTGGGCGCGATCGACGGATCGAGCTTGCAGCGGGCGACGATCATGATCGTGTAGACCGCCGCGGTCAGGAGACCCGGCAATATGCCGGCGATCAGCAGCTTGGCGATCGAGACCTCGGCGAAGATTCCGTAAAGGACGAACAGGATCGACGGCGGAATCAGAGCCGCGAGCGTGCCCGCGCATGCGACGACACCGGTTGCCAAAGTCTTGTCGTAGCCCGCCTTGATCATCTCGGGCGTGGCGATCCGCGCCATGGCGGCGGCGGCGGCGATCGACGAGCCGCACGCGGCGGCGAAGCCCGCGCAGGCCATGTTCGTGGCGACGGCGAGCCCGCCCGGAAGCCCGCCGAACCACACCCGCGCCGCCCGGAACAGGGACGCCGAAATCCCGGAATTGTTGGCCACCGCGCCCAGCAGCAGGAACATCGGGATCGCCGTCAGATCCCAGTTCGCGGAAAAGACATAGGGCGTCTCGCGAATGACGCTGAGCGCGACGTTTATATTGGCCAAATAAGCAAATCCGAGCAGCGAGACGCCGCCAAGAGCGACGCCGATCGGTACACGCAGCGCGATCAAGCCCAGGATGATGCCGAGACTCGTCAGTGCGGTGGTGAGCGGGCTCATTCCGCCTTCCCCCGCCTTTGGCCTAACGGCGCACGGCGTCGCGCACGTCGCGCGCAACCCGTACCACCAGATAGAGGAGCATCAGCCCGCCCGCGAGCGGCAGGACGAACCGGCTCGGCCACACGGCCATGTAACCGCCGCCGACCTGCAGCGACTCGCCGGCCGCCATCTGCTGGAGCGCGCGAAACCAGGTCTGCCAGACGAAGACGGCGAGGTAGGCGATCGTCAGGACCTTGACGGCGGCATCGAGCCAGATCGATACGCTTCGCGGCATGTGCTGGGTGAACAGCTCGACGGCGATGTGTTGGTCGTTGCGCGCAATGAGCGCCCAGGGCAGGTAGGCGACGGCGATCATGTAATAGCCCGACACGATCTCGGTAGTCCCGATCAGCGGGCGGACCAAGGCTCGGCCGGCCACGTCGGCCGATACGTGGACCATCATGAGGAATCCGGCGACAAGCCCGATCCACATGAAAAGGTGGATCGGCAGCTCCAGCCATTTGAGCAGTCTGTCCATGGCGCCCGCTGTCAATGGAGCGCGGCTCCCTGTGCTGGAGCCGCGCAGCTTTGGACCGAGATTCCGCCGATGTTTCGGCAGGCAACTACAACTTGTTTATATCGACCTTGGAATAAATCTCCTTCCAGATGAGATCGGCGAGCTTCTCCGTGTCACGGCCGACGCCCGCGGTCAGGCGCCGCCATTTCTGGAGATTCTTGTTGTAGGCGTCGAGTAGCTTTTCCGGCTCCGCCACTCCGAACTTCTTCGCCGCGGCGATGATCGAAGCCCGCTGCACCTTTTCGAACTTCGCGACGAGATCTTTGAAGCCTTGAGGTTGGACCGGGATCACCTTGACGCCCTTTTCCTTTTTTACTTTCTCGAGATTGGCCTGGTTGTCGACGGTGAACTCGCCGACCGCTTCGGCCGCGCTGAACAAAGCGGCCTTCTTGAGGTGCAGGGTCTTTTGCGCGGGCGTAAACTTCTTCCAGACGTCGCGGTTGAGCAGCATGCCGACCGCCGGGCCCGACAGGCTGAGCGGGAAGTCGAGCACGTTCTTGCCGAAATCGCCGTAGCCGAAGGTCTGCAGCCAGGTATAGGTCGTATGCATGCAGTCCAGACCGCCGCGTTGCAGAAGCGTGAGCGATTCGGGCAGGGTCGAGGACACCGGCACCGCGCCCGCGAGTTCCCACAGTTGCGCGGGCCCGCCCATACCCCTGATCCGCTTGCCTTTCAGATCCTCGACCTTGGTATAGCGCTCGCGGCAGGCAAGGTAGTACTGTGCGGTCGTCCAGCCGGCCAACGGGACGATGTTGACCTTCTTGAACTCCGCGATGCAGGACGGGCAATCCAGCGTCATGGTTTCGAGCGCTGCGGGCCCGGCCTGAATGGCATCGGCTTCGAAGACCAGGTAGGAATAGATTGCGTTCAACGACGGCGCCAGGTTCGGCGCGTAGATGATGATTCCAAGCCCCGCCTGCATGACGCCGTCGGAAACCGCCTGGAAGGTTTCCTTGGGGCCGGCGAGCTGGCCGCCCGGCACCAGCCGCCACTTGATCTCGCCTTTGCTTTCCGCCTCGATCTCCTTGAAGATCCTCGGCATAACGACCCGGTTCTGGTAGGTGACCGCCGGCGGCCAGGAGCCGTAAACGAGCTCCGTCGCCGCCTCGGCCGTGCCGGCCGTCGCGACCGGCAGCGCCGCGAGCGCGAGCGCGGCCGCGGGTACAGCAACATTCCTCAAACGTCTCATCTGGTTTCCTCCTTTCCACAAATGGCAAGCACTAAAGCGAAATCCGATCAGGTTGGATCGAGACCGCCCCTCATCCTACCCTCTTCCCCCCAACGGGGGGAGAGGGTAGCGCAGTCTTGTCTGACAGGACGATCACTCGTGGCGAGGGCGGCTCGCTGTAGAGCTCCTCGATCAGATCGGCGCGGTGCTCCAGCATCGAGCGCTGGCTGAGCGAACCTTTGTCGGTCATTTCACCTCGGTCGAGCGACGGCAGCTCGTCGAGCAGAAGCGCGCGCATCACGCGGTTCGAGCTGCCGGTGCTCGCGCGGGCCATGCGTTCGAGCAGCTCGCGGAATCGCTCGCGCACCGGCGGAAGCGCAAGCAGATCGCGCGCGGGAAGGCGGCCTGCGGCAACCCCGGCGAGCCCCGCGCACGCGCCGAGATCCGGCACGATCAGCACCCCGATGTAATCGCGGTCGTGGCCGGCGACGACGACGTCCTGCGCGTACGGCGCGCATTCGAGCAGCAGATGAGCGCGCAGCGGCCCGACGCTGACCCAGGTGCCGGTCGTGAGCTTGAAATCTTCCGACACGCGTCCGTCGAAGAGCAGCCCCTCTTCGGGCCGCGAGGGGTCGACGAACTTGAGCGCGTCCCCCATGCGGTAATAGTTCTCCTCGTCGAATGCCGCCCGGGTAAGCGCCTCGTCGCGCCAGTAGCCGGGCGTGATGTACGGTCCGCGCACCCGCACCTCAAGCTTTTCGCCGTTCGGCACCAGCTTCACCTCCACCGACGATGCCGGAAGGCCGATGCAGCGCGAATCGGCGATCCTCCAATTCGAGGCGAACGCGAACGGTCCGGTCTCCGTGGAGCCGAGTCCCGTCATTATCGGAACGATTTCGCCGCATGCATCGAGCGACAGCGCCTCGAGCTCATCCCACAGGTGCTGGGACATGGCCGCGCCGGCGTAGAACATCATCCGCAGGCGGCTGAAGAACTTTTCGCGCAGCGCCTTCTCCGCCTTGAGGTAGGGAATGAGCAGGGCAAACCCGCGCGGCATGCTGACGTAAACGGTCGGCGCGACGTCGCGCAGATTGCGCACCGTCGCTTCGACGGCGTGTTCGACCGGCTTTCCCTCGTCGATGTACACGGTGCCGCCGTTGTAGATCACCGCGCCGAAATCCGCGTTGCCGCCCGCGGTGTGATGCCAGGGCAGCCAGTCGACCATGACCAGCGGGTCTTGGCCGTACAGCGGGAAAGCCTGGACCTGCGCCTGTGGGTTGCTCGTCAGCAGGCGGTGGGTGTTGATCACACCTTTGGGATGGGACGTCGAGCCCGAGGTGAACAGGATCTTCGCCGGCGCATCGGGTTCGATACGCCGGTGGGCCGCGACGACGGCCTCGGTCGCCCCGGTCTGCTCCAGTTCGCCGAAGGGCGTGCACGCGCGGCCGGGGACCGCTCCGCCCGAAACCACGATCTCCACGTCTTTTCCGACCACCGCATCGATGGCGCGGGCGTAGGTTTGTCCGTCGGCGGCGAACACCAGTCCGGGCCGGAGCACCGACACGATATGCCGCAGCCGCGCGAGGTCGGTCGAGACCAGCGAATAGGCCGGCGAAATCGGCGCGTACAGGACGCCGACGTGCAGCGCGGCCAAGCCGAGCAGCGCGTGCTCGATGCTGTTTTCCGAAAGAATCACCACCGGCCGTTCGGTACCCAGTCCGCGGTCGAGCAGCGCCTGGCCGACTCGCTGCACGCGCTCGTGGACCTCGGCCCAGCTGAGTGACCGCCAGGCGCCGGCCGCGTCGCGCTGGGCGAAACAAACCCGCTCCGGCCGGGTCTTCGCCCAGTGCGCCAGCCGATCGGTGAGGCACCGCGGGTAGTCTCCGAGCGGATGCGGGGAACGCATGCGGATCACGCCGCCGGCTTCCCGGGCAAACACGACATCCCGCGGTCCGACCGCGGCGGCGCGCACCGGTGCGGCATTCGTCTTCATCGCAAATTCCTCCTCCTGAACGCGATTCTAGGTCTGGTACAGACTCTGCAGCAGCTTCACGAAAGTGCGGCGCTCGGCCTCCGTCCAGCCCCGGGTGAGCTCGCGGTCCATTCTGCGCGCGGCGCGACCGAGCGTGGCGAGCCGCATCGATCCGATCGGCGTGAGGAGCAGGGATTGCCGGCGGCGGTCGTTCGGGTTCGCGCCCCGGCTGAGCCATCCCAGGTCTTCGAGGCGACCCACCAGTCCACCGATGTTCTGGCGCTTGATACAGAGCGCGTCCGCGATCTCGGCCTGCGTCGCCGAGGGATTGGATTCGAGCAACCGCAGAATCGAGTACTCCGCGGGACGCAGATGCCAGCTCCCGAGCATTCGCCGGAACTGCTCGCGCAGGTACACGTCGGCGCGGCGCACGTTGTAGCCGATGGACTCCTGAGGCCCGCTCAGGTCCAACCCTTGCCGCGCGGGAGAGCCCCGCAATTGAGCATTCTTTCCGTTGCGCATGCGACGATTGACGGTGCCGGTCAATTAATAATATCTTAAACACTACTTCACCTGCCTCGCCGCGGAGGCGTCGCGCTGCGCCGCGATCATCGCCCACGACGACCATCCGTTGCCGAGCGACATGGCCTGAAAGGATCTGGATCCCGCATGAACTCAGCTGCACGTATTGTTTCGGTTGCTTGGGAGGGCAACATCGCCGTCGTCACGATCAACAATCCACCGGTCAATACGATTTCGGCAGGTGTGCGCGAGGGCGTGTTCGCAGCGGCGGAGGAACTTCGTGCGCGTACCGGTACCGCGGCAGCGGTGTTGCGGTGCGAGGGCAAGACTTTCCTCTCGGGCGCGGACATCGGCGAGTTTTCGGGGCCGCCGAAGGAGGAGGAATACCGCCGCTTGTTCGGTATCTACGAAAACCTGCCGTTCCCCGTGGTGGCCGCGATGCACGGAACGGTCATGGGCGGCGGGCTCGAATTCGGGCTCGCATGCCATTACCGGGTCTGCGCGCCCGGAACGCGATTTGCCTTTCCGGAGGTGGGTCTCGGCATCATCCCCGGCGCGGGCGGCACACAACGCATGCCGCGCCTGATCGGTGTGGCGAATACGCTCGACATGGTCCTGTCCACACGCCCGCTCGATGCGGCGAAGGCGCTGGAACTCGGATTCATCGACCGCATCATCGAGGGCGATCTACGCGAAGGATCACTCGCGTTCGCGCGCGAACTCGTGGCCGCGGGCAAGGGTCCGCGGCGCACCGCCGACCGCAAGGTCGAGGCCCCGAGCGCTACCGACGAGGTCATCGCGCGTTTCACCGAGCAGGCGAAAAAGCAATACCGGAACCGCGAGGCGCCCTATACCGCGATCGAGGCGGTCCGCGCCGCGGCAAAGCTGCCGCTGGACCAAGGCCTCATTTACGAAACCGAGCTCGCCAATCGATCGAAGGACACCGTCGAAGCGAAGGCGCTGATCCATGCTTTTTTCGCCGAGCGCGAGACGAGAAAGATCCCAGGCATCGGGCGAGATGTGAAGCCGCGTCCGGTGAGGAGTGCCGCGATCATCGGCTCCGGAACCATGGGTGGCGGCATCGCGATCTGCTTCGCCAACGCCGGCCTTCCGGTGACAGTGATCGATCCGAGCCGCGAAGCGTTGGATCGGGGTTTAGGCGTAGTCGACAAGACCTACGAAAGCATGGTGAAGCGCGGGCGCCTTGCCGCGGAGGACAAGGCCCGCCGCATGGCGATGATCCGAGGCACGCTCGATTACGAACAAGCCGCCGCGGCCGACGTGATCATCGAGGCGGTATTCGAAAACCTCGATTTGAAAAGGAAGGTCTTCGCCCTGCTCGATCGCATTGCCAAGCCCGGCGCGGTGCTGGCCACCAACACCTCCTCCCTGGACATCGATGCAATCGCGACCGCGGTGAAGCGGCCGCAGGACGTGATCGGACTGCATTTCTTTTCGCCGGCCAACGTGATGCCGCTGCTGGAAGTGGTACGCACCGCGAGCACCGCTCCGGATGTCGTGCAGACGGCAATGGAACTCGCGCGTCCGCTCAAGAAGACGCCGGTGCTCGCCCGGGTCTGCTATGGATTCATCGGCAACCGCATGATGGAAGGCTATGCGCGCGAGGCCGAGCGCATGGTGCTCGAAGGCGCGACGCCGCGCCAGGTGGATGCGACGCTGGAGAACTGGGGCATGGCGATGGGCATCCTGGCCGTGTTCGACATGGGCGGGATCGAGGTCGGCGTCAGCGTGCACAAGTCAAACGCCGACAAGTACCCGCCCGATCCGACCTACTACCAGGCCGATTTGGCGCTCTACGAGGCGGGGCGCCTCGGGCAAAAGAACGGCAAAGGGTTTTACCGGTACGAGCCGGGCGAGCGCTCGCGGCACGACGACCCCGAAGCAATCGAGATCCTGCGCGAGCGCGCGCAAAAGCTCGGTGTCCCGCAGCGCACGCATTCGCAGGAAGAGATACTGGAGCGCTGCCTGTACCCGCTCATGAACGAAGGCATCCGGATACTGGAAGAAGGCGTGGCGGTGCGCGCGAGCGATATCGACGTGGTCTGGACCGCCGGCTACGGATTCCCGCGCTATCGCGGCGGACCGATGTTCTACGCCGATACCATCGGGCTGAAGACGCTGCTCGACGGAATCCTAAGATACCGCGATCTTTTCGGGCCGATGCACTGGCAGCCCGCACCGCTGTTAGAGAAACTGGTGCGCGAAGGCAAGACCCTGGCCGATCTTCAAGGAGCGAAGTGAAATGAACAGCAAACCCTCGGGCCTTGCCGCGACCTACGACGACACCTGGCTGCTCGATGGCGTACGGACGCCCTTTGCCGAATTCAACGGCGTGCTGGGCGGCGTTTCGCCGACCGACATGGGCATCAAGGTCGCCCGCGAGCTCTTCCGGCGCACCGGGATCGGACCGGCCGATGTCGGGGCGGTGATCGCCGGCTGCATGGCGCAGGCGAGCTTCGACGCCTACGTGCTGCCGCGGCACATCGGCCTGTATTCGGGCGTGTCGCGCGAAGTGCCCGCGCAGCTGATCCAGCGCGTCTGCGGCACGGGCTTCGAGCTGATCAAGCAGGCCGCCGATCTCATCGCGTTAAGGCAGATCGAGCTGGGATTGTGCGTCGGCACGGAATCCATGAGCCGCAATCCCATCGCCGCCTACACCCACCGCGGCGGTTTCCGTCTGGGAGCGCAGGTGGAGTTCAAGGATTTTCTGTGGGAATCGCTGCTTGACCCGGCGCCGAATACCACCATGGGCGGCACCGCCGAGAACCTGGCGAAGCAATACCGCCTCGAGCGAAGCGAAGTCGATGCCTTCGCCGCGGATAGCTTCGCTCGCGCGCTGGCCGCGCAGCAGGACGGGTTTCTCTCGGGCGAAATCGTCCCAGTGGTCACCGAAGAGTTCGCGCTCGAGAACTATAAGCCGCGCGGCATCCGGCTTGCCTCCTCCAAGCTCAAGGAATTCGCTACGGACGACCACGTGCGCCCTTCGCCGATCGAGCAGCTCGCCAAGATCCGGCCGGCGTTCGGCGGCGTGCAGACCGGCGGCAACAGCTCCGGCATCGTCGATGGCGCAGCCGGGACGCTCGTTGCGTCGGGCCGCTATGTCCGCGACACGAAGACCAACCCCCTCGCGCGTCTGGTGGCCGCCGCGGTCGTCGGCGTGGCCCCGGAAGTCATGGGCATTGGTCCGGCCCCGGCGATCCGCATGGTGCTCGAGCGTGCAGGAATCAAACTCTCGGATGTCGACCGCTTCGAAATCAACGAGGCGTTCGGCGCTCAGTGCCTTGCCGTGGAACGCGAGCTCGGCCTGGATCACGCCAAGCTCAACGTGAACGGTGGTGCCATCGCCATCGGCCATCCACTCGCGGCAACCGGCGTGCGCCTGACGGTCACGGTGGCGCGGGAACTCGTGCGCCGGAAGCTCCGCTACGGCGTTTCCTCCGCCTGCATCGGCGGCGGCCAGGGAATTGCGTTGCTGGTGGAGAACACCTCCGCCGCCTGAGCGTCGGCCGAGAAGCCCCTCCCGCCTGGGTTTCCAGGCGTATGGTGCTGCGCGTTCAACTGTCAGCGCGCTCGAGCGTTACATGCGCACGCAGCTGCTTGCGCTCGCGCCATGAGGGCTCTGATCCTGGGGATTCGCGGCAGGCGTGTGGGCGCTGCAGCGCCAGCCCGAGCTTGCCGCCGTCTGGATGCTCGCGCTCGGTGGCGCAATGGCGGTTGCGGGGCTCGTGACCGTCCTCCGGGCCTCATTGGCATTACCAGTCCCGGTCCCGGTCTTTGCGCGCATCGTTCTCGGCGCCGCGCTCGGTTTCGCCTGGGCCGGGATTGCCGCTCATGCGCGCTTGTCCGACGGCCTGGATGCCGGCTGGGAAGGCCGCGACCTGCAGCTGACCGGCGTCATTGCGAGCCTGCCGCAGCCGGTCGATGGCGGTGCGCGTTTCGAGTTCGACGTCGAGCGCGTACAGCCGGCGCAGGTGCACGTTCCCGGGCGTGTGCTGCTTGTCTGGTACGACGGCCTCAGCCCGGAGGAATTCCAGGAACCGATCCGAGCCGTCTGACACATGGAAGTCGAGCATCTTGTGCGTGATGCGGCCGCGTTTTTTTGAGGTCCGCCTGGCCGTTCAGTCCCTCGTAGTGACCGCGTCATCCAGAATAGAATACGGATCATGGTGAAGAAACGAAAGACGCGCGCAGTACTGAAGTTCCCCGCGCGCCGCGATCAAGAGACGAAGGCCGTTCAGGAGCGGAAGCTCGCTGAGATCATCAAGGAGATGGCGCTCCGTCTGCTGAAGAAGCCTGACGACATTCCGTCTGCGGCTGCGGCCGAGGCCGCGTTGCTGCTCGCGAGTGCTGCCTGGAACAGCGCGGTGGGAGACAACGGACTCCGCGATCGCCACCGGGAGATGCTCAAGCGGTTGGCCTGGAATAGAGGGGAACCCCGGGCGGAGCTCGTTTCCCGCGACTCGGCGCGTCTCATCGATGAGCTCGTCGAGTACAAGCGAGCGCATTTCCCCGACGATGCATCATTACGGTCGCGATGAGCGTGTACGCGGAGCCACGGATGACGCGCGATATCGGTATGGGTGATCGGCAAGGAAGATCTGATTCTCTCCAAGCTCGTCTGGGCAATGTCTACGGAGTCCGCGTTCCAGCTGCGCG
>Ga0209343_10004825_pt1 | contig 16573 bp, 15 predicted proteins | sample RifCSPlowO2_02_FD_184026 | JGI IMG/M metagenome (GOLD analysis project Ga0209343, IMG submission 184026) | Groundwater microbial communities from Rifle, Colorado - Rifle CSP2_plank lowO2_0.2 (SPAdes) (version 2) | ecosystem: Environmental > Aquatic > Deep subsurface > Groundwater | place... | reverse complement strand
TGGGTGAAATGGACATCGGTAAATCCTCCCGTTTTCTGCAAAGGGTGCAGACAGGATTTTGCCAGATGCCACAAGGCTTGCAGAGGATTTCATGCTAAATTCTACCCACTCGATTTCACGAAGACCCAGAATTACTAACGTGCCTCATTCAGTTTTCCGATCCGGTATTCCACCAACAACTGATCGGCGCGGGACGAGTGGGGGCGTCCCTTGCCCTTGGTCTGCCAGGCCTGCGTGGCTTCCTTGCCGCACCACGGCAGGATTAATTCCGGGTTGGATGGATGATCGGGCAGGTAGGAGGTGATGTCGTAGACTTGGCCATTTATAACCATCCAGCAATCATCTTCCCTGCCGTGCCCGGCCACTTCCGCCAGTGTATAGCTTTTATCGGCAGGTTCCACGACAGGGGAAATTGCCGGGGGCGGTTCCGCTGGCAGGAAAAAACTGGTCAGCCAGAAGCCGGCCACAGCCAGCCAGAAAATCGCGGTAGCAGAAATAAATAGTTTGCGCATCAGCGAAAATCGAATCTCTCAAAGTGAATGGCATCCGACGCAACGCCGAGTTGCCGCAAATGCGGCATCAGCGCATCGACCATGGGCATCGGGCCACAAATATTCACATCGCGGTTTGTAATCTGGCTGACTCTCGCCAGCAGTCCGGTGAAATCGGGCAGCCCCTTGCCGGTTGCGTCGGCCAGCAATTCGAACTGCGGGTCTGTATTGGCCAGTGCGTAGAGTTCGTCGAGAAACGCGGCATCGTCCGCGCCACGAAAAAGATAAATCAAGGTTGTGGGCTGGATGCGGTGCTGCGCGCGCAACGCGGCCATGAAGGGCGTGATGCCGATGCCGCCGGCCACCCATAGCTGCGGACGTGAGGGCGCATCGTTCAGAAAAATACCGAACGGTCCCTGCAAGTGCGCCAGAACGTCAGGTTCAAGATTCTGAATACGTTGCGAACACGGGCCCAGCGCCTTGATCCCGAGCCTCAGTCCGCCATCCGCTTCGATGCCGCTCACGGTGAATGGATGGTATTCACCACAGCCGCGATAATGGGGGCCATCGCCGAATGCTACCAGAACGAACTGGCCGGGAGACACGGCAAGAGCCGAGGCATGGGGTACAAGCAGCACCTCGATCATCTCACCGGGCTGGTGCGCTACCTGCGCCACACGATAAGGGTGGGCGGCCACGCCGAGGTCGCCAGCAATCAAACGCCATCCCATGGCCAATGCCGTGGCAACGATCAGCAACAGGATGATGTTCGCTCCGCCCAGCAGCGCATATACATGAGCGAGACCGAGCAGCACGCCCAAGCCGAGGGCAAAGTGAAAAAACCGCCAGCGCCGGTAGGGCAAGCGCGCGGCAAAGGTGGTTGCTAAACCGAACATCAGCAGGAGCAGCGCGCCCCAGCCCAGCCACTGCGGCCAGGATTGCGTCCAAGGAGCAAGCGACAGCCAGGCAAACCGTGGTGCCTCTATCCAGCCGTCCAGCGCCAGTGCCAGCGGATGACACAAGAGCAGCAGGTAGGCCAGCATGCCGCTGCGGTGATGCCAGCGGTACATGGATTCGAGGCCACCCAACAGGCGGGCAACATGGGGCTCGCGCACCATCAGCACGATGTTCGCCACCAGCAACCCGCTACCGGCCCAGGCGGCGACAATGGCGATGCTGCGCCAGAGCGGCAAATTCTCGGGAAAAGCCCACCAGACAACGGCAACACACGGCGCCAGCGCCGCAAACGGCGCAGCAAAACGGTGTGCCCATGCCGGAGCCGTGGTCGCGGTCACTTGAGGTTTCCCCTCTGCCGCAACTGCTCGCAGCCGGATTCCGTCTTGCGTTTCAGTTCCACCCCCTCGCGTAGCGCGCGTTCGGCCATAAGGGCGTGATGTTCAGTCTGGTAAGCGCGGCATTCTTCATAGCTTTCAAAACCGCGCATGCGGCGCTGGTGCTCGATGCGTTCATCCGGTGTCATGAACTGCCAGCCAGCCGTATTCTGGCTGGCGGCATGCCAGGGGCCACCCGCCCATGCGCCCGAAATCAGTACAAAATTGAGAAGCAACGCAAGGAGGGATAACGGGGTTTTCATGGCACTCTCCATTCAGTCATGATCGTGATCATCGTGGTCATGGCCGAGATCATGACCCGGCGGCTTGCGCCAGCGCACGGTGCGCACGACGGGTTCGGGTTGCAGGGTCGCGTGATTGATCTCAAAGCGTTCTTTCAGTAGTGCATGGCTGTTTTCCAGCACAGCTTCCAATTGAATCCGCCAATCATAAAATAATCGATTGTTGCAACAATTATCGCGCGGGCCTGATAAAGATCAGGCATGGCCGGACAAAGCGCATATCTGCGCATCTGTCTCGATCTGAATGGTAGCGTGATTGATGGCGAAGTTGTCGCGCAAGCCCGCAGCCGCGCGGTGGAGAAAATCGTCTCCCGGATGCCCGTTGCACATGACCAGATGCGCGGTCAGGGCAATTTCGGACGTGCTCATCGCCCACACATGCAGGTCATGCACCGCGTTGACGTCGCGCAGCCCCGACAGGTAATCCCGCACTTTATCCAGCTCGACCGAAGCCGGAACGCCATCCATGGAAAGGTGCAGCGAATGGCGCAGCAAGTCCCAGGTGCCGATCAGGATCACAAGCGCGATCACCAGGCTGATGGCCGGGTCTAGCCAGTTCCAGCCAGTGAAAACAAACAGCGCGGCGGCGATCACCACGCCGAGCGAGACCAGCGCGTCCGCCGCCATGTGCAAAAATGCGCCGCGCAGGTTGAGATCGCCCATGTTGCCGGACATGAACAGCCAGGCGGTGACGCCGTTGATCGCCACGCCGATGGCGGCGACCAGCATGACGGTGTCGGCCTGAACCGGAACCGGGCGGGCAAAACGGTCGATGGCTTCCCATACGATGCTGCCGACCGCGACCAGCAGGATCAGCGCGTTGAATGTGGCCGCCATGATGGTCGCGCGCCCCAGGCCGTAGGTGTGCTTGTGGCTGGGAAGGATGCGCGCCAGATAAAAGCCGCCCCATGCGATCAGCAGCCCAAGCACATCGCTCAGATTGTGCCCGGCATCGGAGAGCAGCGCGAGCGAGTCGGCCTGCCAGCCGTAATAGGCTTCCACCAGCACGAACAGCATGTTCAGCGCGATGCCGATGGCGAAGGCGCGGTCGTAGTTCGCGCCGTGGCTATGAGAATGTGTCATGTCTTTTGCTTCTTTTCTCCGGTCATGCGCGCGGCCACCCAGGTGATGGCCACGGCGATGCCCAGCAGGCCGAAGGCGGTTCCCGGATTGTTCAGGCGTTCCGGCGCGAACAGCAGCAGCAGCCCCAACTCGAACATCATGGCACCGGACAGCAGTTTCAACAGCCGTCCTTCCCGTTCCGTCAGCTTGCGCGCGCCCATGCCATACACGAAAGCCAGCACGATCAGCGCCAGCGGGATCACGTAGATGAAGTTGTACAGGGCCAGATACAGGTAGCGTCCGGCGGGCGACAGTTCGCTCAGGGTCAGCAAACGGGTATAGACCATGGGGAAACCGGCGGTGCACAGCAGCTCGTAAAAATTGGCGGCCATCGCCAGGAAAACCGTCGCGGCCACCATCGCCGGAAAATTGCCCGCGCCGATGATGGCGCGGGCGCGGCGATAGATGTCGGGCTTGCGCGATTCCGGAATGGACAGGGTGAGGCCTTTTTCGAAGGCGAAGAAATCCTTGACGTTGACGGCGCCGACGAGCAGCGCCAGCGCGCCCGCCGCCAGCGTCACCCAGGCGAGGTTGCCGAGCAACTGGAACAGGTTGAGCCAGGCCGCCATGAAGGCGAAATACATCAGCCCGGAAAACAGCACGAAGATGCCGCCGATCGCGAGCATGCGCCCGCGACTCTTCTGGTGCACCAGCAGGGAAAGCAGGAACAGCAGCACGAAGAAGGCGCAGGGGTTGAACGCATCCAGCCCGGCAATGGCGACGGTCAGCAAGGGCAGGGAGAAATTCTCCAGATTCACCTCACCCAGAACCGGGACGGAAAGTTTTTCTGGCACAGGAATCGAATCGGGGGCGGCATTGCCCGAGCGCACGCCGTCATGGCAGGCATCGAGGCGGCGCAAGGTCTCGGCCCCCGTGGTTTCCGCGTCATCCCATCCGACATGCATCTCGCCGCAGAACAGCAGGGCCGGAACATAAACGGCATCCTGCCCGAGTTGCTTCGCCATTTGCGCGTATTGCCGCGCATGTTCCGGATGGCGCGTCAATTCGAGGGAATGCAGCGCCACCCACGGGCGGGCGGCGGGAATGGCCTCGACGAATGGGCGCGCTTCCAGGCAGTGCGGACAGGTCAGCGACCAGAAAAAGTAAAGCTGCACTTCGGGCGGCCGATCAGGTGTGCGCTTCACCCAAGTATCGTCCGGCTGAGCCGCAACCGGCATCGTCCAGAGCAATGCCAGGGCAAACATCGCCAGCAGCCGCCCGGCCCGGATCCGAGTAATCATGTGTATATCCATTGGCGCTTTGTGCGAGGGCCGCGAGAAGGACAGTTTAGCGTGAAATTCGCGTAGCGGCGATTCGGCGGCAACCCACAAAACCGGCATTGTAATAATCCTGTCACATTCGCCCCCTAACATGCGCGCCGTGACATTGCTAATGGCACATGCCGCACCCCCCGGAGCACAACCCTTTTACCAAAACGGAGAGCATCATGAACAGCAAACTCGGACAACTAGTCGCCGGCATCGCCACCGCCGCCGCGCTGGCTTATGTCGGCGCAAGCCAAGCTGCCGTCACCATCACCGGCGCGGGCGCGACTTTCCCCTACCCGATTTACGCCAAATGGGCGGAAGCCTACAAGGCGCAAAGCGGTATTAACATGAATTACCAGTCCATAGGTTCCGGCGGCGGCATCAAGCAGATCACCGCCAGAACCGTAAATTTCGGCGCGTCCGACATGCCGCTCAAGCCGGAAGAGCTCGACAAGCACGGCCTGATGCAATTCCCGACCGTGATCGGCGGCGTGGTTCCGGTCGTCAACCTTCCCGGCATCGCCGCAGGCACGCTGAAGCTGGATGGCGCAACCCTGTCCAGCATCTACCTGGGCAAGATCACCAAGTGGAACGACCCCGCGCTGGCTGCGCTGAACGCCGATATCAAACTGCCCGACAGCAATATTACGGTAGTGCACCGTTCGGACGGTTCCGGCACCACTTTCATTTTCACCAATTATCTGTCCAAGGCCAGCGCGGATTGGAAGGCCATCGTCGGCGAAGGTACGGCGGTTTCATGGAAGGCTGGCACAGGCGGCAAGGGCAACGAGGGCGTGGCCTCCTATGTGCAGCGCATCAAAAACTCCATCGGTTACGTGGAGTACGCCTATGCGTTGCAGAACAAGATGAACACCGTGCAGATGAAAAACCGCGACGGCCAGTTCGTCAAGCCGGACGACCACAGCTTCATGGCCGCCGCCGCGAACGCGCAATGGGACAAGGCGCCGGGTTTCTACAAAATCCTGACCGACGAGGCGGGCAAGGAAAGCTGGCCAATCAGCGGCGCGACTTTCGTCCTGATGCACAAGAAGCAGGACAATGCGGAGATGGCGAAGGAAGTCCTGAAGTTCTTCGACTGGGCCTACGCCAGCGGCGGCAAGCTGGCTTCCGACCTGGCTTACGTGCCGCTGCCGGAAAACGTGCAGAACCTGATCCGCAAGGCGTGGAAAGATCAAATCCGCGACGCGTCCGGTTCGCCGCTGATGAAATGAAACAACTTTACCGGACTATAATTCGGGGGGCGTAAACCCCCCATTGTTTTTTCCGTTATCTTTTCGACCGATACTCCACTGACAAGCCAGATTCCATGTCGACGTTTTTAAGCGAAGCCAGCCTCAAGCGGCACACCGTGATCGACCTGCTGTTCCGCAACCTGACGCGCATCTCTGCCTTCGGCGTGCTGGTGCTGCTCGCCGCCATCATCGGCTCGCTGGTGGTGGGCAGCATGCCCGCCATCCGCGCATTCGGCTTCGGTTTCCTGACCAGTTCCGAGTGGGATCCGGTCGGCGAACAGTTCGGCGCGCTGGTTCCGATCGTCGGCACATTGGTCACCTCCGCGATCGCGCTCACGATCGCCATCCCGGTCAGTTTCGGCATCGCGCTGTTCCTGACCGAGCTGTCGCCGCGCCTGCTGCGCCGCCCGCTCGGCGTCGCCATCGAACTGCTGGCGGGCATACCCAGCATCATCTACGGCATGTGGGGCCTGTTCGTGTTCGCGCCGCTGTTCGCCGACCATATCGAACCCTGGCTCAATGACCATATCGGCCCGATGCCGTTCCTCGGCCCGTTTTTTTCCGGCCCGCCGATGGGTATCGGCGTGCTGACCGCCGGCATCATTCTCGCGATCATGGTGATCCCGTTCATCGCCTCGGTGATGCGCGACGTGTTCGAGGTGGTGCCGACGCTGCTCAAGGAATCGGCCTACGGGCTGGGCGCGACCACGTGGGAAGTCATGTGGAAGGTCGTGCTGCCCTACACCCGCATCGGCGTGGTCGGCGGCATCATGCTCGGGCTGGGGCGCGCGCTCGGCGAAACCATGGCCATCACCTTCGTCATCGGCAACTCCCATGAACTGAGCCAGTCCCTGCTGATGCCCGGCAACAGCATCGCCTCTGCGCTGGCCAACGAATTCACCGAGGCCTACGGCGAACTCTACACCTCCGCGCTGATCGAGCTCGGCCTGATCCTGTTCTTCATCACCTTCGTCGTCCTGTCGCTCGCGCGCTACATGCTCTACAAGCTCGGCCAGCGCGAAGGCCAAGTCACGTGACAACCGGCTTATGAACATACTCAATCTCTACGCGCGCCGCCGCATCGTCAACGCCCTGGGCCTCGCCGTCTCGATGCTGGCCATGGCGTTCGGCCTGTTCTGGCTGATCTGGATCCTGTGGACGCTGCTCGAGCATGGCCTGCCCGCGCTCGCCCCGGTGGTATTCACGCAGATGACCCCGCCGCCGGGCAGCGATGGCGGCCTGCTCAACGCCATCGCCGGCAGCCTGGCGATGTCGCTGGTCGGCGTGCTGATCGGCACGCCGATCGGCATCCTGGCCGGTACCTATCTGGCCGAATTCGGCCAGCGCGGCTGGCTCGCGCCGGTCACGCGCTTCATCAACGACGTGCTGCTGTCCGCGCCGTCCATCGTGATCGGCCTGTTCGTCTATGAAATCTATGTCGTCCACGTCAGGCATTTTTCCGGCTGGGCAGGCGCGCTGGCGCTGGCCATCATCGTCATCCCGATCGTGATCCGCACCACCGAAAACATGCTGCGCCTCGTGCCTACCACGCTGCGCGAAGCGGCGGCGGCGCTCGGCGCGCCGCAATGGAAAATCATCAATTACGTCACGCTGCGCGCCGCGCGCGCCGGAATCATCACCGGCGTGATGCTGGCCGTCGCGCGCATCAGCGGCGAGACCGCGCCGCTGCTGTTCACCGCGCTCAATAACCAGTTCTGGAGCAGCGACATGGATCAGCCGATGGCGAACCTGCCGGTGGTGATCTTCCAGTTTGCCATGAGCCCCTACGAAGACTGGCAGAAGCTGGCCTGGGCCGGCGCATTGCTGATCACCTTCAGCGTGCTGACGCTCAACATCCTGGCGCGCGTGCTGTTCCGGCAGAAGTCCGCCTCCCACTAACAGGGTTTGCATATGAACGCCGAAAACACCGCCAATCCAAAATTTGCCGCCCCGAAAATCACCGTCAAAGACCTGAATTTTTATTACGGGAACTTCCGCGCCCTCAAGGACATCAACCTGAGTATCGCCGAAAAAATGGTGACCGCCTTCATCGGCCCGTCCGGTTGCGGCAAATCCACATTGCTGCGCACCTTCAACCGCATGTACCAGCTCTACCCGAAGCAAAGGGCCAGCGGTGAAATCCTGCTGGACGGAGCGAACATTCTCGACAAGAAGCAAGACCTGAACATGCTGCGCGCCAAGGTCGGCATGGTGTTCCAGAAACCCACGCCGTTCCCGATGTCGATTTACGACAACATCGCATTCGGTGTAAAACTCTATGAAAGCCTCGGCAAGAACGAGATGGACGAACGCGTCGAATGGGCATTGCGCAAGGCCGCGCTGTGGACCGAGGCAAAGGACAAACTCAAACAGAGCGGCACGGGGCTTTCCGGCGGCCAGCAGCAGCGCCTGTGCATCGCGCGCGCCATTGCGGTCAAACCCCAGGTGCTGCTGCTCGACGAACCGACCTCGGCGCTCGATCCGATCTCGACCGCGCATATCGAAAAACTGATCGACGAACTAAAGGAAGACTTCACCATCGTCATCGTCACACACAACATGCAACAGGCCGCGCGCGTCTCCGATTACACCGCCTACATGTACCTGGGCGACCTGATCGAGTTCGGCGACACCAGCACGGTGTTCACCAACCCGAAGCGCAAGGAGACCGAGGACTACATAACAGGAAGATTCGGTTGAACCCAGATTGTCCATTAGCCATGAATTGGGTCATGGCGGGGTATTCCCCCCTTTGAAAAAGGGGGGTGAGGGGGGATTTGGATGTCGCACGGATACAAAAATCCCCCTCGGCCCCCTCGCAAGCTCTCCCCCTTTTACAAAGGGGGAGGCGGGCTGAATTTGCCAATGGATTATTTGGGTTGAATCTTCCTGTTATGCAGCGGCATAGGCTAACATTCGCTTGCGAATGTTAAGCCGCAACGCGGCGGCCGAAGCCACTACATTACTGGCCGCTTCGGTTAAGCTACCGACGCCTTGCACGGTGCGTTCAATCTCTTCGGGTTGAATTCCCCGCCGCTTGCGGCGTAGCATTTTATTTGGATGCAGGCGCTCAGATCACCCGGTCGTTGCCGCCGTCGATCGGCAGCTGCGCGCCGGTGATTTTCGCGAACAGCACGCCGCACATTTCTGCGGTAAGTTCCGCCACGTCCCTGCTGCTGACTTCCTCGTGCAGCACGTTGTTGCGCTTGTATTCGTCCACCGTCATGCCGTAGTGCGCGGCGCGCTGCGCCAGCACTTCCTCGGTCCAGATGGCGGTGTCGAACACCGCGTTCGGATGCAGCAGGTTGATCCTGATCGCGTCCGCGCCCCACTCCAGCGCGGCGACGCGCGCAAGCTGCGTCAGCGCGGCCTTCGACGCGGAATAGGCCGCCGCGCCGGGGCCGGGCGCGGGGACGTTTTTCGAGCCGATCACCACCACGCGGCCATAGCGCGGCGCGGCTTTCAGCAAGGGGTGCGCCTCGCGCATCATCGCCAGGTTGGCGTCCAGGTTGATCGCCATCACCCTGCGCCATTCGTCGTCGGACAGCGCCTCGATCTTCCTGCCGCCGGGAAAAATTCCGGCATTCAGCACCAGCATGTCGAGCCCGCCGAAGCGGCGGACGGTTTGCTCCAGCAGCCCCTTGATCGCCTCCGGCGAGGTCAGGTCTGCCGCGACGCCCAGATAATCGGCGCGCGCGCCATGCAGGGATTCCACTGCCGGATTGACGTCCACGCCCACCACCGCAGCGCCGCGATCCAGGAACGATTGCACGCAGGCCCTGCCGATGCCGGACGCCGCGCCGGTCACCAGCGCGACCTCGCCGGCGAAAGCCTTCGGCGCGCCGGCTTTTTTCAGCTTGGCCTGCTCCAGATCCCAGTATTCCATGTTGAACAGATCGGCCTCGCCGAGCGCGCGGTAGCCGCCGAGCTTTTCGCCGCGCAGGATGATGTCCTGCGTGTGCAGGTAAATGTCTTCGACGATCTGCGTGTCGCGCGCCGAACGGCCGCCGGCAATCAGCCCGAACTCGGGGTCGAGAATCACGCGCGGCGCGGGGTCGAGCATGGTCAAGGGCGCCCTGGCCGATTTTGAATTCTTCGCGAAATAATCCTTATAAGCCTGCACGTAAGCTCCAACATCGCGCCCGAACAGCGGCAGTCGCTTGGTACGGATGATGTGATCCGGCGTGGCCGGGCCGCGCTGCGAAATTTTCGCGCAATCCGGATGGCGCGCGAAGGCCAGCGCGGCGCTGCCGGAATTGCTGCGCAGCAGCAACGGGAATCCGGCGGCAGCGGAAACTTTTTTTCTCAACTCCGGCAAGGCTGACCAGTTGGCGGAAGGTTCAATGCCGGATGCCGGAACCAGCGGCGCGTTCTTGTTCAGGTAATCCTCGGCGCGCCCGACCAGATCGATCATCCGGTCATATGCCTGCTTCGCGTTATCGCCGAAGCTGAAGATGCCATGGTTCATCAGCACCATGCCGACGGTGCGTGGCGTGACCTGTTTTGGAAATACTTCAGCGCACAATTTGGCCAGATCGAAGCCGGGCATCACGTAGGGCAACACGATGACCTCGTCGCCGAACAGCTCGCGGATGCGCGCCTCGCCATCGGGGGTGTTGGTGCCCCCAGTATTGGTAATGGCAACGATGGCGTCGGCGTGGGTGTGATCGACAAAGCGGTGCGGGATCAGCGCGTGCAGGATGGCCTCGACCGACGGTGCGGGCGCGTTCGGGTCGAGCGAAGCCAGCTTGAGCTCGCGCGCCATGTCGATGTCGGACAGTTTTTCCAGGCGCGACAGTTTCAGCATCGCATCCATGCGCACCGCGACGAAGTCTTTCGCCTCTATCGTGGCGAGGTCGGAGCCGCTGCCTTTCACAAATAAAGTCTCCACCTCCTCGCCGAAAATATTCCTGCTGACGCCCTTCACCGAGGTGTTGCCGCCGCCGTGCAGCACCAGGTCCGTGTTCGCGCCGAGCAGGCGCGACGAGTGAACGCGCTGCGCCAAAATGTCTTTATGCTTGCTTGCTTCCGTGTCGTTCCAAAGGTTTTCCATTACTCTTCCCAATGTTGAAATTCGCTTGCCGTCCGTATCGCCTTCATTGCGCCATCGGCGCGGCATCCGGCATTTTATTGCAATATGCTTTGCTGCGTTCACGACCGCGCCAGCGCCATCACCGGATCGAGCCTTGCCGCGCGCCGCGCCGGCCATACGCTGAACAGGGTGCCGGTGCCGAGCGCCGTGCCGAATGCCGCAAGAATGGCCCACCACGGCGCGGCCAGCGGCAATGCCGGATAGACCTGGGCAATCGCGCGGATGCCGATTTCGCCGAGCGCCAGACCGGCCACGCTGCCGACGCCGGACAGCAGGATCGCTTCGGCGAAAAACAAATTCCGGATTTGCGCGGCGGGCGCGCCGAGCGCCTTGAGCAGGCCGATTTCCTTTACGCGCTGCGAAACAGCGATCAGCATCACGTTCATGATGAGGATGCCTGCCACCGCCAGGCTGATTGCGGCGATTCCGGCCACCGCCAGCGTCAGCGCGCGCAGGATACGGTCGAAGGTGGCCAGCACGGCATCCTGCGTGATGACCGTCACATCCTTCTCGCCGCCGTGGCGCTGAAACAATATCTGCTCGGCATCGTGCTTGGCCAGCTCGACGGCGTCGCGGCTTTTCGCTTCCACCAAAATGCGGAACACGCCGGAGGTGTTGAACAGCATGTGCGCCGAAGCGATCGGCACGATGACGATCTCGTCGGTGTTGAAGCCCATCGATTCGCCCTGCGCCGCCAGCACGCCGATCACGCGGAAGCGCCGGTCTCCCAGCCGCACCCACGCGCCGACGGCATTCTGCTGGCCGAACAGGTCGCGCTTGATCTGCGCGCCCAGCACGCACACCGATTCGCCGGAATGGATGTCCCCCGCCGGCAGGAACTGTCCCTGTCCCAGGCTCATGTGGCGCACCTCGAGCAACTCGGAAGTCGAACCCAGCACGGCCACTTCGCGGTTGAGCGCGTCCCGTGAAATATGCGTCGCGCCTATCGCCAGCGGCGCGATGCGCGCGATGGCGCGGCTGCGCAGCAAGGCTTGCGCGTCGTCCAGGCTGATCTCGCGCGGGATCTGCCCGATCAGCATGCCCGGCCCGATCCCCGCCGTTTCGGTGCGCCCCGGCAGCACGATGACCAGGTTGGTGCCCAGCGAGGAAAACTGGTTGACGACATAGCGGCGCGCCCCCTCGCCGAGTCCGGTCAGCACCACTACCGCCGCCACGCCGATAGACATCGCCAGGATCATCAGCAGGGTGCGGGCGCGGCTGCCGCGCAGGCTGCCGGAAGCAAAAATCAGGGTGTCGGCGAGATTCATGACATGGCGCCTGTAGCACTGCAAATCCCCCCTGCCCCCCTTTTGCAAAGGGGGGTAACCCGCAGCTCCCTAAATTCCCCGCTTTTGCATTGAGAGGGGTCGCGCGGCTTGCACCGTCCCCCCCTTTGCAAAAGGGGGGTTAGGGGGGGTTTCGAAGTGATCCTCACCATAAAGTAAATCAAACAACTCGTTGCGTATCGGAAACGATCTGCCCGTCCACCATGCGCACCTGGCGCGCCGCGCGACCGCCGATAGCCGGGTCGTGGGTCACGACGATCAGGGTGACCTGCTGCGCAACGAGTTGTTCGAGCAGGTTCATCACTTCCTTGCCGGTGGCCTGGTCAAGATTGCCGGTCGGCTCGTCGGCCAGCAGCACGGCGGGGTGCATGCTAGTGGCGCGCGCAATCGCGACGCGCTGGCGCTGCCCGCCGGAGAGCTGATCCGGACGATGGTCGGCGCGATCCGCCAGGCCGTAGTTTTCCAGCAACTGCGCGACGCGCTGCTTACGCTCGGCGGGAGAAATCCCGGCCAGGATCAGCGGCAGTTCGATGTTCATCGCGGCGGACAGGCGCGGCACCAGATGGAATGCCTGGAACACGAAGCCGATTTTCTCGCTGCGCACCTTGGCCTGCTGCTCGTCGGACAAATCGGTGACGTTGCCGCCGTCCAGGCGGTAGGCGCCGGAACTCGGCCTATCCAGCAGGCCGATCAGGTTGAGCAGGGTGGATTTTCCGGAACCGGACGGCCCCATGATCGAGACATAATCGCCCGCCGCGATATTCAGGTTGACCTCACGCAACGCGGCGACCTGCTGGTCGCCGACGGCGAAGATGCGGCCGACGTTTTCCAGACCGATCATCTTGCGAAAAAACGTGAAAAGTGAAATGTGAAATGTGAAATGTGAAATGCGAGCCGTGAGAAGTGGATGAAACACGATGCCCAGCCGGTGTTGCGCGCTCCCTTCCTGGCAGTTAAGGCAATGGCTTTACTCGTTTCACGTTTCACCTTTCACTTCTCCCCGACAGGCTGCACGCGCGCACCGGCCTTCACGCCGGCTTTATCCAGCGACATCACGATCTGGTCGCCTTCGTTCAGCCCCGAGGCGATCTCGGTGTATTCCCAGTTGGTCAGGCCGGCAGTCACCGCGCGCTCTTCCAGCACGCCGTCGCTTGCCCGGTAAAGCAGCACGCGATTGCCTTCCAGCAGGGTCTGGGTGGGGATGCGCAGCACGTTTGCATGGGAGGCGTGCACGATCTCGACATCGGCGCTGTAGCCGACCAGCAGGTTCTCTTCTGTCGGAGGCTCAACGAACTCCACCTCGACCTCGACGGTGCGCGCCTGCTTCTCCAGTTCCAGCACATACGGCGCGACGCGCTTGACCTTGCCCGCGAACGACTTGCCCTTGATCGCGTCGAGCACGATGCGGCCCGACTGCCCCGCCTTGATGTTGGCCGCATCCACCTCGTCGATCGGCGCGCTGATGAGTATGCAACTGTCGTCGATCAGGTCTATGGCGGGCGGGGTCGGGATGCCGGGCGGCGAAGGCGTGGCGTATTCGCCCAGCTCGCCGCTGATGTCGGCGACAACGCCGTCGAACGGCGCGCGCAGCACCAAGCGCCGCAAACCGGCCTGCGCCACTTCGATGCGCGAACGGCCCTGCGCTATCTCGCTGCGCGCCGCTTGGCAGGAGGCCTGCCTGGCTTGCGCATCCGCCTCGGCGCGCTCCAGCCCCTCGGGCGAAATGAAACCGCGCTCGCGCAATTGCCGCGCCCGTGCCGCCGCTTTGCCGCTCTGCTCGGCGAGGGTGCATATCTCGCCGATGCGCGTTGCTGTCGTGGCCAGCTGCTGCTCGGACAGGCGCGCCTGCGCCTGCAAGTCATCGTTCCACAACTCCAGCAATATCTGGCCGGTCTTGACCCGCTCGCCCTTCTTCACCCGCAACTGCGCGATCTGCCCGCCTGCCGGCGGCGCCAGCTTGGCGCGGCGGCACGCCTTGACCGTTCCGGCGCGGGTGTTGCTCACGGTCGCCTCCACCGTCCCGCGCTCGGCCACGGCCAGTTGCACGTGTAGCGGTTCGGGGCGCGTAAAGTGCCAGGCCGCCAGCGCCAGCAAGAGCAGGGCGGCAAGATACGCAAGGTATTTCAGGAGGCGGTTCTGCCCGCGTTGCCCGGACAATGTCATGCGAATTCCCCAAGTGCTGGGTCAGCCATGCTGACAGGACGACCGGGGCATACCCTCTGCCCCGATTTGAAGATGGTGCGGAGAGAGGAATCACATTCCACCTCAAAAGCACCGTATTTACTTGCTTTATGTTTCATACATTTTAGACTTTCCGCTTGCGCCGCTTGCTTGAGCGTTTCGTTTATCCTGTAAACCGCAGTTGACTGTCTGCATTGCCATGCAAACCGGCATGGTGATTGATTCTTGCGTCTTTGATGCAGTTCACCTTTCCGGTGAACCAGCTGTAGGAGCGCGCCCTGCGCGCGAACAGACTGCTCGCGCGCAGGGCGCGCTCCTACAAGTTTCAACTGCGTTTTTTAGGTTTATCCCAAAGAATCCATTTGAGCGTCGTGCTCAGCTCGATTTTTTGCTCATTCGCTTCCATCTGCCGGATAATTCCGCCGCTGGTGCATACAGTGGAAAATGGTGCAATCACCGGTACGGCTGTGGCGTACAAAAATCAGCGTAAAAGGTACGCGATGTCCGATCGGTAGTTCGCGTGTACCAGCGACAACACCGAGTCGGCCAGACACAGCAATGGGCGATGCAATCAGGGAGTGTGCCGATTCTTCAATAACCTTGCGCATTCGCTTGGCTGCAACAGGATTGCGCTTGGCATACCAAGCGAGAGACTCCGCCAATTCGGCGATTGCTTCGGGGTGCCAATCAAGCCGCTTGCTTTTCGTTCCGGGCACGATGTTCGATTAAATTGTCGAGCTGCCGCATGGCATCTTCGTGCGAAACACGCTCAACGCTTTGCATACGAGCCATAACAGCCTTGATCGCATATTCGGTTGCATCAAAACCATCGCGCAGCACATGTTTGAGAACGTCTTTAGGTGTGCGCCCCGCCTCATGGGCGAGCTTTTCCAAACGACGGGTATCAGCTTGGGATAGGGTCAAAGTATCCATGATGTCCTCCATAACGGGTGTAAGTATAGCGCAGCGACACTATTTTTTGCGATTAGGTCAAATCGTGCTTATCCGGTTGTCACATTATGCGACCGGGAGGCGCGCAGCGGTGCGCAGCATTTGCATAAGACGCCGTTATGTTGGATAGCTGTGCATACCCCGTGCATCGGCCAGGGTCAGGCTGGATATACCCCGAGTGCCAGCAGCTTCTCTTTGCCTGCGTATGAGTATCTGTACCGCCAATATTTAGCCCCTGTCGGCTGAACCAGCAGTATCAAACCACCGCCATCGTATAGTTTCTAAGCCTTGTCAGCAGGCTTCGCACCCTTCACTTGTAACGCAGTCAGTGCCATGAGATACCCAGCCGGTTAATTTACACCCCGGATAATATCCATGTTGCGGGGTAGCTTGCCCAAAGTAATAATCAGGAACACTCAGGCAAATAAAAACCCGCTATGCGTTTATTCATGCGGGCTTAAAGGACTTTTCAGGAACACTAAAAACATCTAAATGGTGCGGAGAGAGGAATCGAAAATAAGCCTGCAATCCGCACCAATGCTTAAATTACGTTCTACGCCTACAACTTATACCCCCATTGATACCCCGTGGTGATGATCGCTAGCAGCCTGTCTGACTTGAAGAATCGAAGCGAAAATTCGGCTGGGCGAGGGCAGATTTTGACGGTTTTGCAGGTCAATAGTCGTTCTATTGACCAAAAAAGCGGCGAAATATGCACCGGCCAGGCGGATTTGCAGCCGATTTCCTTTAAGTCAGACAGGCTGCTAGGGTTGGGTCTATAGGGATTATAACAACTTGTTGCGGCTTTTATGCGGCGTGGCGCAGTTCGTAATCCGCTATCAGCACATCCGCTGGCAGCTTGAGGCCTTCCGACAAGCGCCGCACCATTGCCAAGGTAAGTGGACGGGCGCGATTCAACACTTCGGCCACGCGGCCACGGCTGCCGATGTACGGCTCTAAATCCTTGCGGGTCAGGCCACGCGCTTCCATCGCGTAGTTCAAAAAATCTATCGGGTCGGGCGCGGGGATGGGGTAGTGCTGTGCTTCGTATTTTTCCACCAGCATGGCCAACACTTCCAGCTTGTCCGCTTCGGGGGTTCTGTCGGGCGCATCAAATAACGCCTCAATATCGCACAAGGCGGCTTTGTGTTCGGCTTTGGTTCTAATCGGCTTGAGTTCCATTGCTGTATCTTTATGCGGCCTTGCGCATTTCTTCCCGGATCGTCTTGCGCACCACAGCTTCCAGATTTTCCGCCTGCACCGCCTGCTTGAGAGTTTCGTTTATCAGGGTTTGAT
>Ga0209343_10004822_pt1 | contig 16581 bp, 18 predicted proteins | sample RifCSPlowO2_02_FD_184026 | JGI IMG/M metagenome (GOLD analysis project Ga0209343, IMG submission 184026) | Groundwater microbial communities from Rifle, Colorado - Rifle CSP2_plank lowO2_0.2 (SPAdes) (version 2) | ecosystem: Environmental > Aquatic > Deep subsurface > Groundwater | place... | reverse complement strand
CGCGAAGAAGTCCCCGCCGTAAACGTGGATCGCCGCCGTGATCTGGTCGAGCGGGTTCGTGACCGCGTGGATGATGGATTTGCCGAGCGGTGTCACGTCCTTCGTGTTCAGCTCCTTTGCGCCATGCCGGGTCAGTCCCTTGTCGGCGCGGCGGAAGAAGAAGTTCTGCTCGCGGCCGCCGTAGATGCCGATGACGGCCCACATGCGGTGGTCGTGCGGCTTGAACACCATGCGCGGCCCCCAGCACAGGTTGAGGATCGTCAGGTCGTCGGCCCGGAATATCGTTTCGACGCCGGAGCGTTTCGGCTCGCCGAGCGCCCGCACGACCTGCGCGGGCTCGCTCACCGCCTTCTCCACCAGCTCCCGGATCGCGGCGTGCGCATTGCGCTCCTGGAGCGCGGCGCGGCAGTCTTCGATGAAACGTTCCTTGCTGAACATCGCCGTTCCTCCCTCGACAGTCGACAGTGCCCCCGTTCAGGAAAACTTCCACCAGACGAACCCCGCCGCGGCGGCGGGCAGGGCGAAGATCAGCAGGAATATCGGCAGCTCCTCGGCAACAGAGTAGCCGGCCTTCGCCACGCCCACCCACATATTCACGCCAGCGGCGATCAGCCAGATAACGATGAAGAGTTTTGCGGCATTCACCATCGTTCCCGTTCCGCCCGTCCACCGCCCGGCGAGCACGCAGGCGCCGAGGAGGAGGAAGCCGCCGAGGATGATTAGTGCAGTGCGCATCTTCCTACCTCATGCGATATGCAATAAGCCAAGCCTGACCCGATAATGACCGTGACCCGAAAATGACCCGATAATGCTCCAGCAAGCTCGCGGATAGTATCCGCCTTCAGCGTGGGGCGGACGCGAGTGGCCGAGTCAGGCGGTGGTAGTTTGCTTGGGGTCAGCCGGCGCCGACTGGACGAGATAATCAAGAATCTCGCCCTGCATGCGTTCAATCTCCAGCCGATAGCCGGAGCTGAGCGCTGGCCATTCCTGGGGCCGAGCGGTCTTCCGCAGTCCGTCAAGCAGGTGCTCAAGATTTGCCACGCGCCCCCGCGTTGCGGCCAGTTCCTGATCGTTGCGTATCATGGTTGAACCTCAACTATGCCACGTTTCGCGCCATCGCGCTTGATCTGCCAGGTATCAAAAAACTCCCGCATCAATTCATCGGACAGCATGCCTTCGCGCAGCCAGAAGATGCTCGCGCCGTAACGCGCCTGCGCCTCCGCGTGCAAGAACAGCGTACGGCACTCGCGCGGGGATTCCTCGACCCTGAAATCAGCCGCCATCAACAGCGCCACGTCAATATCATGGGGATCGGGAGCCGAAGTTACAAAGCTTCCGAACACACAGAATCGTTTGAGCTTGCCGGTGCGCACCGCCAGTTCATGCAGATGCAGTAGCCGGGCCAACGCGTGAACACGGGTTTCCGTGGCAGTTCCAAAACGTCTAGTGATTTCGGCCCACGTTGCCTGATGTATGCCGGCCGCCAGATCGCCATTTTCATCCAGCGGCGGCAGCATGACCCCTGCTCATCAATTGGATTGGCGTTCTACCGTAATCTCGCACGTGGACGGCGTCATGCCTTCCGCCACCATCCCGACGACAGTCGCCGCCGGGATACGCAGCCCCCGGATGCACGGCACCCCGTTCATTTGCCTGGGATTTACGGTAATGCGGGTGAATTTCATGTCATTCACTTTCGGCCAGGACTCCAAAAGCAAATTTTACACCCCGCTCCGCCGCGCGCGAAGCCGATATTGGTTTTGTTTCTCTCCCTGTCTCGGCGGTTCAGTCATTCTTGATCTTTCTTGGCGGTTAGACACCGTAGTGACTCGCCAGCCTTGGATTGAGCACGTCACGCAACCGATCCCCTACTAGGTTGATTGCCACGATGGTGATCAATAGTGCCACTCCAGGAAAAAAGCTGATCCAGTAGCGCCCCGACAGCAGGTGGGCGAAGCCGTTGGAGATCAGCAGGCCGAGTGACGGCTCGGTGATCGGCATGCCGAGGCCGAGGAAGGAGAGGGTGGCCTCGAGCGCGATCGCGTGCGCGACCTGCACGGTCGCGACGACGATCATCGGCGGCAGGACGTTGGGCAGGATGTGGCGGAAGAGGATGCGCCGGGAGCTGAATGCCATGACGCGCGCGGCGTCCACGTATTCCTTCTGCATCTCGACCAGCGCCGCGCCGCGCACCGTGCGCGCGTAGTAGGCCCACTGCACCAGGATCAGCGCGATCACGATCTTGTCCACGCCCTGTCCCACCACCGCGAGCAGGATCAGCGCGATCAGGATCGAGGGGAACGAAAGCTGGAGATCCACCAGCCGCATGATCAGGCTGTCGAGCCAGCCGCCGGCGTAAGCCGAGACCAGCCCGATCGCCATGCCGAGCGCGAGCGCGACGAGCGTGGACACGGCCCCCACGCCGAGGCTGATCCGCAGCCCGTAGAGGATGGCCGAGACCATGTCGCGCCCCTGGTCGTCGCTGCCGAGCCAGAACGTGAACCCGGCCCCGGCTTTCGCACCCGGCGCGAGCTTTGAGTCGAGAATATCCAGCTGCGCCAGATCGTAGGGGTTCTGCTGCGAGAAGAGGGGAGCCAATAGCGCGGCGAGCAGAATTGCAGCGAGCAACCCCAACGCGGCAACCGCAATGCGGTCCCGCGCGAAACCCGTCGTGAACTTTCGCAGCGGCGCTTGCGCAGCAATCATCATTTGCCCATCACCCATCGCCCATCACGTGCTGCGTCCCGCCAATCTGACGCGCGGGTCAAGTGCGGTGTACGCGAGATCAACCAGCAAGTTTATTAGAACGAAGAGCAGCACAATGATCAGCAGGTAGGCCACGATCACCGGCCGGTCCAGCACGTTGATCGAGTCGATCAGCAGCTTGCCCATCCCCGGCCACGCGAAGATGGTTTCCGTGACGATCGCGAACGCGATCAGCGAGCCGAACTCGAGCCCCGTCACCGTGACCACCGGGATCAGGACGTTCTTCAGCACGTGCACCCGCAGCACGTGGCTCATGGAAAGTCCCTTCGCGCGCGCGAACCTCACGTAGTCCTGCGCCAGCGCCTCGCGCGTGCCCGCGCGCGTGAGGCGGATCAACAGCGAGAGCTGGAACAGCGCCAGGTTCAGCGCCGGCATGAAGAGATGCAGCAAGCCGTCCCGGGTGAGAAAGCTCACCGGCAACCCGAGCACCATGACGACCTGTCCCCGCCCGGTCGGCGGCAGCCATCCGAGCCACACCGAGAACACCATGATCAGCATCAGCCCGACCCAGAAGGTCGGCAGCGAGAAGCCGAGGATGGAGCCCGCCATGATCGTCCTGCCGATCCAGGACTCGGCCTTGAGCCCGGCAACGAGCCCCAGCGGGATGCCGAGCGCGACCGCCATCACCATCGCGGCAAGCGCCAGCTCGATCGTCGCCGGCATGCGCTCGAAGATGAGCGCCGCCGCCGGGGTATTGGCGGCGAATGACCGGCCGAGATCGCCCGCGAATGCGCCGGCAATGAAGTTCCAGTATTGCCGCCACAGCGGCTGATCGAGGCCGAGCGCTTTCGTGGCCGCGGCGATCTCCGCCTGGTCCGCCTGCGGGTTGATCAGGATGTCTATCGGGTTCCCGATCGCGTACACGCCCGCGAACACCAGCCCGGACATGATCAGCAGGACGATCACGCTCTGGAGGAGCCGGCGGAGGGCAAAAGAGAGCATCGGCAGAGGATAGGACTTACTCGTGAGGGCGGGAGGGCGTGAGGGCGGGAGAGCGAAAAGTCCCTCTCACGATCTCCCGGCAGTCACTGTGGCTTGAAGTGATGGGCAAAAGTGAACTCGTCGGTGCGCGCAGAATAGGTGAGGCCCTTGCGCATGGCCCAGGTGACGACCTGGTAGTGGAGGGGAATGATGGCGACCTCGCGCGCGGCGAGGGCGCTGGCGCCGCGGGCGAGCGCTTCGCGTTTCACGGGATCCACCGTGCCGAGCGACTGCGCGACCATCTCGTCCAGCCCGGGATTGGCATAGCCGCCCCAGTTCCACGCGCCGTAGCCTTTCTCCGCGTCGGGTATCGCCGTGAGCGAGCGCAGCGAAAGGTCGGCCGCGCGCGAGCCCCAGCCGAGCAGCGCCACGCCGAAATCCTTGTTGCGCGCTCTTCCGAAATAGACGCTCAACGGCATCGCCTCGACCTTTGTCGCGATCCCGATGCGCGAGAACATCTGCGCGACCGTCTGCGCGACCTGCTCGTCGTTGATGTAACGGTTGTTGGGCGTGGCGAGCGTGACCGCGAAGCCATCCGGATAACCCGCTTCCGCCAGCAGCTTCTTCGCGCCGCCCGGATCGTAGGCGTCCGGCTTTACCGCCGGATCGTGGCCGAACACGCTGGGTGAAACCACGTTCGCGGCGGGGAGCGCGAGTCCCTCCATCACGCGCTCCGCGATCGCGGGCCGGTTGATTGCCTTCGACATGGCCTGCCGCACGCGCAGGTCCTTGAAGGGATTGCGGTCGAGCGGCTTGCCGGCTTTCGACAGCACTCCCGGCGGCCGGTCGCGGCCCTGGTCCACGTGCAGGAAGATGGTGCGCCACGACACCGTCTGTTCGAGGCGGAACGCGGTGTTCTTGCGCAGCCTGGCGATGTCGGCGGTGGGCACATGCTCGATGGCGTCGATCTGGCCGGACAACAGCGCGGCAGTGCGCACGGGATCGGCCGGCAGGATCAGCAGCGTCAATCGGTCCCACGGCAGGCGCCCGCCCCAGTATTCCTCGTGCCGCGCGAGCTCGATGCGATCGCCGCGCGCGAAGCGCACGAGTCTATACGGGCCTGTGCCGACCGCCGCTCTTCCCTTGTCGAAATCCTCTCCCGTCGCCTTTGCCGCCGCCTGCTTCGAGACGATCATCACTTCCGCCAGGTCCTGGAGCAGCGCGCCGTAGGGCGCCGCGGTCTTGAGCCGCACGGTGTAGCGATCCACGATCTCCTTCGCGACGATCGGCCGCACGTAGGTCTGGAAGCCTCCCGGGCTGCCGGTGATGGTGAACGGGCGCTCGAGGGAGAACACGACGTCCCCGGTCGTGAGCTCGCTTCCGTCGTGGAATTTCACGCCCTTGCGCAACGTGAACTCCCACGTGAGCGGATCGGGCGTGCGCCAGGTCGCGATCCCCGGCACCGGCCGGCTCCGCTCGTCGGTGCGGACCAGCGAGTCGAAGACGTGCTGCTGCGCGGTCAGGTTGGGCTGCGCGGCGACGAAGTGGGGGTCCATCGTCGTGACGTCGGCCGAGAGGCCGATCCTCAGCTCCGCCGCCGCGGCGCCGGCGGCCAGAAAGAAAAGACCCGCGAGGACGCCGGGACGCCAGGAGAAACTACCCATCACCCATCACCCATCACTTATCACGGCAGTCAACGGCGAGTCTACAGGAGATCGCCGCCGGTTTGACACTGCTGCGCGCCATACCTATGCTCGATTCCTCCACGAGCGCCGCCGCCACGATGGAATCGGAAACCGCGAGCCTTTTTCCCAGCGTCGAGATGTTGCGGCGGCTCATCGCGTTTCCCACCGTGAGCCGCGACTCGAACCTCGAACTCATTCACGCCATCCGGGACATCCTTGCGCCGTATGACGCGGAGATCCGTCTGACGCACGACGACGCGAAGCGCAAGGCGAACCTGTTCGCGACGCTCGGCCCGCGCGGCGAGCCGGGGATCGTGTTGTCGGGCCACACCGACGTCGTGCCGGTCGAGGGCCAGGCGTGGGACACCGATCCCTTTGCGATGGTGCAGAAGGATGGCCGTCTCTACGGCCGCGGTACCTGCGACATGAAGGGCTTCATTGCCTGCGTGCTGGCGGCGGTTCCGGAATTCATGGAGCGCGGACTGACGACACCGCTGCATCTGGCGTTCTCGTACGACGAAGAGGTGGGTTGCCTGGGAGTCGGTCGATTGATATCCGACCTTCTGCGTGCGGGGATACGCCCGCGCGCATGCATCGTCGGCGAACCCACCCGGATGCACCCGGTGATCGCGCACAAGGGCAAGCGCGGCTACCGCTGCACGGTGCGCGGGCTCGCCGGGCACTCGGCGTACGCTCCGCTCGGCGTGAACGCGGTCGAGTTCGCGGCGGAAGCAATCGCCTTTCTGAAGGGCATGGCGCGCCGGCACCGCGACGAGGGACCGTACGACCGCGGCTTCGACGTGGCGCACACCACGGTGCACACCGGGATCATTCGCGGCGGCTCGCAGCTGAACGTGATCCCGCACGAGTGCGCGTTCGACTTCGAATTCCGCCACCTGCCCGGCGACGATCCCGACCGCCTGCTGCACGAGTTCCGGGATTACGTGCGGACCCGCCTCGAGCCGGAGATGCGAACGGTACACGCCGCTTCGGGCTTCGTGATCGAGCCGCTCTCGGAAATCCCGACGCTCGATACCGGGCCGGAAGCCGAGGTGGTGGCGCTCGCGCAGGAGTTGTCCGGCAGCAGCGAGATCGGCAAGGTCTCGTTCGGCACCGAGGGCTCGCAGTTCCAGCGCGCCGGCATCCCGACCGTGATCTGCGGCCCGGGCTCGATCGCACAGGCGCACAAGCCGAACGAGTACGTCGAGCTGGAGCAGATCAGCCGCTGCGAGGCGTTCTTGCGCCGGCTGATGGAGCGGATGTGTAAATCCTAGTTCGTTCCGAACGTCCGCCGGAAGGCTTCCAGTCCTTTGGGCGTGATGTTCACGACGCGCGAGCGGCGCGCACGCAGGATCCAGCCCCGTGCGACGTAAAGATCAAGCAGCGCGGCGCCCAGGGCGCCTCCGATATGCGGGCGCCGCTGGGTCAGGTCCACGCAGGCGCGCGCGAACACGCGCCGCGACCGGCGCGCCTCGTCGAGGTCGATGTCGAGCGCCGCCAGCTCCTTCCCGCCGAGCCGGGTGACGCGGAAATCCCGCCCCTCCCGGGCCAGCCATCGCGCTTTCAGCATCGCCTCGCAGACCTGCACCGCCGTTTCGCCGGCCAAGTGGTCGTAGCAGGTCCTGGCATTCAGAAACTGGATTGGCACCGATTTCGAGGGCAGCGGGCTGCGCGGGGCGCGCGGCCGGACCGCCACGCTGAGCGAGGCGAGGGTTTCGATCGCGTCCGCAACCTGGGCATTCGCGAGCCGGAAGTAGCGATGCCGCCCCTGCGCCTCCTGAGCGAGCAGGCCGCCGTTCACCAGCTTGGCCAGGTGGGCGCTTGCCGACTGCGCCGAGATGTTGGCGGTGTAGGCCAGCTCGCCCGCCGGACGCATCGTGCCGTCGATCAGGGTCCTGAGTATGGTCGCGCGCGCCGGGTCGGCGAGCAGGTTGGCGATACGGGGGATACCGGCGTCATCATCCATATTTCACCACTCCATGAAACGTTGAGGGTATACCCCACGGATAATGATGTCCATACACAACCGGCAACACTATGCATGGAGGAAACCTGTGGAACGAGTGCCAATCCGGGTAGAACCGTTCTCGACCTATCTGGAGCGGCGCCGTAAGGGGCCGATCTTTCCAGTCATCGTTGCCGGCGGCTTCGTCTTCGTGTCCGGCCTGCCGCCGTTCGACCCGGAAACCGGCGACATCAAGCGCGTCCCCTTCGAGCGGCAGGCGGAGATCGTGCTCGACCAGATGAAGCGGGGCCTGGAGGCCGCCGGCTCGTCCCTGGAGCGGGTGGTCAAGTGCAATATCTATTGCACGGATGCTTCCCAGTTCGGCAAGTTCAACGAAATCTACGCGCGCTACTTCCCGTTCGAATCCCCGGCGCGCATTTTTCCTTGCGTTCCATGTTTTCCGGGACCGCTTGATATCGAGATCGATTGCGTCGCGGTTGTGTGAGTCTTGTAAAACCCATGTCAGATCGCTCGGGCCTTGCACTTGGACTCATCACCCCACAGAATCACATGCAGATCGGGCCACGGATCTGGCTCGACGCAGAAGGGAGAACTTCCATGAAAATCAGTCGGCACGGGATCATCGAGCGGCCAAATAATCTGCCCCACATCAGCGGCGCCGTCGTGCATGGCGACACCGTCTACCTTCAGGGCGTGACGCCTGACCCCGGCGGCGACATCACTTCGCAGACCCGGCAGGTGCTTGAGCGAATCGACACGTTGCTCGCGACGGCCGGCACCGACAAGTCGAAGCTACTCGCCGCCCAGGTGTGGTTGTCCGACATGCGGCTTTTCGAGGCTCACAATGCGGCGTGGAATGCATGGGTAGACCGCGAGAATCCACCAGTGCGCGCCTGTGTCCGCGCCGACCTAGTGCGCCCCGGGCTCCTAGTGGAGATCATGGTGACCGCCGGGCGCTGACACCGTGACCTCGTGTTTATGGCCAACGAGGGGCGTGGGCGCTGCCGTAGTCGCAAGCGACCTAACTTCAGCATCCAGGCGATGGCCGCCAGCGGTCGCGCCTGATGCTACGTGATGGGGGCGAGATCCGTGAAAACAGACGTTGTTGCGAACCCTGCCGACACCGACACGCTGCGGCGGCTCAACCAGGATTTCGTCCGGTCGGTCCAGATGTCCAATGCCCGCCGGTTCGAGGAGATACTGGCCGACGATTTCCTGAACAGCAATCCCGACGGTTCGCTCGTCGACCGTGCGGGGTTTCTGGCGCAGATCGCGCGACCGTCGATGATCTCGGACCTGGAAGCCGACGACGTATGCATCAGGATCATGGGCGACATCGCCATCATCCATGCGCGGACGACGTACAGGAAGCCGGATGGGGGGAAGGGGACGGGCCGCTATACCGACGTTTGGGCGCGCCGGCACGGCCGGTGGCTCTGCGTTTCCGCCCACGTCACCCGCGGTTGAAGGTCCTAGTGGTGCAGGATCTTTGAAAGGAAGTGCTGCGCCCGTTCCGAGCGCGGCTTGCCCCGATCCGAACGATTTCTATAGGCGTCAGTGGTGGAGAATTTTCGAGAGGAACTGGACTGCCCGTTCGGATCGGGGCTTGCCGAAGAAGTCGTCCTTGGTCGCGTCCTCCACGATCTCGCCGCGGTCCATGAAGATCACGCGGTGCGCGACCTTGCGGGCGAAGCCCATCTCGTGGGACACCACCATCATGGTCATGCCTTCCTGCGCGAGCTTGACCATGACGTCGAGCACTTCGTTGATCATCTCCGGGTCGAGCGCCGACGTGGGCTCGTCGAACAGCATCGCGATCGGGTCCATCGCCAGCCCGCGCGCGATCGCCACGCGCTGCTGCTGTCCGCCCGAGAGCTGGCCCGGGAACTTGGGGGCGTGATCCTCCATGCCGACGCGCTTCAGCAGCATCATCGATTTCGCGGTGGCCTCATCGACGCTCCGGCCCAGAACGTTGACCTGCGCGAGGTTGAGGTTCTCGGTCACGGTCATGTGCGGAAACAGCTCGAAGTGCTGGAACACCATGCCGATTTTCGAGCGCAGTTGCGACAGGTTGGTTTCCTTCGCCCCGACCGATTCACCGTTGACGACAAGCTCGCCGCTCTGGAACGGCTCGAGGCCGTTGACGCACTTGATGAGCGTGCTCTTGCCGGAGCCGGAGGGGCCGCAGACCACGACCACCTCGCCCTTTTCGACCTTGGTCGTGCAGTTCGTGAGCACCTGGAACCTGTCGTACCACTTGCTCACGTTCTTGAATTCGATCATCGGCATGGCTGTGGTTTCCTAACGGATGATGGCGATGCGCTGCTGCAGGTGCTTCACCCCGTACGAGAGCGAGAACGAGATGATGAAATACACCACCGCAACGAACAGGTACATCTCGACCAGCCGCCCGTCGCGCTGAGCGATCTTGGCCGCCGCGCCGAGGAAGTCGGTGATCGAGAGCACGTAGACGAGCGAAGTATCCTGGAACAGGATGATGGTCTGGGTGAGCAGCACCGGCAGCATGTTGCGGAACGCCTGCGGCAGCACGACAAAGCCCATGGTCTGCCAGTAGTTGAGGCCGAGCGCCTGGCCCGCGGAGACCTGCCCGCGCGGGATGCTCTGGATGCCGGCGCGCATGATCTCGGCGTAGTAGGCGGCCTCGAACAGGGTGAAGGTGATGACGGAAGACCAGAACGCCCCCACCTGGATCGGCTCCCTGGCGCCGATGATCCAGCCGCCGATCCACGGCACCAGGAAATAGAACCAGAAGATCACCAGCACCAGCGGCACGGAACGCATCAGGTTGACGTACGTCGCCGCCGGCACGTTGAACATCGGGATGCTGGAGAGCCGCGCCATCGCGAGCAGCGTGCCGAAGACGATGCCGCCCGCCATCGCCATCGCGGTCAGCGTCAGCGTGAACGTCATGCCCTCCTTGAACAGGTAGGGGAGCGAACGCTCGATGACGTCGAAATCGAACCCGCTGAACATCAGTGCCCCGCCATCGGGGCGCCGCCGGCGCTGATGAGGCCGGGGACGGCGACTTTCTGCTCGACGTAGCGCATGGCGAACACCACGACCAGCGTGATCAGGATGTAGATCACCGTCGCGGCGGTGAAGGCCTCGAACACCTGGAAGGTGAACTCCTGCATCGAGCGCGCGCGCGCGGTCAGCTCCACCAGCCCGATGGTGAGCGCGACCGAGGAGTTCTTCATGATGTTCATGAACTCGGAGGTGAGCGGCGGCAGGATGATGCGGAACGCCTGCGGCAGCAGCACGAAGCGGTAGGCCTGGGGCAGAGTCAGGCCGAGCGCGGTGCCCGCCATGCCTTGCCCGCGCGGCAGCGACTGGATGCCGGCGCGAACCTGCTCCGCCACGCGCGCGGAAGTGTAGAACCCGAGGCAGAGCACCGCCGGCCAGAACGATGCCCATGGCGGCACCATCTGCTTCATCGCGTCGCCGAGCGCCTTCGGCAGCAGCTCCGGCAGCACGAAGTACCACAGGAACATCTGCACCAGCAGCGGGATGTTCCGGAAGATCTCGACGTAGGCGTTCCCGAGCCGCACCACCCAGGCGACCGGCGTCGTGCGCAAAGTCCCGATGGCTGCGCCGAGTGCAAGGGCGATCGCCCAGGCCAGCAGTGCGGTGGAAAGCGTCCAGCCCAGGCCCGAGATCAACCACCAGAAGTAGACTCCGGTCCCGTCAGGAGCCGGCTGCCAGAAGATGCCCCAGTTCCAGTTGTATTGCACGGGCTATCTGATTGATCCGGAATCCGGAAATGAAAAGCGCGCGTTCAGCGGCCGTCCGGTCCGCTGCTACGCGCGCATTTAAAACGGCGCGAAGCGTCCGTTTTAATAATCTTTCGGATCGCCCGAATCGGTCGGCTTCGCCACCACCTTCTTGAACTGGGCGCTCATCGGCACGTTGAGATTGACGCCCTTGGGCGGGATCGGCTTCAGGAACCACTTGTCGTAGATCTTGTTGATCTCGCCGCTCTTGTAGAGGCGGGTGACGGCGCCGTTCACCACCTTCTTGAACGCCGCGTCGTCCCTGCGCAGCATGATGCCGTAGGGCTCGACCGTGTAGGCCTCGGAACCGATCGCCCATGCGGAGGGATTCTTCGACGTTGCGACCAGGCTGTAGAGCAGGATGTCGTCCATGAAGAACGCCACCGCGCGGCCGGTGTCGACCGTCAGGAACGCCTCCGCGTGGTCCTTGGCGGCGATAATGTTCATCCCGAGCTTGCGCTTGGCGTTTTCTTCCGTCGCCCACTTGATGTTGGTGGTGCCGGAGGTCGAAACCACGGTCTTGCCCTTGAGGTCCGCCAGCGACTTGATGTTCGAGGACTTCTTCGCGACGTAGCGGTTGGCCGTCACGAAATGCGTGATCGTGAACCACACCTGCTTCTGGCGGTCGAGGTTGTTGGTGGTCGAGCCGCACTCGAGGTCGATCGTGCCGTTCGCCATCAGCGGGATGCGGGTCGCCGAGGTGACCGGGTTGAACTTGACGTCGAGCTTCTTCAGCTTGAGATTGGTCTTCACGGCATCCACGATTTTCATGCAGATATCCATCGCGTAGCCGACGACGTTCTGCTTGTCGTCGTAGTAGGAGAAGGGGATCGACGTGTCGCGATGGCCGATGGTGATCGTGCCGGTGTCCTTGATCTTCTTGAGCGTGTCCTGCGCGCCGGCAGTGCCGCACACGGCGCCCGCAACGAACAGCGCGACGAACAGTCTGGAAAGGTGAGTCATGACGGGCTCCCTCTGGCTTAACGGATTGGTCTGATTGGGCTTTTGCGCCTGTAACGCGAATTCAATCTAGCCTAACCGCCGGGCCTTGTCCAGCGCGCCCCGCCGGAACCCGAAATGTTTGCCGAAATTCCTTATCATGTCGGGAAGCCTTTTCCGGAAGGCGCGATTCGAGGTCACCCGCCATGCCCGCCCAAGCGGTGCGTTACGAACACGACCTGCTCGGCAGCCGCGCCGTGCCGGCGCGCGCTTACTACGGCGTGCACACCCTGCGTGCGCTGGAAAACTTCCCGATCACCGGCACGCCGATCTCGATCTATCCGGACCTCGTCGCCGCGCTCGCCTGCGTGAAGCAGGCGGCGGCGCTCGCCAACAACGAGCTGAAGCTGCTCGACGACGCCAGGACGCAGGCCGTCGTCAAGGCCTGCGAGGAGATCCGGGCAGGCAACCTGCTCGAGGAATTCGTGGTGGACGTGATCCAGGGCGGCGCGGGCACTTCCACCAACATGAACGCGAACGAGGTGATCGCCAATCGCGCGCTGGAGTTGATGGGACGCGAGAAGGGCGACTATCGCCACCTCCACCCGCTCGAGCACGTCAACCTGGGCCAGAGCACGAACGACGTTTATCCGACTGCGGTGAAGGTGGCCCTCCATTTCGGCATCCAGCGCCTGACCGCCGCGATGGCCGCATTGCGCGCCGCGTTCAGCGCGAAAGCGGCCGAGTTCGCCGACGTCATCAAGATGGGCCGCACCCAGCTCCAGGATGCCGTGCCGATGACGCTCGGGCAGGAGTTCTCGACCTACGCGGTGATGCTGGAGGAGGACGAGCAGCGGCTGAAGGAGGCGGCGCTGCTGATCCACGAGATCAATCTCGGCGCGACGGCCATCGGGACCGGCATTACCGCGCACCCGGATTACGCGGCGCTCGTCTGCCGCAATCTCTCCAGCATCACCGGCATTCAGCTCGTCACCGCCGGCAATCTCGTCGAGGCGACGCAGGATGCCGGTGCGTTCGTGCAGCTGTCGGGCGTGCTGAAGCGCGTGGCGGTGAAGCTCTCCAAGACCTGCAACGACTTGCGGCTGCTCTCGTCCGGGCCGCGCGCAGGCCTCAACGAGATCGACCTGCCGCCGATGCAGGCGGGTTCCTCGATCATGCCCGGCAAGGTCAACCCGGTGATCCCGGAGGTCGTGAACCAGATCGCGTTCGAGGTGATCGGCAACGACGTGACCGTTTCATTCGCCGCCGAGGCGGGCCAGTTGCAGCTGAACGCGTTCGAACCGATCATCGCCCACAGCCTGTTCAAGAGCCTGATGCACTTGCGGAACGGCTGCGACACGCTGCGCAGCCGCTGCGTCACGGGCATCACCGCCAACCGAGAGCACCTGCGCGCGCTGGTCGAGAACTCGATCGGCATCGTCACGGCGCTGAATCCGTACATCGGCTACGAGAACGCGACGCAGGTGGCGCAGGAGGCGCACGCGACCGGGAAGAGCGTCTACGCGCTGGTGCTGGAGAAAGGCCTGCTCACGCGCCGGCAGCTCGACGAGATCCTGCGTCCCGAGGCGCTGACGCGGCCGAGCTACGTTCCTCCGGAGAAGTGATCACTTCGTCACTGCGTCACCGGTCAGGAAATCCTCGATGAGGCGCGCCAGCCGCCCGGGCTGGTCGTGGTGCATCATGTGGCCGGCGTCGTCGAGCTCGACTTCGCGGCGGTCGCGGAAAGCGCCGCGGCGCTCGGCGAGATCCTCGGGCGTGTATTTCATGCGCGCCGGTATGTCCGAAAGCGTCCCCGACACCATCAGCACGGGCGCCGAGATCCGCCGCCAGCACGCAATCGCCTCCTCGATCCGGAACAGGTACGGATTGAAGGTCTTGTGCCGCGGGTCGCTCAGCAGCGCGACCGCCCCGGCGCCGGTCGTCTTCGCCCAGTGCCGGGCCAGGAAGTCCGCCCGCTCGTGGGAAAGGCGGGGATTGTTCTTCTTGAGGCGGGCGGCGACCTCGTCGAACGAGCGATAGGGCTTGAATCCCGGCGGGTCCTTCAACTGATCGAGCCACGAAGCGTAGCGCGCCGGTGCCTGGTCGGGCGTGTGACGGGCAAGACCCAGGCCTTCGAGCGACACGAGGCGCGCGACACGGTCGGGGCGAACGCCCGCATAAACCGAGCCGATGATGCCGCCCATGCTGTGGCCGACGAGATTGACCGGCTTGCCGGGTTCGTACAAGTCGAGCAGCGCTTCCAGGTCGGCGTAGTAGTCGGGGAACCAGTAACCCTCGCGCGCCCACTCGGTCAGCCCGAAGCCGCGCCAGTCCGGGGCCACAACGTGCCATTCGCGCGTGAAGCAGTCCACCAGGAACTGAAAGGATGCCGACACGTCCATCCACCCGTGCAGGAGAAAGAGCGGCGGTGCAGCAGGGTCGCCCCACGTGCGCACGTGATAGCGCAGCCCGCGGACGGCATGGTACTCGGAACGGCTTGCTTTCATCTATGAATTCCTGTCCATTATCATGGTGTCCGGGGCTCCAAAGAACGGCGCCGGATTGTACCCAAATTGCTGAACCGAGACACTCTTGCTTTCGTGACGTCGCGCACGCGTCTCGCCGCAGCGCTGGGCCTGTTCGCCCTGTTGTCGGTGGTGGCGGCGGCGTCGCTCTCCGCAGCCGAGCGCTTCGAACAGGGATTGTTGTGGCGCGTGGAAGGCAAGGGCGCGCCGGCAAGCCATGTCTTCGGAACCATCCACCTGGCTGACCCGCGCGTGACCAGCCTCCCGCCCGCGGTGGCGAGCGCACTGGATCAGGCGCGTAGTCTTACGCTCGAAGCGATATTCGAGCCCAACAGCGTTCTCGGGCTCGCCAGCCGCATGGTGTACAGCGACGGGCGCGACCTGCCGGGGGTGGCGGGAGCGGAGCTGTTCACCAAGGCCGCCAGGTTGACGGCGGCGCTCGGCATGCCCGAGCCGGTGCTGCGCGCCTTCAAGCCGTGGGCGGTGGCCATGCTGCTGAGCGTGCCGCCGCAGAATCCGGCCGAGGTGCTCGACTTCGTGCTGGCGCGCATCGCGCTGGAGCAGGGCAAGCCGGTGCACGACCTGGAGAGCCTGGAGGAGCAGGTTTCCGTTTTCGAGGGGCTGCCCGCGGACGACCAGCTGACGCTGCTCCGGCAGGCGGTGGACGATTACCAGCGCATGCCGCACCTGATCGGGCGCGTGGTGGAGGCCTACCTCAAGCGCGATCTCGCGGCAATCCGGCGTATCGGCGAGGAGAGCCGCGGCGGCGGCGAGGAGGCGCGGCGGCTCAGGGAGGTTTTTACCCGCCGCTTGCTGCACGACCGCAACATCCGCATGGCCGAGCGCGCGGAGCCGCGGCTGAACGAAGGCGGCGCGTTCATTGCGGTGGGCGCGCTGCACCTGCAGGGCGAGCGCGGCGTGCTGGCGTTGATCGAGCGGCGCGGCTGGCGCGTCACGCGCGTCTACTAGTTCCGTGAAATTTTCGGTGCGTGGTTAATTTTTCGGGCTGCGCGACGTAGAATAGGCGCATGGCGCCGTCGTTCATCCATCTGCGATTGCACAGTGAGTATTCGATCGTGGATGGCATCGTCCGCCTCGGCGAGGCGGTCGAGGCGGCGGCGGCGGACGGCATGCCGGCGCTCGCGCTGACCGACCTGTCCAACGTGTTCGGGCTGGTCAAGTTCTACCAGGCGGCGCGGGCAAGCGGCATCAAGCCCATCATCGGGTGCGACGTCTGGCTGGAGAACGAAGCCGACCGCGACAAGCCCTACCGCATGCTGCTGCTGTGCCAGTCGCGGGCCGGCTACCTGCGGCTCTCCGAGCTGATCACCCGCGCCTACCGCACCAATCAGTACCGCGGCCGGCCGGAGGTCCGGAAAGGCTGGTTCGGGGAGGCGGGAACGGACGGGTTGATCGCGCTTTCCGGCGCGCACCACGGCGAGCTGGGGCAGGCGCTGGTGGTGGACAACACCAGGCAGGCGCAGCGGCTCGCCCGCGAGTGGAGCGAGTTGTTTCCGGGACGCTTCTACATCGAGCTGCAACGCCTGGGGAAGGGCGCGGCCGTGCCCGGCGCGGCGGCCGTGCCGGTCGAGACCACCGTGCAGCGCGCGCTCGGCCTCGCCTCCGCGCTGAAGCTGCCGGTGGTGGCGACGCACCCGGTGCAGTTCGTGAAGCGCGACGATTTCCGCGCCCACGAGGCGCGGGTGTGCATCGCGCAGGGCTACACGCTCGCCGACCAGCGCCGGCCGCGTCAATTCACCCCGGACCAGTATTTCAGGACCCAGGCCGAGATGGGCCAGGTGTTTGGCGACATTCCGCAAGCGCTCGCCAACAGCGTGGAAATCGCGGTGCGCTGCAACCTGGAGATCGAGCTCGGCAAGACCCGCCTGCCGCGATTCCAGACGCCGGGTAACGCCAGCCTCGATGACTACCTGCACGATCGCGCCGTCGAGGGCCTCGAACGGCGGCTGCCGCTGCTCTATCCCGAC